>Ga0070734_10005143_pt1 | contig 11803 bp, 10 predicted proteins | sample Coa_R1_8_FD_66444 | JGI IMG/M metagenome (GOLD analysis project Ga0070734, IMG submission 66444) | Surface soil microbial communities from Centralia Pennsylvania, which are recovering from an underground coalmine fire - Coalmine... | ecosystem: Environmental > Terrestrial > Soil > Unclassified ...
CGATACCATGGATCAGAACATCTTTACCCTGGTACGCCAGCCCGCCGTGACCTCTCTGCTCTATCCCCATGTGGTCCTCTCCAGCCTGCCAAAAGAAGCGCTGGAGGCTGCGAATAGGCAGATCACGAGCGCAGGCGGCAACATGACCGCCGTCTTTCTGCTGGGCTGGGCGGTAGGTGGTCTGCTGTTCGGGGTTGTGGGAGATCGCCTGGGGCGTACCCGGACGATGATGCTGACCATCCTCATCTACGCCGTCTTTACCGGGCTAAGCGGGCTGACACATACGCTCTTCTGGTTCGGCGTTTTTCGGTTTCTGACCGCGCTGGGGGTCGGGGGAGAGTGGGCGGCAGGTGCGGCGCTGGTGGCGGAGACCTTTCCACCGCGCTCGCGCCCTACAGCACTGGGTCTGCTGCAAGCCCTGTCCGCTTTCGGTAATATGCTGGCCGCTGTCGTCACGCTCATTGTCCCCGTGTTGTTGACCTATCTGGCGCTGAAGGGCGAAAACTGGCGCTGGATGTTCGCGGTGGGCGCGCTTCCGGCTCTGTTGGTGCTCTGGATCCGCCGCTCGGTCCGGGAGCCGGAGCGCTGGGAACACGCGAAGGCGGAGGCTGCGAAGTCCCATGGCAAGGGGGAGTTGGGAGCCATCGGACAACTCTTCTCCGACCCCGTTTTGCGCCGCAACACGATTGCGGCGGTGTTGATGGCAGCGGCGGGCGTCGGGGGGTTCTGGGGGGTGGGTAACTGGACCCCGGAGCTTACCAAAGTGGTGCTTCCCCCCAATGCGGATATCAATACCGCCAAGAGTTATGTCTTTCTGATCCAGAACTTTGGAGCGTTCTTCGGTGCGTACAGTTATGCCCTGCTCGCGGAACGGACCAATCGTCGCCGGGCGCTGGGGATCTTCTTTGTGCTGGCGTTCAGCGCCATTCAGGGAATGTTCTGGACCGCGCATAGCTTTGTGTCGCTGATGGTCTGGGCGCCGATCCTGGGGTTCTGCCTGCTGGGGCCGTTCTCCGCTTACACGGTCTACTTTCCCGAACTCTACCCCACGCGGTTGCGCGCCACCGGCTGTGGATTCTGCTATAACTGCGCCCGTATCCTGGCGGCGGGCGCGCCACTCACCCTGGGTAAACTGTCCGGAATGGTCGGATTTCGCATGGCTGCCAGCATCGTGGCATGTGTCTATGTGTTGGGCTTGATCGGATTGTGGATCGCTCCGGAGACGAAGGGCAAGCCATTACCGGAATAGTGTCGCAGGAATAATAAGGTAGGAGCGCAGCATGAATACGCGCATTACCCGACGGGAACTGGTGGAGAGAGGGGCGACGCTGGCGGCAGTGAGCGCACTGCTGCCAGTCTCCGTAGCCGCAGCGGAGCCGAAAGGACAGGGAAGAATGAAGCTCGGAACGATCACTTATAATGTTGCTAAGGACTGGGACCTACCGACCGTGATCCACCATGCGAAAGCCGCCGGACTGGAAGGGGTAGAACTGCGGACGCAGCATGCGCATGGGGTCGAACTGACGCTGGATGCAGGAAAGCGGAGAGAGGTAAAGCAGCGCTTTACCGATGCCGGGTTTACCCTATGGGGACTGGGTACCGTCTGCGAGTTTCACTCCCCCGAGGCGGCGACCGTGAGGGCGCAGATCGAAGAGTGCAAACGCTGGTGCGAACTGGCGCAGGACGTAGGGGCACATGGGGTGAAGGTGCGCCCGAACGGGCTGCCGAAGGAGGTCCCCGTTGAGAAGACCCTGGAGCAGATCGGCAGCGCCCTGCGAGAGTGCGGCCAGGCGGCGGACGCGCATGGCGTGGAGATCTGGTTGGAGGTACATGGCTCGGGTACAGCTCACCCTCCGCACATCCGCACGATCCTGGATGCCTGCAAGCATCCCAAGGTAGGGGCGTGCTGGAACTCCAACAAATCGGATATCGAGAATGGCTCGGTCAAGACCTATTTCGATTTATTGCGCCCGGATATCAAATCCTGCCACATCAACGACCTCTGGGATGCAAGCTACCCCTATCGCGAACTGTTTGCGCTCTTCCGGCAATCCGGCTATGATCGCTTTACCCTCTGCGAAGTAGGCGCTGCCATCAAACCGGAGGATGGCGTGGCATTCCTGCTGTGCTATCGCGGGCTCTGGAGGGAGTTAAATCGTTAGCGAGTTCATGGGAGCGCACCCTCGTTGCTATGGAATGGGAGACACTGGAGAGCCCCGTGCCACGCTTCGTTTCAAGCAGTGGCACGGGGCTTGTTTTGCGCTGGAAGTAGGGTTACTTGACGTTGAGGGCGAAGTCGTCCACAACGAAGGAGGTCTGCAGCGAGCCGTTCTCCACGCCGATCAGGTAGATCTGTATGATCTTACCCTTGTAGGCGGTCAGGTCGAAGGTCTTCTGGGTGTAGCCCGTGTTCTTGTTCAGGTTCGAGTAGGTCGCCAGCGTTGCCAATACCGTCCCGGAACTGTTGCGTATCTGCACTTTTAGTGTATCATGGGCAAGTGTGGTTGTGGTCTCGGCAGTGTCGATGTGCAGATAGAAGCTCAAGGTGGCCGAGGTGATATTGGCCGGAATGAACACCGGCTGATAGAGGGTATCGGTATGGCTGATGCCGTAACCGTCCAGCCAGGCTTTCCAGGAGCCGCTATGGGCCGGTTCACTCGATGAGTTGTCAACGACGCCTGCCGTCGCAACCCAGGGAGCGGGCATGGAGACGCCATTCTCGAAGCCGGGGTTGCCGAGCAACTGCGTAGGCTGTGCGGCAGGCGTCGCAGAGACGAGATCCGCCAGCAGATTGGCGCCGTTCATGGCGCCCCATCCTGTCGCCAGGTCGTAGCCGGCCACCGCCGGGTAGTAGAGATTGGTGCTTTTGTCGGCGATGTCGTGGAAATCAGAGCTGTAATTTGCGCCGGCTCCGATCTTATAGAGCAGAGGATTGGGGAAGCCGATGGTTCCGCTGCCGTTGTTGGCGCGGTTCTGGTTCACCAGAGAGGTGAAGCCCGCCCAGAGCGGCGCGGCGCAGCTCGTGCCCCCGAAGATATACCAGCCTCCCTGATAGTAGATAGCGTACCCGTTGTTAGGGTCCGCATTCAGGGAGACATCCGGGACATTGCGTTTCGTAGTCGAACCCTTCGAGGCTGTGGAGATGTTGCCGCTCTGGTACCCAGGGATGCTCCAGACGGAGCTGATGCCTCCGCCGCCTGCCCCATTGGCGACGGAACCGCCATTCCAGGTAGTCTCGGACTTCCAGGCTCCGCCAGCGCCATTGGTCGTGAGCGAAGTGCCGCCAACGCCGACCACGTAGGGCTGCGAAGCCGGATCATCTACGCTGAGGGTCGTGCCGTTGTCATAGGCGCCGCTGTCGCCGGCGGCGGAATAGATGGACTGGCCCTGCGCGGCCATCTGTTCGAAAATCGCGTTTTCGGAAACGAGCGTGCTGGAACTGACATACTGCTCCGCAGCACCCCAGGAGGTGCTGACCTGCTTGGCGAGGTTGTCGGTGGCGATCTTGTTGTAGGTATCGAGCACGCCGGTGTTGGTGTTCGGCCCCTCATAGACGAGGACTTTGTTGATGCTAGGCGCGACCGCGATGGCGAGCTCGATGTCCAGGGTCACTTCGTCCGCGCCGCTGCCGGCGGCGCCGGAGAAGTTGTCTACCAGCACCTTCTGAAGCGTGACGCTCGGCAGATTAAAGTATTGCTCGTAGGAGGTGATATCGCTTGCCGTGTAGCCGTCCAGTTCAAAGAGGGCGATGGTCTGCCCGGTTCCGTTGAGGTTCAGGCTACTGAGGTTGTAAGCCGTCTTGATATCGGAGGGGGACAACCCGCCGCCGGGGCCCGATCCCGTTACATGGGGATGCAACAGGTCCGCCTGCACGTTCGGAACTCGAATATGCGGATGCCATACCGCCATCGTGTCCAATCCCGCTAAACCCGAGATCCGGCCCACCATGCCCGAAGGAATGCTCGGCTCGGAACTCGGAGCGCGGAACGTGCGGCCATCGGGAAGTTGATAGTTCTGCAGACGCAGCCCAAAAGCCCGCTCTACCGTTGCTGCCGAAGCGGAGACATCCAACAGGAGGCGGTTGGGATGCGTAGCGACGATCTGGAGGCCGTTGGCTCTGGCGAAGGCGATGACGGCATCATAATCGGCCTGGGAGGGGCTGTAGCGTGCGTGGAACTCAACGGGCGTGAGATATTGCCCATACTGAGGATCGTTGGGATCCTGTAGGCGTTGGAGAAGATCCGTGAGTTCTGCCTGGCGCCTGAGTGGGAGGGTGATGGCGAAGGAGATGGGCTGGTTGGCCTGCACGTGGTCGAGGGAACGAGCGCTCGGTAATGCCGATGGGAGATGGCCGGCCAATACGACCGTTTTTCCGGATGTGGGTACAGATGGCGACTGTGCCATCGCAGGGATCATTATTACACTGCCAAGCAGCAAGGCGGCAGCCGAACCGCGCAGCAAACGTAATGGAAGCATACTGGCTCCTCTCAATAGAGTGATTTTATACCTATATTTGGTTCTATTGGGTCGCACGGTTAGTAGCAGCAGAAGTGTTTTTTGGATGGGAGTGAAAAAAATAATCGCCAGATTTGCGGCGACCACTCAATCCGATTGTTTAGATAGCAAGTTTACGGTGAATGTTCCTTTGGCCATCGTACACTTTTGCTGAAGGGGTAGCAGTGAGAGTTTGCCGTAACACCCCGCCTACGAACGTCTCTGCTCAAGATAGGGGGAGCAGTCGGAGCGAGCCCTCTCGGGCGGGTTGTCAAAGCACGGAATGGCGATGCAGCACAGGGCTAAGGAGAGGGGATTGGCGCGTTCGCAGCGAGGCGTTTTGCCAGGGCAGGGTAAGCGGTAGCCAGGGTGTGCAGGTCATGTTCGGTGATACAGTAGGATGTTCCAGCGACATGGACAGGAAACATGAGGTCGTGTTCATTGGGGCTGTGACTGCCGATCCCCAGAGCATGGCCGAACTCATGGGCCGCGACCGCTTCCATATCGTAGCCAACGCCTTCGCGGGCTCCAAGTGAGATGTGTGCACTGCGCATCGTGTTGCCGCGAAAACGCTGCTCCGTGATCCCATTGGCGGTATCCGGATTGAAACGAACTACGATCTGCGCCTTATCACGATTAGCCGTGACCGTGTAGTCGATAAAGCCGTCAGTCGCCTCCACCCAACTGTCGAAACCCCTACGCGCACAGGCCTCGCGCCTCTTACTGTAATTGTCATCATGTACGAAATAGACATAGATGGGAAATGTCGGCCATGCATGAAGGTACAGGCTCCTCCGCGAGGTGTGATTGTTGCGAGCAGGCGACGAGAGGGACTGCGTAGAGTGTGACGCAGGGGGACTGGCCTGGCTGCCGATGGCAGCAGGAAAGAGCGCCGCGCCGACCAGTAGGAGCGCGACAACGGATCGAAATGGTTGCAAGGTTCCTCCGAGGTGCTTTACAGCGGGGTATATTGGGACGTGGGAGCGCTATCCCTCTATTATACGGTAAAAGAGCGACGGATTGTTAGCGCTTCTCCGGTTCACGTACATCGGCAAACAGGGTTTCCAGGCTGTCCAATTCAGATATTTCCCATCTGAGCTATGAGGTTGTCCATGGTCCCTACTCACGATCTTGTTGAGATCCGGCTTCTTTGTACCAGAGTCGGGCGGACTGGACAAACTTACGCAATGCCTGCCATTTGGCGGCTAAGCTCTTTGCCGCTTTGAGGGCGAGGATGCTCTGCAGAATCGGGATCGTGGCGGGGCGATAGGGGAACAGGTGGCGCCTTGAACCACGAGAGGAGTACGAGGAGACCACACGCCACTGGATGAACTCTTCCAGTCCCTGCACGCCCCGCTGTTTGCCGAAGCCACTGGCGCGCAATCCTCCGAAGGGAAGGGTGGGATTGGCAGCGTCCCTTAGAATGTCATTAAGGGCGACCATGCCGACCTGCAATTGCTCAGCGATCTGGCGCCCACGCCACTGGTTCCGGGTCCAGATGCTTGCACCGAGCGCCAGATCGTGGTCGTTTGCGTGGGCGATGGCTTCGACGGCGTCATGAACTCGGCACACCGTTAGCACCGGGCCAAAGAAATCCTGCGCCATGATCCTCATCCCATCGTGGCAGCCTGCCAGGAGGGTGGGCGCGTAGAAGAAACCGGGTCGCTCATCGAGGTTCCTCCCACCCGCGAGCAGGGTTGCGCCGTGCGTGACGGCATCCCAGACCAGAGTGTGGGCATGTCTGCGGAGGGCATCCGTGCGGAGCGGGCCAAAATCTGTGCCGGGGTGAAGGCGATCGAAATGACTATGGCACTCCGTGAGAAAGCGGTCGTACACTTCCTCCTCCACATAAATCCGTTGGGGGGCAACGCAGCTCTGTCCTGCGTTACTGATTCTGCCCCACACCGCGGAGCGCGCCGCAAGAGGGATATCGGCATCCGCACAGACCAGCATCGCATCGTTGCCGGAGAGTTCCATAACGCTGGGAGTGCCGTTGGCCGCCAACTCCTTCAGGATCGCGCGTCCGTTGGCTGCACTGCCGGTAAAGACGATTTTATCGCAGCCGGCGCGGCACAGGGTGCGCCCGGTGGTACCGTCTCCTGTTATCATAAGGACTGGAAGGCCCGCCTCCTCACAATAACCTGTCAGGAGAGTAGCGACGCCCGTCGCCAGTTCCGAAGGTTTCCAGACCACGACGTTCCCGGTTGCCAGCGCCCAGGCAATCGGCGCGGCATTGAGGAATACGGGATAGTTCCACGTCCCGATAACACCGACGACGCCATATGCGACCGGCGTCAGGAGCGCCTTACGCGCTCCGCGTAGCGTCTGCGCACGGAGGGTTCTCGGTGCGCTCTTCTCCAGCCACTCCAGTGCGTTCAGGGTCGTCAGGATGTCGGCCCCATACGCCTCCTGGAGCGGTTTGCCGATCTCCCTGGTGATGGCCTCCGCCAGGCAAGCCGCATTGGAAGCCAGGATCGCATGGAGCGCTTTCAGCGCAAGGCAGCGCTCTTTCACCGATTTCGTCGCCCATCGCTCCTGAAGCCTTTCCGCCTGCTCCAGGACGCAGGCGACTTCCGCGGCTTTCGCGATAGGGTACTCACCGAGAATTGCTCCGGTAGACGGATTGAATGAAACAAAACTTGCCATAGCACTCTTATTTTCGCCGTATCGCGACAATCTCCTCTGCGGCCAGGCGGCCTGATGTCAGGACAATGGAGAGGACGCCGGAGGTCTGCCTGTCCCACTCCTGGTTTCCCATTCTAACTTGCCTCCGGTTCTCCGATGAAATAGGGTGTACCATCAGAGGGGGCAACGGTTCATCAGGCAGTTGCAAAATCGGTGTAGGGGCGCATGGCAGGATGTTGAAATCCCAAGACAATGTCTTCTTGAGGAATGTCCGCACGTACCAATTCCTCAGCAATCCCTGCTTCCGTCCAATCTTCTTCGATCCAGACTTTGCCATTCAGAAGCCGAGTATGGATGACCGTAGTGTAGATGCGAGTTTGTCCCTGCCAACCAATGGTCACGAGCAAGTAGTGTCCATTGTCATCATCGAAAATGCGAACGGTTTCACGCTCGGCGGACGAATGTCCATAAGTGTAATAGGGACTTGCATTCAAAGTACACTTCAGGATTTCTGCGTATCGGGTTGACTCCATATTACAATCTCCTCCGTTTCCAGATCGACAACAAAGAAGGCAATTTCACTGCGATTGAGACGCCCTACGCTGGAACGCCCGCTCATATTCGGCCGTTCGGCAGCCAGATCTGCGAACAACTGTGCATCCTCGAACGTGATAGTGTAGGGATCGGCTGTGATGGTCCAGCCGTCCTGAATGAGTGCATGTTTCACCTGAGCGGTAATCACCGTCCGGAGCGGGCATCGAAAAGCCTCCTAAAGGCGGAAGGGCAGGCGTCTGCCTGCCCTTCATGATACCATATAACGCGTTTGCGGGAAATCGGTTCTGGAAGGTGTAGGAGAACACCTTCAGAACCGCATTTGCGAGGCTATTCGACGCCGACGGGCGCGTGGGCGCGTGGCGGTGGAGGCGTCCAGGTCGGGTCGTCCTGGGCGAGCAGATGCAGGCCCAGAAACTCGCCTAATTCTTCATTGCTATGCCGGTCCACAAACTTTCCGAAGGTCTCGCCCTCATCGCGGCGGGCCCGGTAGGCCCGTAGTACATTCTCCAGCGCGTACTTCACCTTGTCGGCGGGGACTTTACGGGAGATGGCCCGCACAAATTTCGCATCCCCACCTAAACGTCCCCCCAGGCCGACATCGTATGCCTCCACCTGCGTGCCATCGTTCAGGCGGGCAAGACAGCCCTGAAGGCCAATGTCTCCGATATGGTGCTGCCCGCAGGAGTTGGGGCAGCCGTTGAGGTGAATGCGGATCGGCTCGTCCCAGAGCATCTCACTCTCCAGATGCGCCACGATCTCTCGCAGGCGCCCTTTCGTCTCGGTGATCGCAAGGTTGCAGAACTCGTTGCCGGTGCAGGAGACAGCGCCCTTATGGAACTCCGAAACATTCCATTCGAACCCGGCGGCGTGGATTGCCGCCTGGGCTTCGGAGAGGCGCTCCCTGGCGATATGGGGGAAGAGGAAGTTCTGCTGGTTGGTGGTGCGAATATCGCCCCTGCAGAAGCGGTCGGCGATGTCGGCTGCCTGGAAGAGTTGGTCGGCGGTAACGCGCCCCGTGATGACCGAGACGCCAATCCAGTAGGTATCGCTCTCTTTCTGTCGGCGCACGCCCAGGTGGTCCTGCTGCAACCCTTTTGGTTCGGCCCACTGGATAGCCGGTTCGGGTGTCCAGCCCAGGCGGCGGATCAACTCCTCCCGAAACTTCTCCGCACCCCAATCGGCGACCAGGAACTTGAGGCGGGCGTGGTTGCGGCGACTGCGATACCCCTCATCCCGGAAGATCTCGGTGACGGCTCGGCAGACATCCAGAACCTGCTCCGGCTTGATAAAGACATCCAGGTGCTGCGCAAAGTGGGGCTGGGTACTCAGCCCGCCACCGACGCGCACATGGAAGCCGATCTCCGACTTGCCGTTGCGAAAACGCCGCACGGCCTGGATGCCCAGGTCGTTGATCTCGGGCTGGTTGCAGTGGATGGCGCACCCGGAGATGGAGATCTTATATTTGCGGGGCAGGTCGGAAAAGTCTTTGTTATGGAGGAAGTAGTTGGTCACTTCTTGGACGATCTCGCGGGTGTCATAGAGTTCATGCGGATCGATCCCGGCGACCGGGCAGCCACAGACATTACGGGTGATGTCGCCGCAAGCGCCCACGGTGGTCAGCCCGACGGCCTCTAACCTGGAGATGGCTTTCGGGATGTTCTCGATGGTCAGCCAGTGGAACTGGAAGTTCTGGCGCGTGGTGATGTCGGCGATGTTGTTGCCGTAGTCCCGCGCCACCTCCGCGACCGCCCGTAATTGCTCTGCCGAGAGGCTGCCGCTGGGGATCTTGACGCGCATCATAAAGTGACCGACGTTAGGCTGCTGCTGATAGATGCCATACCATCGCATCCGGAGGAAGTCGTCCGGAGGAATGGAGGCATACCCCTCATCGGCATATCGGAGAATATCGGGCCAGACGTCCAGGCCGTCTTTCTCCTTTTTAATCGCTTCTACATCGGCTTTCGCCATCGCTCTCTCCTTCAAAACGCCGGATGCCGCGCCTCTTTGCGCTTTCCTGACTAAATTACTCAGATTAGTATGTTATTATACCGCATTCTACGTCCAAGTGGCTGCAATGATTGCGGATCGGAGCGAAAAAAAGTGTAAGCCAGGAGGGAACCCGTCGAGAGAAAGCTGTTTTGCTAACCTTTGCAGGCAAATCAACCGAACATCTGACGTGAACCAGCGACGATCATACCCTCGAGAGTACGGTTTAGCCACCAAGCAGTCTATTTGCAGTATCAGGTAAAGTCATCCTCAAAGCGTTGCAAAACCGGTTTCAAAACGCTTTGAAAGCAAACACAATGTTCGGAGAGGGAATCTTTTATGATTTCACGTTCACTTAAAATCGTAAGCTTTTTTCTGTGCCTATTTCTTCTCGTAAACGGGATTCAGGGGTGCGATTCGGACACGAGTACGGGAGTATCGCACGAAACCGATGGGCAGGATGAAGAGATCGTAAGGGCGAGTGAATTGCCGAGGGAGGCACTGGATGGAGCACCGATCGACATGGATAATATCCCTATCGAGGCGGATATGCCGAGATACCGGGAGAACTTCAAAATCAGCAACCCTAAACGCTCGACCATAACCGGTAATATCGAAACGACCGTTTCGAGCGACTGCGCAAGGATGATACCGGTAACCGTGCGGCTTGTGGATTTCGAGGTGGTGAACAAAACTCCACGCTGGCACTTTCAAGTCGAAAACACGGGTTCTACTCCGTGGGAAGGCATCCTGCGGATCTACCTGCTTTCACACGGACGCCCAGTGGATCACATGGATCTACCGATCAGTAGCCCGATGGATGTAGGGCAGGGCGTCCGCGACTATATGAACTCCTCGCATGCTCCCATGGTGATGCAGGGCGATGTGGATCAGTACGGATGGACCTATCTGACCACAGCGCTCCATACAAGACCAGAGTCCGCGCTGAGCAGGCCTTAGCCTCCATGGCGACACGAGGCTCCGTAGAACCCGGGATTAAGGAACTGTCGGGTTGCGCCGCCAATCGTTGTCGTTGTAGGAGCGCCAGGTCTGCTCCGGTCGGCGCCACTTGGAGTGACCGTCGGAGTAGGCGATATTGGCGCCGTTCTGATGCCGCGCCAGCAATCGCGCCTGGTTGCTGACATCGAATGCCCAGGGCTGGGGATAGAGACCGCCACGGGAGGGCGTTCCATCCGTCCGCCCGGCATCGCCGCAGAGGATGAAGTTTGTAGGCTCATTGATAGAGGCGACCGGCGTGGATTCGTTGAAGCCAAAGTCCCTCAGATCGATGGTTCCTGTGCCGCTGTAGTCGTCGGCATGGTTATTGGCAGCGGGCTGAAGATGCCCCTCATTGAGATGGCATCCATAGTCGGTATTCCACCATGCGCCCGGAGCGGGGGCCAGCCAGGCTGGGGCGGAGGGGCACTTGAAGATCTGCATAGACTTGATGTAGGGCTGCAGTAGAACGCGGTAGCTGTAGGGCGCACGAGCATCCGCTGTGTCCGGCGTGCCGGCGGGGGCTTGTCGCTCAGAGACGGTCGCCGGAAAGCCTTCGTCGTAGTCCTGGTTGTACATGGCATACGCGAGGCTGATCTGCTTGGTGTTCGACAGGCACGAAGCCGCGCGCGCCTTTTCGCGCGCCTGGGCGAATACCGGAAACAGGATCGCCGCCAGAATGGCAATGATCGCAATCACTACGAGTAACTCGATGAGTGTGAAGCCCGTGCGGGCCGCATTTCTTGCAGGCATCTCTCTTCTCCTTTGTCCTTCTTCTTGCAATAGTCGCGAATGCGACCTTCAAACCCTCCCACGTTATCAGGCAACGTTTGGAAGGTGGGTAGGATGCGTTAAGGGATCATTTTCAGGCCGGAGAGCAGCAGGACGCTGGCCAGAATGGGACGCAACGCCTGCTCCGGGAGTTTCCCCGCCAGCCGGCTGCCGATCAGAACGCCGGGGATCGAACCGATGAGCAGGTTTCCGACCAGATTGTAGTCGATGTTTCCCACCCACATATTGCCGACCGCAGCCGCTGAGGTTAATATGGCCGCGTGGACGACGTCCGTGCCGACCATCTCCCGCGCTCCCAGGCCGAACACGATCAGCATAAGCACGCCGAACAGGGTTCCGCTTCCGACCGAAGTCA
>Ga0070734_10005146_pt1 | contig 11800 bp, 9 predicted proteins | sample Coa_R1_8_FD_66444 | JGI IMG/M metagenome (GOLD analysis project Ga0070734, IMG submission 66444) | Surface soil microbial communities from Centralia Pennsylvania, which are recovering from an underground coalmine fire - Coalmine... | ecosystem: Environmental > Terrestrial > Soil > Unclassified ...
TCTCCCTTGCCCGCCGCGGCACGGCACCGGCGGCGGCGGGCCACCGCTCGAACGGGCCGGGCTCGGCCGGGTCCAGGATGTCAAGGACCCGGCGCGCGCTGACCGCACCGACGCCCTCGTGCAGCCGCAGCACCCGGAACCAGGCGATGTCGTCGGCCGGGTTGGCGACGATCCGCGCGGCGGCGAGGAAGTCCTTGACGTGGGCCGCTTCGGTGAAGCGCAGCCCGCCGTACTTCACGAACGGGATGCGGCGGGCGGTCAGCTCGATCTCCAGCACGTCGCTGTGGTGCGCCGCGCGGACCAGCACCGCCTGGTCGCGCAGGTCGAGGCCGGCCTCGCAGGCGGCCAGGATCTGGGCGCAGATCTCGCGTGCCTGGGTCCCCTCGTCGTAGCAGCGCACGAGCACCGGGGCGGGCCCGCCCTCGCGGCTGGCGGTGAGCGCCAGTTCGAGCCCGGAGGACTGCGGGCGCACCTCGTTGGCCAGCCGGAGCACCGCCTGCCGGGACCGGTAGTTGCGGCCAAGCCGCACCACGGTCAGGCCGGGAAAGGTGTCCGCAAGCTCGCGCAGGTGCTGCGGGTCGGCGCCACGGAAACCGTAGATGGCCTGGGCGTCGTCACCGACACAGGTCAGGCAGCCGCCTTCGGGCATCAGCAGCCGGACGAGGTCGGCCTGGACCGTGTTGACGTCCTGGTACTCATCGACGAGGACCGCATCGAACATGCCGCGCAGCACCGGCCCCGCGGCGGGATCGGCCAGCGCCGCCCGCCACAACAGCAGCAGGTCGTCGAAGTCGACGAGGCCGTGGCTGCGCTTGTGCGCGACGTAGCCGCCGAACAGCTCGCCGAGCTGGGCGCTGTACTCGGTGCACCAGGGGAAATCGGCGCGCACCACCTCGGTGACGGTCTTCTGCGCGTTCACGCACCGGGTGTAGATGTCCGCACACACCCCCGCCCGCGGCGCCCTCCGGTCGGCGGGCGTCAGGCCGTGATCGGCCCGGCGGGCATCGAGCAGGTCCGCCACATCCGCGGGATCGATGACCGTGAACTGCGGTGGCAGCGAGAACGACTCCGCGTGCCGGCGGATGATCCGGTGGGCGATCGCGTGGAAGGTTCCGCCGGTGATCCGTCCGCTGGCCGCCCCGGCACACCCGGCGGCGCGGGACAGCATGTCGTCGGCGGCGCGCCGGGTGAAGGTCAGCAGCAGGATCCGGGCGGGCTCCACGCCCTGCTCACACAGCCAGGCCGCCCGGGCTACCAGCGTGCGGGTCTTCCCGGTACCGGCCCCGGCCAGCACGAGCAGCGGCCCGCCGGGATGCACCACCGCCTGCCGCTGCTCGTCGTTCAGCCCGTCAAGCACATCCGGCGTCTCGAACATACACACGAATGTAACCAGACCATCGGCCGCTGGCGGGCCGCCACGCTGAACCCATCTGAGGCTGGCGCCGTCAGCCTGGGCCGGAGGCCGGGCGATCGGTAGAGTCTTGCGCGTGGACGGGATCCATGACCTGGGCGGGATGCAGGGCTTCGGCGCGGTTGACCATGCTCCGGCGGAACCGGTCTTCCACGAGCCATGGGAGGGCCGGGCCCGAGCGCTCATGGAGGTCGTGCTCGGCGCGGTGCAGCCCAACGGCGGTGAGTTCCGGCACGCGATCGAGCGAATGGTGCCGGGGCACTACCTGACGTCGAGCTACTACGAGCACTGGCTCACCGCGGCCGCCACCCTGGCCGTCGAGCACGGGCTTCTGGCCCGCGAGGACCTTGAGGCGCGGGCGGGCGGAGCGTTCCCGCTCAGCGGGCCTGTGCTCGCGCCGCCCGTCACCGACCCGGGGGCGGATCGTGGTGAGCCCCGGTTCGGTATCGGTGACCAGGTGCGGGTGCGCGAGTGGCATCCGCCGGGCCACACCCGCTGCCCTCGCTACATCCGCGGCAAGGTCGGCGTGGTGGTGCGGCTCGACGGCAACTACTCGGTGCCCGACGTGGAGGCGCACGGCAGTGCACGGCGGCACGAGCCGACCTACTCGGTGCGGTTCGACGCCGCGGAACTGTGGTCCGACGGGCAGCCCGGCGTGTGGGTGCACGTGGACCTGTGGGAAAGCTACCTGGAGCCGGCATGAGCGAGGGCACGCATCACCCGGCGGCGATGGCGCCGGTGGAACACCGGGTCGCGGCGCTGGAGGCGCTGCTGACCGAGCGGGGACTGATCCCCGAGGGGTTCATCGAGCAGACCGTCCACCGCTACGAAACCGAGATCGGCCCGATGAACGGGGCCAAGGTGGTGGCCAGGGCCTGGGCCGACCCGGACTACAAGCGGCGGCTGCTGGCCGACGGCACGGCCGCGATCGCCGAACTCGGCTTCGGCGGCGCGGAGGGTGACCACATGGTGGTGGTGGAGAACACGCCCACCGTGCACAACGTGATCGTGTGCACGCTGTGCTCCTGCTATCCGTGGCCCACCCTGGGCCTGCCGCCCGCGTGGTACAAGGACCCGCCGTACCGGGCCAGGATGGTCCGCGAGCCCCGCGTGCTGCTCGCCGAGATGGGTTGCGAGCTGCCCGAAGACACCGAGATCCGGGTATGGGACTCCTCCGCTGAGGTGCGTTACCTGGTGCTGCCGCAGCGCCCGGCGGGCACGGAGAGGATGACCGAGGCGGACCTGGCCGGCCTGGTCAGCAGGGATTCGATGATCGGCGTGGCCCGCCTGTGAGCAGGCCGAACATCCCCGATCCTGGTGTGCCGCGGCGGCCTGCGACGTAACTCCGCCGCCCGCCACGGCGGGCATATTGTCAGGTCGGCGTGGGCCTGGGATGCTGAGCATCAGCCGAGGGGGGGAGCCAACGGTGCCAGGTATCCAATTGCGTCTGGCCGCCGTGGTGGCGGCTCTTGGAGTTCTCGTGCTGCCGGCGGCGGCCTCCGCCGCGACGGGCGCCGCTCATGCCGTGGCCGGCCAGGTGGCCGGGGTGAGTTCGCTGTCCAGCGTGCAGTGCCCGACGGCCAAGACCTGTGTCGCGGTCGGCGTGGATTCCAGCCTCAACGGCAAGAGCGTGATCATCACCGCCGCCACCGGCGCCGCCAAGGCCTGGTCGGGGAAGCTGGCCAACCAGGCGATGCACGACGTCGCCTGCCCGACCGCGACGACCTGCCTGGCGGTGGCCGATGACGCGGTGGCCACCGTTGCGGTGTCCACCGGGGCGATGAAGGTGACCGCGAAGCCGATGCCTCCGGCGGGTGACATCGTCGCGATGGACAGGGTCGCCTGCCCCAGCGCCACCACCTGCTACGCGGTCGGTTTCGAGGGCCCCACCTTCAGCAACACCAAGGCGATCGTGTTCGCGCTGTCGGCGGCGGGCAAGGTGCTCGCCAAGCGGACGAGCAAGGGCAAGGGCGTGGGCAGCATCGCGTGCCCGTCAAGCACCCTGTGCCTGATTTCCGACAACCTGCCCACGGGCCTGGCGATCCAGCAACTGAACAATGGGCAGTTCGGCACCTCGCACACGCTGCCCGCGAACACCTTCATCCAGTCGATCGCCTGCTTCAACGCCAGCCTGTGCTATGCGCTCGGCGGCAAGACCACGGGGTCGCCCGTAGTGGCCGATGAACTGTTCCCGGTCAACCCGGCGACCGGAGCTCCCGGCGCTGCTATCGCGCTTAGCAACTTCGACGGCACCGGCCTGACCTGCATCAGCGCTACCGAATGCCGCATCGTGGGCTCGGTCACCCCGGCCTTCACGCCCGCAGTGCTTAACGTGACCAATGGCAAGGCAGCAACCCCGGCGGGCGAGCCCGGTTCCAGCCTCGACGGCATCGCGTGCGCCACGACCGCACTGTGCTACGCGGTCGGGTCCAACAGCACCGGGGCCATCGTCGACAAGGTCTGAGGAGCTATCGCAGCGGCGCGGCCAGTTCGTCGCGGTGCCGGGCGACCCAGTCGAACTCACGGCGCACGGAGCCGGCCGCGCCGCTGTCGCGCAGCCGGATCATCGCGGCTTCGCCCGCCTCGGCCTTGGCCAGGATGCCGCGCCAGCACCGGTCCTGCCACCACAACACGGTGTCGACCAACCGGTCCCGGTCAGCCAGGCCGTACGCATCGCAGATCAGCCGCATCGACCGGCCGGCCGTGGACGCGTCGGCGATGCCCGGGCCCAGGCCGACGTACTGCCAGCACACGTGCGCCAGGTCGTGAAGGCGTTCGCCGGGGCCGGCGATGTCCCAGTCGATGAACGCGACCGGCCGCAGGCCGGCCCCGGCATCCCGGTACACGGTGTTCTGCGGTGCAAGGTCGTTGTGGCATACCACCTCGCACCCGGCGGCCAGCGCTGTGCCCGCCGTCAGGTCGTGGAACTCCCGCACGAGTTCGGCCACCCTGGCCAGGCTGGCCGGCTCGGTCACAGCGGGCGGCTGGACCGGCTGCCAGGCGACGTGGCCGTCCAGGAAGCTGAGCACCTCGCGGCCCCGCTCGTCGGTGCCGAGGAAGCGCGGCGCGCCGTCCCAGCCGCGCCGCTCGAACAGCCGAAGCAGCGCGCGGACGAACGCCGGATCCGGTGGCGGCGTGCGCCGCACCGTGTTCCCGGCCCGTGTCACGGCCGTCACGTAGCCACCCGGCAGTGGTTGCTCGGCCATGTGCCCAGCATGGCACCGGCCGCGGCAGGCATGATCGGGGTTATGCCCGAGCTGTCCTTTGCGGAGAAACCCACGATCACCGGGGAGCGGGTGCTGCTGCGCCCGGTCGAGCCGGCCGACGCTGCCGGGCTGGCCGCCATCGATGACGAGGCACTCCTACTCACCGGCACCCAGGGCAAGGCCAGCCGGAAAAAACTCCGGCGCTGGTACGCCAGCCGGGCCGGCCACACCGATCGCCTGGACCTGTCCATCATCGACCGGGCGAGCGGCCGGTGGGCGGGTGAGGTCGTGCTGAACAACCTCGACCGGGCCAACCGGTCCTGCGGGTTCCGCATCCTGCTCGGCAGCGACGCGTTCCGCGACCGCGGCCTGGGCACCGAGGCGAGCAAGCTCGTGCTCGCGCACGCCTTCGAGCAGGTCGGCCTCCACCGGGTGGAACTGCAGGTCTATGCGTTCAATCCGCGCGCCAAGCACGTCTACGACAAGCTCGGCTTCCGCTACGAGGGCACCAGGCGGCAGGTGCTGCGCTGGGACGGCCAATGGATCGACTCACACGTCATGGCGATCCTGGCCGGCGAATGGCAGGCTGGCCGCGGTGCCCGCGAGGTTTGAGACGGGCCGGTGTGGAAACTGGCCTCCGCAGATCCCGGGAGGGCTCGCGTCAAGACGACCGCCGCGGGCCCTCCCGGCTCACATGGCGCGGGACAGGCGCGCCAGCGACAGCACGAAGATCGAGGAGAGCAGCCAGCCAAGCAACGTGGCGGCATTGAGCCACCACTGCATGAAGGCGCCGTAGCGCAGGCTCGGATCGGGGTACCAGGTCGATCGCTGCTCAAGGGAGACGAGCGGGACCACGGTGTCGATGGCGTAGAGGACCGGATTGAAGCAGCGCACCTGGCCGCCCCCGCAGGCGTCGGAGCGTGCCGCCGGGACCTGGGCAGGCCCGGTCGGCCCGGTGCCCGGCGCAGGCCCGTGCGTGCTGAACACCAGGCCGGCCGGCGTGGTGGTGCGCATGGTCGCCTGGGTGGCCGGGGCCTCCAGCGATGCGATGACGAGGATGAGCAGGACGGCCAGCAGCCACAGCACGCGGCGGGGCCGGTAGCCGTAGCCGACCGTGGCGCTGAAGGCCCTGTCCAGGGTGCGGCGCAACCGCGCCCCCGGCCCGGCGATCACCCCGCGGGCGTGCCGCCGCTGGGCGATCAGGATCTCCTCGGCCCCGGCCATGTAGCCATGTTCACGAAACACCCTGGCGGCCTGTTCGTACGGGCCGGCGTCGTAGATCGCCTGGCGGTTCAGCCAGGCGGCACGGGCCGCGTGGTCCCACGGCCACCGGGCGGCGCCCTGGGGCTGCTCGAACCGGTCGTAGACGAAGCCCACGATGACGTACCGCGACGGCCAGATCCACGGGTCGTCGGCCAGGAACGACGTCCGGGTGTTGGTGAAGTCCACCCGGGGCGAGATCGACTTCCACCCCAGGTCCATGCCGCTCCGGATGGTGGCGGAGATGGCCTCGATGGCATCGGGTTCCCCGTCGGGCCCATCCTGCCCCTGCTGGTGGAAGGCGCCCTGTGTGCAGATGAGGCGGCCCTCGATGGTGGCCCGGTTGAGCACGACCTCCCCGGTGGACTCGAACCCGTCAACCAGGCGCACCGAGCCCTTCACGTTCGCCTGCACCAGGTTCATCGTGTACCCGCCCGGGTTGTGCAGTTTCGCGCCCGCCGCGTCAAGGAAGCTGCCGATCGTGGCCGCCCGGAACTCCAGGTCCCCGCCGGTGGCCCGCAGGTTCTGCAGTTCCGCCTCGCCGTCGACGGTGACGCCCTGGGCGGCCAGCAGTGATCGGCTCTCCGGGGCGCTGAGCACGGCCGCCCGCAGGCGGAGGTTGCCGTGGATGCGCGCCCCGCTGAGCCGGACCGTGCCCTGGACGGGCACGTCCTCGCCCACGGTGAACGTGGAGAGCAGTTCGGTGTTGGTCAGGTCGAGCGCGGTACGGCCCGGGGCTTGCAGCGAGCAGCCTGGCCGCACCGACACGCTGCCAAGCTGGCTCATGGACAGGTCGATGCCGCCGCTCACCTGGCAGGTCCCGTCGAAGGTGAGCTCGGCGCCGACCGACAGGCGGGGCGCGCTGAGTGCCGTGCCGCCAGCCCGCGACCTGGAGTAGGCGCTGCCGACCGGCGCGCCGGCGCGTGCTTCCAGCGAGGCGTTGCGGACCAGGAACTGGCCGCCGATACGCGCCTGGCCCATGTCGATGCGGCCGCGGATGAGCGGCCGCCGGCCTCCGGGAGCGTCGATCAGGAAGAGGCTGGCCTCGATCACGGCCTCGCCCAGGTCGAGCGCCAGCCCGGTCCCCGGCGACTCGATGCAGGCACCGGTGAGGTCAAGGGAGCCGCCGATGCGCGCCCCGATCATCCGTACCTCGCCGTGCGCGGTGAACCCGTGCAGCAGCCTGACGTTGCCGGTGACGTGCAACCGGTCCGCCTGGATGGAGCGATCGCCACCGTGGATCACGGTGTCCACGCACAGCAGCCGGCCGCCTATCTCCGACTCACAAAGCCAGATCGCCGACAGCTTGGAGGTGCTTGCACTGGTGCTGAGCGCACCGGTGACATGGCTGCGGGACAGGTCCAGGTCTCGCCGGATCCGTACGCCGTTGGCCAGCAGGCCCGGCACCTTGTCGCATCCGGTCAGCGCCAGTTCGGCCAGCTGGGCGCCCTCCACTGTCACCAGCGAGGCAAACGAGCAGCCCTCGAACCGCAGCGGGAACGGCACGTCGAGGCCGGCCAGGTCCAGGCCGCCGGTGACCTCGGCGCCGCTCAGCCGCACGCCGCGCGGATCGATCTGGCCCCGCAGCTCACGACAGCAACGGCGGAGCAGATCCGCCGAAACGCGGCGCCGTGCCCCGCCGTTCCCGCACACCAGGGCCCGCCCGGCGGTGGCCGCCGCCAGGAGCTCCGCCTCACCGACCTGGTCCATCCTGCGGGCGAGGCTATCAGGCCCCCCCTCCATCGGCCCCGCGATTGCGCTCCCGCCCGGGCGCGTAAGCTCCGCTGGCAACCGCCCCGCGCCGCGGCCACGCACCTGGAGGTAACCGCGTGATCGGCGGGTTACCCGCGAGGGCGCGCGACGAACACGTACTCGTTGCTTTCGTCGGTGAACGGCTCACCGGCGAAGCCGCCGTACAGCGCCGCCACCTCCAGGCCCGCCACGTCCAGCAGTCCCAGCCACTCGTTCCTCGTCGCCCACCACAGGGAACTCGTCCCGCCGCTGTCGAGCGTCAGGTCGATCCGGTTGTCGCCCACCCAGTACCGGACCGAGTGGGGGACCGGCTTGTCCTGGTGGCTGCCGTCGAGGCGGGCGCCGACGCGGTGGTCGAAGGCAAAGGCATTCCAGGCGAAGCGCCCGTCCGGCCGGAGCGAGGCCGCGACCCGCTCGAAGGTGCGGCGGCGGTCCGCCCAGGTGCGCAGGTGCAGCAGCGAGCGGAAGGGGCAGTAGATGAGCCCCGCGGGCTCGCCCAGGGCCAGGTCGCGCAGGTCGCCCTCGCGCAGATCGAGGCGGACGCCCGCCTTCGCGGCACCGCCGCGGGCCTTGGCGAGCATGGCGGGCGACGAGTCAATGCCGATTACCGGCTTCCCGGTTGCCTGCGCGACCGGGATCGCCACCCGGCCGTCGCCGATGGCAAGCTCGACCAGTGGCCCCTCCGCCGCCCGGGCGAGGCCGACGTAAAAGGCGACGTCGGCGGTCATGGGAGCGGACCATTCCTCGTACTGGGCTGCGAACCCTTCGTCCCAGCTCATCGGTCCTGCTCTCGGGTCGGGGATGCCTGCGGGTGGGCTCAGCCGGCCCCGCCCGCGGCAATCAGGGCGACGGAGGCGGCGGCAAGGCCCAGCCCGATTATCCTCAGCGCCGTCAGTCGCTCGCCAGACAGGACCCGGGCCAGCAGGATCGTGGTGGCCGGGTAGAGCGAGGTGATCACCGCGGTGATGGCCAGCAGCCCGTGATGGGTCGCGAGGAAGAACGCGGTGGTTCCCACGGCACTGATCGCCCCGGTCATCAAGCTGAGCTGCCGCGCTCCTGTCGGCGGCAGTCTGAGGTCGTGGGTGGCCATGGCGAGGCAGGCGACCGTCACCAGCGCAGCCACCTGGGAGATGACGATGGGCCACAGGTCGCTGTTCGAGCCTGCCTCGTTGAGGCCTATGAAGAACAGCCCGAACCCGGCGCCGGCGGCCAGTCCCAGCGCCACCCCCGCCGCATGGCGCTGTCTGCCTGGGGAGGCGATCCCCCTGGAACCCCGGGTGCTAGTCCGGGGGAGCGACCCCCCGGAACCCCCCGATGGCTCAAGGCCCGGTCCCTCCGTCACCGGGCCTTGGCCCTGCTGGTCGTGCTGGTCCGGGGGAGTCGCGTCCGCGGCTGGCTTCTTGGCGGGGACGGACACGGCCACGATCGCCGGCAGCGCGAGCGCGATGCCGGCCAGCGAGAGGGCGGCCGGCTTCTCACCCCGCAGCACGCCCGCCAGCACCGAGAACGCGGCCGTGCCGACCGCGCTCACGGAACTGGCCACGCTGAAGTCGGCGTGCCGGAAACCCAGGTACAGCGCCATCGCCCCGGCCGCGCCGCTGACCCCGGCGGCGATTCCCCAGAGCACGGACGTGAGCGACGGCACCTGACTGCTGATGAACGGGACCACGCACAGGAGCAGGGTGGCGCTGGTCGCCTCGGCCAGCATTGTCACGCGGACCACGCTCGCCCGGCGCGCCGCCAGCCCGGCCACGTAGTCGGATCCCCCGTATCCCGCCGCGGCGGCCAGTGCGAGCAACACAGCGAGCATTGACCCGATCCTCCCACGGCGAAACCCGAGGGCATTTTGGTTCAAGCAGCGTGGCGGAGTCGAATTCGTGAAGCAGAGCGCGGAGTCAGCGCAGCGCTGCCGGGAACTCGCCAGCCAGCGGCTCGCTCCCGCGGCCCCGGTCGGGTAGCCGCGTTACACGCCGGGCTGGTTCAGCACCGCCTGGTCGGCGAGCGCGATGGCGAGTTGCCCCGCCGCGGTCGGGTGGAACGGCGCCGCCGCGCCCAGGCCCTGCACATAGGGCTGTGGCGAGCACAGCTCGTGGCCGGTGAAATCCGGTTGCGTCGAGGAGAACCGGAACTGCGCCGCCCCCTTGGCGAGCACCGCGTTCAGCGTGGCGAGCCGGGAGGTCAGCGTCTGCAGGTTCGCCGTGGTCAGCCCGGCCGGCTCGAGGCATCCCGGCTGGGTGCCGAACGGGTTGTAGTAGCGGTTGATGATCACCTGCGGGTGGTTGGGCAGCGCCGCCAGGCGGCTCAGCAGGTCCAGGTAGTCCTTGCTGAACGAGGCGAGCTGCTGCTGGAAGTAGGCCTGCGTGGCCCGGTCGTTGCAGTTCGGCGTGACCGAGCAGTAGCGCAGCACCGCGGCCCAGTTCAGGTCGTCGGCGCCGACGCTGACGATGATCACCGATGCCCGTGAGGCCCGCTCCGCCTGGGCAAGCTGCGGTGGCAGCTTGACCCCGTTGTGCACCTGCGGCCCGAGCAGCCCATGGCTGATCGTGGCGCCGTCACAGGCGAGGTTGAGCACCTTCCACCGGTTGACGCTGGACAGGTCGGCCGCGTACGAATCGGCACTGCGCCCGCAGGCACGGGCGGTCGGGCCCGCAGCCAGGGCGAGCCCGGCGCCGGCCGCGGTGGAGTCCCCGATGACCACGGCCTGGACCCGGCGCAGCGGCCGGCCGGGCGGGTCGATCTGCGGCAGGCGGGTCTGGCTGCCCACCAGCGTGCTGAGCGAATGCACCTGCCGCAGCAGGCTGGGCGCCGTATAGGTGGTGATCATGATGGCGCCCACATTGAGCGCCTCGGCGATCAGCAGCCCGGCGGCCAGCAGCTTGATCGTGGTGCGGTGCGGCACCCGGCGCCAGCCCGCGAGCGCTCCCACCAGGATCAGCATGCCCGCCCCGACCACCGCGGTTTCCCAGGCGAAGTAGCGCTTCCATCCATCGGCGAGCTTGGCGCCGATTATGCGCTCCGCACCGGCCGCCTTGGTGCCCTCAACGAACGTGGTCAGTTCGCTGTTGATGGAGATCTGCGAGAGCTGCAGCCTGGGCCGTACCGGGCCAGTGAACTGGATGTTCGTCGGCAAGTTCTGGCCGAACAGGTCGATCTCGCCCGGCCCCGACAGGCTCAGGCTCGGCGCGGTCGCGCCCACCTGGATCACCTGCCCGGCGACGGTGACCGTCTGCATCGGGGTCACCTGCAGCGCCACCGCGATCGCGCCGCACGCCAGCACCACCAGCAGCACCAGCCCAGCCAGCCAGCGTAGGGCCAGCGTGGCCCACCGCGCCTGCCGCGGCCCGTCTCCTGTCGTACCCATGCCCCCCCGACGCTAGCAACGGGGAGCGGGTGCGGCTACCGCGCGCCCGGCCCGGCAACCGTTGGCCGGGCCGGCGACCCGCGGGCCCAGCCCGGCTACTGGGCGCCGAGGCCGAGCAGCAGGCCGTCCGCGGCGACCGCGGGCGAACTGGTGATGAACATCGGGACCCCGGGCGCGGGCGCGGTCACCGACTGGAGCACCTCGGCCCCGTCCAGGCTGCTCACCGTCCCCAGCGCCTGTCCCTCGGCGACCTGCTCACCCGGGCGGACGGCCGGCTCCCACCAGCCCTCGCTGGTGGACCGCAGCCAGAGGAAGCGCCCCAGGCGGACCGGCGCCGCGGCGGGAGCCGCCGTCGGGTCATCGGTCATGCCGAGCGCCGCGAGCACCCGATCCAGGCCGCGGACGTGGGCCTCCACCGCGGCCGCCTCGACCAGCCCGCACCCGCCGGCCTCCGCGATGATCGCCGGAATGCCGATCTCCGCGGCCGCCGTGCTGGTCGTACCCCCGACCGCGCGGCCGGGGCCGGGCTCCTGGCGGATCACGTAGCCAAGCCCATAGGCGGTGGCCATTTCCAGCGCCCTTGCCTCGGCGGGCCCCGTGTCGTACAGCGCGAACGGCTCCAGCGCCTCCACCATGTCCCCGGCATGCACGTCGATCAGCGCGTCGCTGCCCTGGATGAGCCGGGTGAACGTAGCGTGCGCGAGCCGTTCGGCGAGAGTGCCGGCCGGGTCGCCAGGAAAACACCGGTTCAGGTTCTTGCCATCCTCGGGAACCACGAACGGGCTGCGGGCGATGAAGGCGGGCATGTTG
>Ga0070734_10005148_pt1 | contig 11788 bp, 12 predicted proteins | sample Coa_R1_8_FD_66444 | JGI IMG/M metagenome (GOLD analysis project Ga0070734, IMG submission 66444) | Surface soil microbial communities from Centralia Pennsylvania, which are recovering from an underground coalmine fire - Coalmine... | ecosystem: Environmental > Terrestrial > Soil > Unclassified ...
GGTTCCAGCGGTGCGGGCGTGATGCATGACGACCTGCGCACTGCCTGCCTGCAGGCGCTGCAGCTGCGCCGTGAGGATGCCGTGGCTCACGCCCGCAAGTTTTCCTGGCGGGCCGCCACCGAGCAATTCCTGGCTCATTTGAACCCGCGCACGCAAAGTGCCAAGCTGACTCGTTCCTTGGCCGACGCGAGTCGGGCTTGATGAGTGAAGCAGACACCGATTACTCGAGCGAGCGCAACCCCCACAAAACCAACCGCGGAATCACCCGCGCGTTGCAGGCCTGCCGGAATTCATGGAGCGGGCTGGTGTTTGCGGTCCGAGAGGAAAGCGCCTTCCGCCAGGAGCTGTTGCTCGCGGCGTGTCTGATCCCGCTTGCCCTGCTGCTGCCCTTTGGCGCCGTCGATCGGCTGCTGCTGATCGGCTCGGTCGTGTGGGTGCTGATCGTCGAGCTGCTGAACTCCAGTATCGAGGCGGCGATTGACCGCATCTCCTTCGAGGAGCACGGCCTCTCGAAGCGCGCCAAGGATTATGGCAGCGCCGCCGTGATGCTGGCGCTCCTGCTTTGCGCCATGGTGTGGATCACGCTGAGCTACCGGCTGCTCACGCGCTGAGTCTCGGGCGCAGGCGCATCGCCTCGTCACAGTCGAGCGGCGAGCCTCCGAGGATGCGCCAATCCGGCTCGGGCAGGCAGCTGGGGGCCTGACCTGTCAGCGCCTTGAACTCTTTGATCAGATGGTTCTGATCATAGTAGCCGGCCTCGTACGCGACCGTGACCCAGGTCAGCCTGGGATTGCTGACGTGAAGCCGGATGGCATAGTCGAAGCGCACCAATCGCGCGAACAGCTTTGGATTGACACCCACGCTCTCGACAAAGCCGCGCTCAAATCGCGTGCGGCCATAGCCACTCTTCTCGATCAGGTCGGTGACCGGTAAGCCGCCGCGGTTGTTGAGCTGTGCCAGGGCCGTGCGCTCGATGGCGGAGGCGCTGGCCGCGTCGCGCACGAGAGTGGTGAGATAGGCATCGATGACCGCTGCCATCTGTTGGGCATCCTGGGCATCACAGAGCTGCTCGTAGAGCCAGCGAGAGCTTGGCCCGAGGATCTCCTCGGCTGGAGCCGCATCATCGATCAGCTCGCGCGCACTGACCCCGAAAAGACGCCGCACGGCGCCCGGCTGGAACACGACGAGAAACTGCGACGAATGGCGCTTGCGTGTCACGGCGTCGACACGATAGTCGGTCACCGGTCCGCACAAGGTAACCGCGGGTTCGGTGCGCGATGTGCGGGTCGATCGATAGACGATATGAAGCGGATCGCCGAAGCGTATTGGGAGCACCGTGTACGGATGGGGCCAGATCGGCAGCGTGCCGGATGCGCCCTGGTGAAAGGCTGGGTGATATTCGTACGCGCGCACCCATGCGCGCAGGCACGGCGCATGCGGCAGCACGCGCACTCCGGCGACGCGCCTGAGCGGCTCAGGATCTGAACGGAAAGACCGCGACGACTCCATTGCCCGGACGTGTGTTGTTAGCGGCAGACAAGATCCCCCAAAACAGCTTAGCACCCCGGTTCTCTCGCGTCAGGCCCTGCCAGGCAGCCAGTGTGTGGCGATTTTTACTATCGAACACCGTGGGCGGGCGGGAACATCGCGTCGATCGAGGGGGCCTGTGGGTCAAGGGGTCCATTCCGCGCACCCGCACGCATGCGATACCACCATTCGGGGCTGTATTTGAATGAAAACAACGTCTTTTGAGCACTCTGGCGATGCTGGCGTGCGGCATACAGGCAGCCGTGTGCGCTGCGCAGGCAGCAGCGGCTGCCAACGCCGCTGACACAGCACACTGCTGAAACTCGCCTTGAATTACGCCAACAACGAAGGCATTGGCGGTGAGCCGAAGCGGGAGCCAGGGGGGGGATCCGTTGGCGACGTCTGGCATTACGGCGCTCCTCAGCAGCTGGGCTTGAGGCTGCGTCGGTCGCTTTAAAGAGCCGGTTAGTAGCCAACGACCGCAGGATCGACTGGGGTCGAATACAAAGGGTGGGAGCATGCAGAAATTACCGCCGGGTGTCAGCGCTGCCGATTTTCAAACCGCTTTAGGTCGCTTGCGCGACGTAGTAGGCGGAGATTGGGTACTCACGAGCGACGAGGACATTGGCACGTATCTGGATGCCTATACGCCTTTTAGGGGCGACCCCTCTGACGAATATGTACCCAGCGGTGCCGTCGCGCCCACGGAGGTTTCCCAAGTTCAGCAGATCGTCCGAATCGCCAACGATCACCGCATTCCGCTCTGGCCGGTCTCCACAGGACGCAATCTTGGCTACGGCGGATCAGCTCCTCGGCTAAGTGGGACCATGGTGCTAGACCTCAAGCGCATGAATCGGGTTCTTGAGGTCAATGAGCCGCGCGCATATGCGCTGGTCGAGCCCGGCGTAAGCTATTTCGACTTCTATCGTTATTTGCGCGATCACAAGCTTAAGTTGTGGATGGACTGCCCCGATCCGGGTTGGGGCAGCTTGATCGGCAATGCCATGGATCATGGCGTCGGACATACGCCGTTTCGCGATCACTTCCGTTCGATTTGCGGTATGGAAGTCGTGCTGCCCAGCGGCGATCTGCTGCGTACCGGCGCAGGCGCGCTGCCGGGCGGCAAGCAATGGAACACGTTCCATTACGGCTATGGTCCCGACGTCTCGCAGCTGTTCGGGCAAGCGAATTTCGGCATCGTCACCAAGGCGGGATTCTGGCTGCTGCCGGAGCCCGAGGCCTCCCGTAGCGATCAGATATTCGTGCCCCGCCACGAGGATATACACGCCTTTCTCGATATCATGTCGTCTCTGGTGGCGGACTTCACGATCGATTCAAGTTGGTCACTCGACAATCCGCTGATGACGTCCCCAGATCCGCAGGTACGCGCGGCCGTAGCGCGTTCGGATGGGGAGCCCTCCGCTGAGCTTGACCAGCTCAGCCGTGACAAGGGGCTGCCGTACTGGGGCACGCGTGTGTACTTTCACGGTGCTCCCGCCGTCATCGACGCGAAATGGGAGTACGCCAAGCGACGGATTTCCGCGATCCCCGGAGCCACTTTCAAGACTGGTAACTATTTCCATTTTCCGCGGGATTACGACCGGGTCGAGGAAGGGATGGACGGCGACACCTTCGCGAAGGAGGCGGTGGATATTCCGAGCCTGTCGGTCTTTACCGGACCCGGAGCCTCGCGAGGACACGGCCATATTTTCTTCTCGCCCATCATCTCGATGTCCGGAGAGGAACTTCTGCGCGCCCGCAAGGTGCTCAAGCAGGCTTATCGAGACCTGGGCATGGGGCCCTACAACGGCTTGGGTGGATGGGCCTGGTTCCGCTGCAATCTGATCCTGTTGCACGTGCTGCCGATCACGGGTAATCCGGAGCAGAATGCGCGCATGCGGGAGATCGGCAAGCAGCTCATCAAAATTGCCGCGGAGCATGGCTGGGGAGAGTACCGAACGCCGCCAGTGTTCATGGATGAGGTCATGGCGGGCTACTCGTTCAACAATCACGCCTCGTTGCGCTTTCTCGAAAGCATCAAGGACACGCTCGATCCGAACGGCGTTATAGCGCCGGGGCGAAGCGGTATATGGCCGAAGCGGCTCCGCGAGCGGAGGGACGCATGAGCCGTGCGCTCTTGGTCGGTACCATTGGAGTCACTGCGGCGCTGGTATTGGCCACATCACTCGTGGCGCTTGCGCAAAGCACGACACCAACAATTGCGACGGGACACGAGGTATTTGAGCGTTGGTGTGCACCTTGCCACGCAGCCGGCGCATTTCATGCGGGCACAGCCGGGTTGCAGGTCAAGTATCGCGGCAGCACCGAGACGCCGGTGCTGGAGAAGCGAACGGATTTGACACCGACGTTTGTCACGGTAACCGTGCGACACGGCGTCAATGCGATGCCCCAGTTTCGCAAGACCGAGATCACCGATGCGCAGCTGCAAGCCGTTGCGGACTATTTGTCGCGGAACAATCCGCGTTTGCCGTCGCGCAACTGAAATCAAGAAGGACGCACCATGACGACGAGAAGAGCAGTGATCCAGGCCGGAGTCGCGCTCGCGGCGGCCACGGGCGCCGGGGCCGGTGCCCTCGGCTCGGCGCTCCGCTCTTCTCATGCTCTGCAGTTCTACCGCGTCGCGTACGACGGCCGCTTCGTCGCCGCGAGATCGTTTGCAGCCGCGGTGCGCGAGCTCGGAGGGCAGACACATGACACTGAGGGCGACATTACGTCGTTCTGGTATCGCGATCTCTATCACCGATGGCGCTCGCAGCCGGCGGCGGTGGCTGGCATGACCACCTTCGACGCACTGCTCGGGCTCTCGATGATGGCGAGCGGGGCGGGGCTTCGGGTCATTTTCCGCGCTCACCACCATCTCGATAGGCAACCGACGACCCACGAGTTCTTCGGACCGGTTGCTGTCCTGAGAGGACTCAATCCTCTGCCCAGGAGCGAACGGGGTTGGGGAGGCGCCGTCGCCGATCTCTTGATGCGATGGCCGGCGACCGCGCTTGCCGTGGCGCGGCCGGCGTCCACCTATCTGGATGCTGCGCGCAGCGGCGTCGCGGCCGAATCGCTGGTCAGCTGGATCATCGCACCTCACCGACGCGGCCAGCGCCTGAACGGGGTCAGCGCGGTGTGATGACCCTGCATTTTCGTATCGAGGCTCTAATCCATATGTGTTGTCCTGTCATCTGTACGGATCTGCGCGCCTACAGCCACGCTGTCCGGCGGTAGAAAAAAGAGACGATACCCGTCAAAGGAGAGGCGTTATGAACGTACGGAATCGCCTGATCATCGTCGTCGTGGCTCTTTTATTTAATGCTGTCGCGATGGCTCAGCCTAGCGACGTCACCACCGAGCCGCACGCTTCGCCCCCGGTGAATCCGGATACGGGACCAAATGCTGCAGCTAATAAGGCATTGGTCCTCAAGTTTTTTCAGCTGGCGTTTACGGATGACAAAGTTGAGGAGGCCTTCGATAAGTATACAAGTGAGGACTTTATCGAGCACTCCCCAAATATGGGGGGAGGACGCGCCGGAGCGATCCGAGCACTCAGCAAAATGTTTGTGCCGGGAAAGCTCAGCACCAAGGTGATCTCTTCAATCGCGCAGGGTGATCTCGTTTCCGTCCATTTCGAGGGCGGCGTGGATATCTTTCGAGTCAAGGATGGGAAGATCGTGGAGCATTGGGACGGTTGATTGCTGCGGCGCCTCGCCGGGATGGAGCGTGGAGCAGCGCTGATGCGCGAGTTGGTTTGGTCGATTGCACAATTTGGAGATACCGCCGTGAAACGCAGGTTGGCACGTCTGGCGTCATTTCGGCGCTGGGCCGTGGGGGCGCTCGTAGGTCTATTAGCACTCGTGTCCAGCCCTGCCTGGACTGCCTCAGCACAGGTTACGGCTGCTGCCGTGGAGGTCGCCGGAGGACTGGACGCGCACAGTTCCCCTCCTGTACTGCAGGTTGCGGCCAACGTCTATTTGGTCAAGGTAGGCGGCGTAAACGTCGTCGTTCAGGCCGGACTGGATGGTGCCGTCGTGGTGAATACCGGTGCGGCAGATCAATCTGCGACGCTCATCAGAGCGGTCCGACAGTTATCGAGTCAGCCAATTCGGTATGTGATCGATACCAGCGCCGATGCCGATCTGATCGGGGGCAATCCGGACGTGGCCCGTGCGGGTACATCCATATTGGAGAACAATATACTGGACGCGCCACCGAACGGCGCCATCCGCTCATCGGCGGGCCTACACGCCATTATCGTGGCTCATCAGAGCGTGCTGACCCGGTTGGTCCCGCGGCTCGATGCAGGCTACCCGGAGTATGGGTTGCCCAACGAGACTTACACTCGGCCCGCGTACGATTTCTTCCTCAACGGCGAACCCATCTCGGTGATCTGGCAGCCGGCCGCGCATTCGGATGGCGACAGCGTTGTACGCTTTGAGCACTCGGATGTGGTCGTGGCGGGCGCGATTTTTGACGACACGCGCTTTCCAGTCATTGATGTCAGACACGGGGGCAGCATTGAAGGGGAGATTGACGCGCTCAATAAACTCCTCAATGAGCTGACATTCTCACGGACGCCGTTGGTGACAGACACCGGAGGTACATTGGTCGTTCCGATACGGGGGCCGATCTGCGACCAGTCCGAGGTGCTCAACTATCGGGACATGGTTGGGACGATGCGCGACCGCGTGCGCGATCTCATCAATCAGGGCAAGAGCCTCGCGCAGGTGCATGCGGCGAACCCGGCCCAGGGATTTCGCTCCCGCTATGGAACAGACGACGGTTCCTGGACCACGGATGACTTCATCGACGCAGTCTACGACAGTCTTATCGCCGAGCGCAGGGCGCACGGGCCTAGGCGCTAGAGCTGTCGGCAATCGTGCAATCTCTTATTTGGTCGCCGTAACAAAGATCGCCAGGAGTACCGGAATGATGTCGAGCGGCAGACGCGCGCTTCTTGTGATCGGCGCGGGCTTGATAGCCCAGGGATTTGGAGTCGCCGCGCTATCGGCCGATACGCAGACGGACTCGTCGACGGTGCACTCTGCACGGGCACAGGCCCCCTTTGATCCTGTGGGCTATTGGGTCTCGCTAGTCACGCAAAACTGGCGCTTTCGCATGATTGTGCCAGGACGGGGAGAGTATGCGGATGTCCCGCTCAATGAAAAGGCCAAGGCTTTGGCTGACTCCTATGATGCGGGACAAGACGAAGCAGCCGGCAAGCAGTGCGAGGCCTACGGGGCACCTGTCATCATGCGCCAGCCAACGCGCCTGCATATCAGCTGGGCGAGTGACAACGATCTACGGGTCGATACGGATAATGGCGAGCAGACGCGCGTACTACACTTCGGTCCGCCAGTCGCCACCGCGGCGCCGGAAGCCAGCTGGCAGGGCTATTCCGTGGCGCGCTGGATCATGCATGCCACCAGTCCTCTCGGGGCTCCACCAGCACCGGGAGCTCCGACCTACGGCTCCATCCAGATCAACACCGATCATCTGTTGCCCGGGTTGCTTCGCAAGAACGGTGTCCCTTACAGCGGCGAGACGAAGGTCCTCGAGTATTGGGAGGTACATACCGAGCAGGCCACGGGTGACACATGGATGACCGTCACCACCGATGTGCAGGACCCGACGTATTTGCGCGGGTCGTATTCCTATAACTCAGTGTTCGAAAAGGAGCTCGACGGCTCCAAGTGGGATCCCGAACCTTGCTCACTGCGATTTTAAGCAAGAGCGGGCGATATAGTCGGACGGCTACAGGTGTTACTTATGATGACTCGGCGCTTCCCGGTATGGTGCCTTTGCTGCCTGCCTCTGCTTCTGCACGCCGGCGGTGTCGCTGCACAGATAGATCTAGCTGGGTATTGGGCTGTCGAAAGCCATCAAGATCGCCTCAAGGAGGGTCGTGGGCCCCTTCCGGCAGATTGGTCAGGGATTCCGCTGAATGCCGAGGGGCGGGCGGCGGGCTTGAGCTTTGCTGCGGACTCGCTGGAGGAATTACAGCGCCAGTGCCACCCCTGGCCAGTCACTTACATCGTCACGGGGGGGTTTGGCTTTCGGATCTGGTCGACCACAGATCACTACGGTGTTGCGAATGCTTGGCACATTGACGGTTCGCTCGATCGCATGCCCATGACGATCTGGATCGACGGGCGCAAGCCCCCACCGCCAGACGCCTTGCACACCTACAGTGGATTTACGACAGGCCACTGGGAAGGCGACACATTGGTTACGGAGACGACACTCATCAAGGACTCACTACTCGAGCGCAATGGCGCTCCGAACAGCAACCAAGAGACCTTTCGGATGTTTATTACTCGTCATAACGATGAACTCACCATTACTGGGATCGTCCGCGATCCGGTCTATCTCGAAGCACCCATGGTGTTGGCACAGACCTGGCGACTCAGCCCCGCGGGCAGTCCCAATAGCCAGCTCGATCTGTGCAACCCCAGCGAGACCATTGAAGGGCTGTCGGACGGCTACCACTTCTTGACGGTGCTGCCAGGGCGGAATTCCTCTGAGAACTTCATGGCCCAGCACTACAACGTGCCGCTCGATGCCTCTCATGGTGGAGCGAGGACCATGTACCCGGAATTTCGCCAACAACTGATGAAGGATGGGTACCGACCGCCTTCGAACTACTGCACCATGAATTGCTGCATGGGGGATGTCTTTGGAGGCGGGCCCAAGGCAGTCTGTGATGTGCATGTCTTCTGATATGTAACGACCTGTCATGGACTGCTTGAGGGGCAGGTGTCGGCCGGTGCGCTAAATGGCTGGTGCTTGCGGACCCGCCAAAGCAGGCTGACTGCTAGTCGCTTACGAGAAGGCCGAGGCCGAGAGGGGGTACTTTCGTATGTCGAAGGAACAACCGGAGTCTGCCATTTCCCGTCGCTCGTTCCTGAGTGCGGGCGTCGCCGCAGCCAGCGGCGCGGTCGCACTGACGACGAACGTATCGGGACAGACCGTCCCGTCCATCGGCGGGAGCGGGAAATCAGCAGGTCTCAAATATCGGGCCTTCGTGCGCCATGGTACGACGGGCTCGATCGAGCTGCTGACGATGCGGCAGATCACCGGTCGCCAGGTTCTGGTGCGAAATCAAGCTGCATCCTGCACTTATGGTGATGTCGGGGCTGTGCTCGGTACGGGTGGCAATTTCAATAGGCCAACCATTGTCGGCAATGGCAGTGTCGGCATCGTTGAAGAGGTAGGTCCCGAGGTACAGGCAGTGAGGGTCGGCGACCGGGTCATCGTTGCCGTGACCCCGCAATGCGGCCGCTGCGATTACTGCCTACGGGGTCTCGCGGGTCTGTGTCAGGCCGTCGATGTTCCGCTGGCTGAAATTGCAGAAACTGCGGATGGGACCCCTGTCATTCAATTCGGTTGGGCGGGTGGCAAGGGCGGTCTTGCGGAATATACCGTCGTCTATGAAGAGCTGGTCATTCCGGTGTTCACCGATCTTCCGCCGGAGCAACTGGCCTTCTTGATCTTTCTCGGCGCGCACGGCTATGCATCGGTCGCCAATAACGCACCGCCCACGCCTGGTGCGGATGTGGTGGTGTTTGGCGCCGGCCCCACTGGGCTTTCCGCCATTCAAGCAGCGCGGCTCCACGGAGCTGCACGTATTATTGCGGTCGAGCCTATACCTGCCCGACGCGAGATGGCGATGAAGGTGGGCGCGACCCATGTGGTCGATCCCAACGAAGACAGTGCCAACCTCGTGGAACGGTTGCGGGCGCTGTGCCGCATACGCAACGACCGACCGCTGGCCGGGGGCCGCGGGCTCGATCCCAATTTCGGTACCCGTTCAGACGGCCCGAGTCTGATCGTCGAAGCGGTCGGTGCAGATTCCCCCGACTTTCCGCCAAAGATCGCGGGGCCGGATCCCAAGGGCCTGCTTCCACTGCAACAAATGTGGGATCTATGTCCGCCCGGCGGACACATCATGACCCAGGGGACCGGCTATCCCCGCAACAGTCGTATATCGGTTCCGGCGTCAGAGTGGGCAGATGGCGGCAAAAGCAAGCATTCGATGAACTCCTCTGGTGTGCATTCGCATCACGATATTCCGTTGCTGATCAAGATGGTCGAGAACAAGCATTACGAGGTCGCTTCCCTTATCAGTGGGACTTATCGATTGGAGCATGTAAAGGATTGTTATCAGGCAATCGCCGACCGAAGCGTCATCGCCGTTAGCGTCGTCTTCACATGAGGGGCACCAACAGCGAGCGCCTCTGTGATACAGGAGCAGCCGCAGCGGAGGACAGATATGTCGACAAGCGATACCAGCGGGCAATCAAGTGTCGCTGAGGGGCCGAGCACCCCAGGAACGGATGTTGTCTCGCGTCGAGACGTCATCACAGGCGGGGTAGCTGCGGCCGTAGCGGGGGTCACTTTGACCGTTGCGAATGCCAAGGCCGAAGCGGTGGAGCGAGCACCGGCGATCCTGATGGGGACCCAGAAGGGCAGGAAATATCGAGCGTTCGTCGCCTTCGCAGACAATCCAGCGGACGTGTCCATCCAGGATTCCAGTGCGCGGGTGGAAACGGTCACGATGAACGCGCTGGATCCAGACCGTGTGGTCGTGCGCACCGAGGCCGCACAGGTCTGTTATTCGATCGTTGGGCAGGCTACGGGCAAGACCCCGTCGGTGCAGCACGGTAAGCCGTCCCAGATCCTGGGGCACAGCGCAGTAGGTATCGTGGAGGCGGTTGGGTCGCGGGTCAGGCGCGTCCAGGTTGGCGACCGTGTCATGCTGCCCAACAGCCCTCAATGTGGCGTGTGCTACAACTGCTTACGGGGGCGGCCGGACCGCTGCATCAATACCGGAAACTTCGCTGAGCCTGCGGTGATCGGGACGCTGCCGGACGGCAGTCCGGTCGCCCAGCAGCACGATCGTGGTGGATTCGCCGAACTGGTGATTACCACAGAAGAGTACTGCATCCCGATATTCTATGACGTACCCGCCATTGAGCTGGCGATGCTTGGATGTCCGGCTGCGTGCGGATTGGGCTGCACGCTGGGTTTCGTAGCGCCGGTCACCCCCGGCTCCGATGTCTGCGTCATCGGCTGTGGACCGCTTGGCCTGAGCGCCATTCAGGGCGCACGGATCACCGGCGCCTCCCAGATCATTGCGGTCGAACCGATCGCGGCACGCCGTGCCTTGGCGCGCCAGTTTGGGGCTACTACGGTGATCGATCCCAACGTTGAGACTGAGCATGTGGTCGACAAGATCCGGCAGCTATGCAAGGGTCCGAACACTCGGACCTATGCGGGTGGCAAATCGGGGGGGCCGGCCGGAAGGCAATGGGGTCCAGATTTCGTGGTAGAAGCGGTCGGGAGCGATTTTTTTCCGCCGAAAGCGGGGGCCGGGCCTGATCCGGAAGGGCTACTCTCCCTGCAGTGGGCCTGGGACCTGTGCACTGCGACCGGTCATGTCACTACTGTCGCCGTGCAACAGACCGGCAACTTCAGCGTGCCGGCCCAACAATGGTCAAACGGCTCCAAGAATCATCATTCTGGCAACTTCAACGGCGTGGCCACGTTGAAGGACATGCAGGTCTTTGCTCGTCTGATCGAGCGGGGGCAGTTCAACGCCAAGGCAATGGCAACGGCGACGTTTCCACTGGAGCGTACCAAGGAAGCTCTGCAGCTTGTTTCTGACCGCGACACGATTGCCGCAATGATCGTATTCAGCTAGGCGGTCTGCAGTGGAAATAAGTCGCGACGTAATCGACGAGGACGGGGCCGCAGGAGATTGGAGCGCCGGTGAATCCAGTGTATCTACCACCCCGCGCAAGGTGTCTTAGGGGTTGCGAGGAAAAGCGGCTCTGAAAGGGAAGACCGCGACGACTCCATTGGCCGGACTTGTGTTGTTCGCAGCAGACAAGCCCCCAGGGCAGCTTAACACCTGATTCTCTCGCGTCAGGCGCTGCAGGCATCAATGTGGCGATTTTTACTATCGAACGCCCCTGCGCGGGCGTGAACATGCCATGGATGGAGGGGGAGCCTACGGGTCAAGCGGTCCATTCCGCGAACCCGCAAGCATGCGATACCACCAGAACCATCCGCAGAACCATCCGGGGCAGCATGTGAACAGAAAACAACGTCTTTTGAGCACTCTGGCAACGCTCGCGTGCGGCATACAGGCAGCCGTGTGCGCTGCCCAGGCACCAGCGGCCGCCAACGCCGCTGACACAACCGCCGCCACGACCACCACGCCGAGCGCTGCGGCGAGCGATCAATTGCA
>Ga0070734_10005149_pt1 | contig 11788 bp, 10 predicted proteins | sample Coa_R1_8_FD_66444 | JGI IMG/M metagenome (GOLD analysis project Ga0070734, IMG submission 66444) | Surface soil microbial communities from Centralia Pennsylvania, which are recovering from an underground coalmine fire - Coalmine... | ecosystem: Environmental > Terrestrial > Soil > Unclassified ...
CCCGGGCGCCGCCGGCAACGCTCGCTGTCAGCGCCGCATCGAGCTCAGCCATCAGCTCGAGACTGAGTGTGTTCATCTCGCGCTCGCGGATCATGGTGACCAGCGCAATATCGGGCTCGGGCCAGGAAAGCGCGACGGCTTGCCCGGCTGCAGCTTTGATCGTGTCGGATGGAGGCATTCTCGGTTCCTCTCAAAAATCAGCGTGTGGGACTTAGAACCAGGCGTCCGGTCGCAGCCCCCGCTTCGACCCGGCGGTGCGCCTCGGCGGCATTCTCTAGGGCGCAGACGTCTTCGACAATAGGCCTGATCTGCCGTCGCGCCACGAGATCGAGCGCGTCGGCGAGTTGCGTGCGCGACACGCCCTTGGCGCTGAGGATCGAGATATTGCGCAGGAACAGTTGAGCGGGATTGATGGACAGGAAATCGCCTGTGACCTGCCCGACCAGAACGATGCGGCCGCAATCGGCCATGCTGCGCCTGGTGGCCTCGAAGACCGGACTGCCGACATTATCGATCGCGACATCGACGCCGCGGTCATTCGTTATGCGCCGGACAGAATCGGAAAACGATTGCCCCCGTTCGACCACGATGACCTCGTCCGCGCCGGCCTCGCGGATGCGCGACGCTTTCGACGCCGAACTCGTGACGGCGATGGTGAATGCGCCGGCGAGATGCGACAGCTGCACGCCGTGCAGGCCGAGCCCGCCGCCTGCACCGGTGACGAGCACGCGCTCTCCGAGCCTGACGCGGCCCACATCGCGCACCGCGTTGAGCTCGGTTCCGATCGAACACGCCACGATCGAGGCCTCTTCCGGCGTCATGCCCGCAGGCACTTTTTGCACCGCGTCGGCATCCATGCAGACCAGCTCGGCATAGCCGCCGTTGAGCCCGGCATCACCAAGAAAAATGCGATCCGGACACGAGGTCTCGTGCCCAGATCGGCAATGACGGCAGTCGCCGCAGACATGGCTGTGAGCCGTGGTGGCAACAAGGTCGCCGCGGCTCAAGCCGCGCACCTCGGAGCCAATCTTCTCGACGGTGCCGGCCACCTCGTGACCCAGGATGACCGGCATCTCGACGCCGCGCCGGAAGGTGCCATTGCGCACGACCACATCATGGAAGCAGACCCCGCAGGCCTTGACCGCAATCCTGATTTCGCGGGGCCGGGGCTCGCGCGGCGCGACGTCGACGACGTGCAGGATTTCCGGCGGGCCCGTTCTCTCGGCGACGACGGCGCGCATCGGATCTATCGCTCCTCAATCCGCCGCCGACAGCCAGCCGGAGATGATCTTCCACTTGCCGCCCTCGGCCTTCATGATCGCGCCCGCGAGCGCGCCCGCATGCTGATCGGCCGAGAAGGTCAAAGGCGCCATCAGGCCGGTGTCGTAGCTCTTCATGTTTTCCAGTGCACCGACGATCGAGGCTTCGTCGGTCTTGCCGCCGGCACGCTTCACCGCTTCGGCAAACAATTTTCCCGATTGATAGCCGTGCATGCTGTAGGTCGTCGGCTTGGTATTCGGCTTGTATTTCTGCTGGGCGGCGAGGAATGCCTTGACCGCGGGCTTGTCGGAATCGAGCGGCTCCATCACCGCAATCGCGATAGCGCCTTCCGCCAAGGGCCCGGCGAGCTGGAAGGTCTGCGGATCGCCGAGCGCGTTGTGGCCGCTGAATTGCGGCTTCCAGCCGAGATTATTGGCTTCGCGCATCACGAGCGCAGCATCCTTCGGAATTCCGAGGAAGACGATGTGCTCGACGCCGGCGGCCTTGGCCTGGGCAACGACGCCAGAGAAATTGGTGGTGCCGCGATCGAACGGCAGCTTGACCAGGGCTACCTTTGCCGCGCCAAAGCGCTCCTCAAGGCCGGCGACCGCGTCCTGGCCGAAATCGTCGTTCTGGTAGATCGCGGCGATCTTGGTCTGCTTGAGGTCCTTCAAGATGTAATTAGCGAGCACCATCATCTGCACCCGCACCTCAGGCAATGTGGTGAATACATCGCGATTGACCGGCGTAGTCAGCGCATGCGCAAAGGCATAGGGGAACAGCATCGGCGTCTTGCTCTCCTTGATGAAGGGCAAGAGCGCAGCCGACGGCGCGGTTCCGGTCACCGAGAGCAGCGCCACAACCTTGTCCTGCTCGACGAGCTTGCGCGCGGCAGCAATCGTGCGCATCGGCTCATAGGCGTCATCCTCGGCGATCAGCTCGAGCTTCCGCCCGTTGACGCCGCCGGCGTCGTTGATTTCGCTGAAGGCGACCTCGACCCCGTCGCGCACGCTTTGCCCGAGCAAGGATAGTCCGCCGGAGAACGGGCCGCTCATGCCGACCTTTATGGGGTCTTCGGCGCGCGCGGCGGGCGCGGCAATCAACATCGCCATCGCCGCCGCCAGGCCGGCACACCACGGCATCAGTCCCATCAATGTCTTGCGCATGGTTCGTCGTCTCCCTTTGTTTATTGTCTTGGTTACATCGTTATCGTCATCGCTCGAGCTTCAGCCCGACGGCCTCGCGATCCCACAGCGCGGTGCGGTTCTGCTCGGCCCAAGTCTTCAATTTGTATTTCTCGATCTTCTCGCTCGCCGTCTTGGGCAGCGCATCGATGAAATGCACGAAGCGCGGCACCATGAAATGCGCCATGTTGCGGTTGGCGAAGCGCACCAGGTCTTCTTCGCTGACCTCGTGGCCTTCGCGGCAGACCACATAGATCATCACCTCGTCTTCGCTGAGTTCGGAGGTGACAGGCACGGCGGCCACTTCCATCACGGCCGGATGCTTTGCGACCAGCATCTCGACCTCGTAGGCCGAGATGTTCTCGCCGCGCCGGCGAATCGCTTCCTTCTTGCGATCGACGAAATGGAGATAGCCGTCCTCGTCCAGCCGGCCGCGATCGCCGGTATGGAGCCAGAGGTTGCGCGTGTCGCGCACGGTTGCTTCCGCCATCTTGTAGTAGCCGGACATCATGATGCCGGGCTCGCACGGCCGCACACAGATCTCGCCGACCTCGCCAGTCGGCAAAGGATCATCCTCGTCGCTGACGATCTGCACTTCGGCAAGATCGCGCGGCCTGCCGGCGGAAGAGCCCTTCGCCTCGGGATCTCCGGGGCAGAACATCGTTACGGCAAAGGTCTCGGTCATCGCATAGAGCGAAGTCACCTGGACCCCGAAGCGGTCGCTCACGTCGCGATAGGACTCCCGCGACAACGGCACGATCATCGCCTGCCGCACGCGATGATCGCGGTCGCGCGGCGACGCCGGCGCACGCAATAGAATATTCGTCATGGCGCCGAGCGAATTGAACTGGGTTGCGCCGGTCGCCCTGATCTCGTCCCAGAAGGTGCTGGCCGAAAATCGCGGCGAGACCGCAAGCGCACAGTCGGCCCAGAACGCCGCGTAGCAGGAGTACCAGAGCGCATTGCCGTGAAACAGCGGCAGGCAGGTGAAGACCACATCACTGCTGCGATAGCCGTAGTTCTGCGCCAGCGAGCGCCCGACGCCGTGAGCCTGCGAATGCGGGCTGATCACGCCCTTCGACGGCCCCGTCGTGCCCGAAGTATACATGATGTATTGCGGGTCGCTGGCGAGCACCGCTTCGGGATCGGGCTCGATCGGCGCCGCGCTCGCGAGTTCAGCAATATCGATGATCGGCTTGCCGAGGCCTGCGAGTTTCGTGCCTGCCCCGCCGAGCGTGATGAAGGCGCGGACATGGTTTTCACCCGCCAGCGCCTCGGCGACGCGATCGGCCCATTCCGCGGCGACGACGACGACGCAGGAATCCGACTGCGTGATGAAATAGCGCAACAGCTCGCCGCGGGCTGCGGTGTTGAGCGGCACGGTGACCGCGCCGAGCTTGCCGAGGCCCCAGATGGTCCAGATAAACTCCGGACAGTTCGGCAGCATGGCCGCAACATGATCGCCTTTGCGAATGCCGAGTTCGGAAAAGCCGTTGGCATAGCGGTTGGTGATCTCGTGCGCCTCGGCATAGCTATAGCGCTCTTCGCCATAGATAAGCCATGTCCTGTCGCCGATGCGCCTTGCCTTGTCGGCGAGCAGGCGACCGATGGTGCGTTGCTTCAGCGGATAGTCATGCATGGTCAAACACCGAGATAAGCATCGACCAGATCGGTCGACCGTTCGAACTCCTCGCGGGAACCTTCCATCACGACGCGCCCATATTTGAGCACATAGAGATAGTCGGCGAATTTCATGGCGAGCCGCGCATTCTGTTCCACGACGACGACGGTGACGCCGCTCTTTCGCACCTCATCGAGTTTTGCGAACACCTGCTTGACGATGATCGGCGCGAGCCCAAGGCTGAGCTCGTCCGCGAGCAATAGTCGCGGCTCGGCCATCAGCGCGCGTCCGATCGCCAGCATCTGCTGCTCGCCGCCGGACAGCGTATAACCGAACCGGCGCTCGCGCTGCGCAATCGGCGGAAACATGCTCATGATCCGCGCGTAGTCGGCGGCAATGCTTTGGCCACGGCGGACATAGGCGCCGAGCATGAGATTTTCCTTCACCGTCAAGTCCGGAAAGATGCCCCTGCCCTCCGGCACGTGCGAGACACCCTTGCGCACGATCTCCTCCGGCGCGAGCCCGTTGATGGCCTCGCCAAGCAGCACAATACGACCCGAGGCGGCGCTTGCGATGCCGCTGATCGCGCGCAACAAGGTTGACTTGCCAGCGCCGTTCGCGCCGAGGATCGCAACGAGCCGTCCCGGCTCGACCTTGATCGAGACATCGCGCAACGCCTCGACCGAACCGTAACGGACATTGAGACTGGTCACCTCGAGCATCACGCGATCTCCCCGAGATAGGAGGCCATGACGGCAGGATCGCTCAGCACCTGCGCGGGCGGACCATTGGCGATCAGCTGTCCGAGATCGAGCACGACCAGGCGGTCGCAGAGGCGCGACACGAACGGCATGTTATGCTCGACGATGAGAATGCCAAGGCCGAGGTCGGTGCGCAACCGCTGCAGGAGACTGCCGAGCCTTGCGACCTCGACATCGTTCAATCCCGCAATCGGCTCGTCCAGCAGCAGGAAACCGACGTCCATCAGAAGCGCGCGCGCAAGATCGACCAGCTTGCGGTGGCCGTAGGGCAACTTCCGGATCAAGGTGTCGCGGCTGTCTGCTATGCCGAGCCGGTCCAGCACGTCCGCGACCTTTCGCGCGGCGGCCCGTTCGGCGACGGTGACATTGGGAAGCCTCAAGAGCTCGCTAAGCAGCCCGTAGCCCAGCGAACGATGGCAGGCGATCAGCAGATTTTGGTGCACCGAGCGGTCGGCAACAAGCTCGGGATGTTGAAAGACCCGGCCGATGCCGCAGGCCGCGATCGAAGAAGCGGCGATCTCCGAGAGGACGGTGTCGTCAAGTCGGACCCGCCCTTTGGTCGGGCGCGTGATGCCGGAAATGCAGTTGAGGAGCGTACTCTTGCCCGCGCCGTTCGGACCGATCAGTCCGACGATCGATCCGGATTCGATCCGAAAGCTGACGTCGCGCAGCGCGTGAATGCCGCCAAAGTCCACCGAAACATTTTCGATTGCGAGCTGCGCCATATCATGCTCTCCGCGCGACATGGCGGACGAGCCCCCACAATCCCTGCGGCATGAGGACCATGACGATGACCAGCAGCAGGCCGAACACCAGGCCGGGCGCGTCCTTGATCCCACGCAACAGCTCGGGGACGACCACATAGAAGGCGGCGCCGACGATCGAGCCGCCGATGGTGCCGAGACCGCCGATGACCACCATGCTCAGGAAGGCGATCGACAGCCCGACATTGAAGCTCTCAGGATTGATGTAGCGCACGAGATAGGCGAACAGGCCGCCGGCAATCGCGGCATAGAACGCGCTGATGGCGAACGCGGCGACCTTGTAGCGGGCTGAGGGAATGCCGAGCGAGGCTGCAGCAATCTCGCTCTCCCTGATGATGAGCAACGCGCGGCCGGTGCGGCCGCGGCTGACGTTCCACGCGCCCCAGAGGCCGAGAATCAGACAAACCAGCGTCAGATAATAAAGTCCGGTCGCGCCCAGTTCGAAGCCTGCAAGGCTCGGCGCAGACAGCGCAAACCCGCCGCCGCCATTGGTCAGGCTGCGCCACTCGAAGATGATCTTCTGCAGGACGACGCCAAGACCAAGCGTCGCGATGGCAAGATAGAGATTTTTCAGCCGCATTGCGGGTACGGCCGCGAGCGCGCCAATCACGGAAGTCAAGAGCGCGCCCACGACAAGCGACAGCAGGAAGGGTACGCCTGCCTTCTGCGTGAGGATCGCGGTAGCATAAGCGCCGACGCCGAAGAACGCCGCATGGCACAGGCTGATCTGCCCGGCATAGCCGGTGAGCAGATTGAGCCCGAGAGCAACGATCGCGAAAATTTCGGTGAGCGTCAGAACGTAGAGGCCGTAGCCGTTGAGGCCGAGCGGAGCGATACAGGCAAGCGCCAGGCAAAGCGCGGCAAGGATCGCGCCAAAGCTGACGGACACGCCTCGCCGATCGGCTCGCGTGATGTCGGTCGCGGCAGTCATGCCTTGCGAACCCGGACACGGCCGAAAATCCCTTCTGGCCGCACGATCAACACCGCAATAATGACAATGAAGGTGATCGCCTCACCAAATGACGGCGAGAGATAGGCGCCGACGAGATTTTCCGCGACTCCCAGCGCAAGACAGCCGAGGAAGACGCCGATCAGGCTGTTCAAGCCGCCGAGCACTCCGCCAGCAAACGCCTTGATCAGCAGGGATGCCATCAAGTTGGTGTCAAGGAACAACGACGGCGCCACAAGAATCCCGGCGATGGCGCCGATCAGGCCGCCCAGTCCCCAGGCGATCGCGGACGAGCGCGAGATCGACACGCCCATCAGCCGCGCCACGGTCGGATTCTGGCTCGCGGCGCGCAGGCCAAGCCCAGTCCAGGTGAAGCGGAAAAACAGCGTCATGCTGATCACGATCGCGAGGCCGGCTAAGATGTTGACGACGCTATCGACCGAGACCGGCACGCTGCCGATCATGAACGGGGCCGAGAAGGCGAATGGCGAGGGAAACGTGTAGGTCTGATGGCCCCAAATCAGGCCGGCCACGCTGTTGAGCACGATGTTGAGCCCGAGCGTGGCAATGATGGCCGACAACACCGGGCTGCCGATCAAGGGGCGGATCACCACCTGCTGGATGATGATGCCCTGCACCAGGCCGAACAGCACCGCAATCGGCACCGCCTGCCACCAGGTGAGACCCACGCTGTCGAGTAGCCAATAGGCGAAAAAGGTCGTGATCATCGCCATCTCGCCTTGCGCGAAATTGGCGATATCGGTGATCTTGAGCACGATCGCGATTGCGATGCCGACCATCGCATAGAGACAGCCCGCAGCTATTCCCCCGACGACCAGATTGGCGATCATGGACGCTCCGTTCTCGTCGTCAGTGCAGCGGAGAACTTTGCGCACTTCTCGCTGTCATGACCTTCCTCCTGTCTTGATCTTTTTATCCTGTGAGGCGCGATTGCTTCGCGGCGCGCGCATGTATTGGGCGAGCGATGCCGGCCGGCTCGGCTGCGGCGCCGCGCGGGTCGGCAGTTCGCCCACATCGCGCGGCAAGGCGCGCGCGGGAGACGACGAGATGACGCGCTCGAATAGCTGGCTAAGCGCAGCGGTGAGCTGATCCGATTTCCAGGCGCCGCTCGGCTTGAACCATTTGGGCACCCAGTTCATCGCGCCCAGAAGCACGAAGATCGTAAGCTTGGGATCGCAAGCAACTACGCTGCCGTCCTCGATGCCCTCTTTGACCAGCGCACGAAGCGCACGCTCGAAACGGTCACGCTGGCGGACCAGCTTGGCGTGGTCTTCCGGCTCGAGCGCCTGCTCTTCCATCAAGACCACGCAGCAATTGAGCTCATCGATCAGCTGCTCGACATAGCCGGCAATCGTCAGGATCAGCCGTTCGCGCCCGTTCCTGCCTTCGCGGCGTCCGCGTTCGAGGCTCCCAAAGGCAGCCTCCATCGCGTGCTCGAAACAGGCCGCAAGCAGCGCGTTCTTGTTCGGGAAGTAGTGATAAAGCGCGGCCTTGGTGACGCCGAGGCTGGCGGCGATCTCGTTCAGCGAGGTGCCGTGATAGCCCTTGGAATTGAAGGACGCCGCGGCCTCGCGCAGCACTTCCTGGCGCTTGATCCCGTGCACGTCCTCTTTGGTGGGGAACAAACCCGCCTCCCGGAAACGCCCATCTTGCCGGGCGCAACGCTAGCCGTTAGTGTAGTATCTGACAAGTCGGTTTGGTAACCGTCCGGTTAGTAACTTGGTCGGATTGCCAGCCTCAGGGCTGGATCCGGCGGCAAAGGAACATGCATTTGGGCCGCTATCTCGAAGACTTCGAAATCAACCGTACAGAGCGCACGCGCGGCCGCACCATCGGCGAGGGCGACGTGTCGCTGTTTGCCGGCCTGGTCGGCGACTACAACCCGCTTCACGTCGACGAGGACTATTCCAGGCAGGAGGGACTGTTCGGCGGCCGTGTCGCCCATGGCCCGCTGGTGCTATCGACCGTGATCGGGTTGATGTCGCAGCTGAACTGGATCGACGGCACCGCGCTTGGCCTGCTCGGGATAGCCTGGGATTTCCGCGCGCCCGTGAGGCTGGGCGATACCATCAGTGCCAAGGTGACGCCACTCGAGGCACGGAAGAGCAACCAGCCCACGCGCGGCATACTAAAAATCAGCTTTGAAGTCTTGAACCAGCACGACGAGATCGTGCAGACGGGTTCGATCACGCTTCTGATGCGGTGTCGGCCGACCGAACGAACCAGAGAAACATGAATGGCGAGGCTCGGTAGCGCGATCGATCCGCACTCAAAGGCCTTTCAGGCCAATGCCGAGATCTATGACGGCCTTCTGAAGACGCTGCATGCGCGTCAGGCGTGGTCGCTCGCCGGTGGCGGCGACCGCATGGTCCAGCGTCATCGTGACCGCGGCAAGATTCCTGTGCGCGAGCGGATCGATCTTCTGATCGATCCCTTCAGTCCCTTTCTCGAGTTGTCGCCCCTTGCCGCCTGGGGGCTCTACAACAACGCGGTTCCCGGCGCCGGCATCGTCACCGGCATCGGCACCATCCGCGGCGTGATCTGCATGATCATCGCCAACGATGCCACCACCAAGGGCGGATCGTTCTTCAAGGAGACTATCCGCAAGCACGTTCGCGCGCAGGACATCGCCTTCGAGAACAAGCTGCCGGTGGTCTATCTCGTCGATTGCGGCGGGGCCAACCTCTCGCAAGGCGACGAGGTGTTTCCCGACCAGGACCATTTCGGGGGCGCCTTTTACCGACAATGCCGGATGTCGGCCGCGGGCATCCCGCAGATCGCAACCGTGTTCGGAGAATGCACCGCGGGCGGCGCCTACATCCCTGCTCTCGCCGACGAAGTGGTGATGACGGCCGGCAACAGCAGCGTCCATCTCGGCGGGCCTCAGATCGTCAAGGCAGCGATCCGCGAGATCGTGGATCGCGATACGCTTGGCGGCGCCGAGATGCACTCGACCGTCTCGGGCGTATCCGATCATTTCGCCCGTGACGAGATGGAAGCGATTGCGAAGACGCGCGACATCGTCGGCGCGCTGAACCGCGTCCAGGGGGTCCATGGCGATATCCGCCCCGCGCGTTCGCCCCTATTCGATGCCAAGGACATTCCCGGCATTGTCGGCGCCGATCTGAAGCAACCGTTCGATCAGCGCGAGATCATTGCTCGGCTGGTCGATGCCAGCGAGTTTCACGAATTCAAGCCGCTGTACGGCGCGACGCTGGTCTGCGGCTTTGCGCATATCTGCGGCCTGCCGGTCGGCATCCTCGCCAACAACGGCGTGCTATTCTCGGATTCTTCGCTCAAGGGCGCGCATTTCATCGAGCTCTGCGACCAGCGCAACGTGCCGATCCTGTTCCTGCAGAACATCACCGGCTTCATGGTCGGCTCGGACGCAGAGCGCAACGGCATCGCCAAGAATTCGGCCAAGCTGGTCTATGCTGTCTCCAATGCGCGCGTGCCGCGCTACACCGTCGTCACCGGCGGCTCCTATGGCGCCGGCAATTACGGCATGAGCGGCCGAGGTTTTCGTCCGCGCTTCATGTTCATGTGGCCGAACGCGCGGCTCGGCACCATGAGTCCCGACGTCGGCAGCTCGGTGTTGATGGACCTGCGCCGCTCCTCGATTTCGCGCAATCCCGCGACCGAGGCCGAGCTCGCCGAGCACGAGCTGCAATTGCGCAAGATGTTCGACGAGCAGTCCGACCCTTATTACTGCACGGCCCGGATCTGGGACGATGGCCTGATCGATCCCGTGGATACCCGTGACGTGCTCGGCCTTTGCCTTGCCATCGGCGCGATGGAAGAGCCGGTGACCGGCACGCGTCCCGTTTACCGCATGTAGGTGCACTTTGGCCTTCCTGTTAAGCCCTCGCCCCATCGGCTCGGTCCTGATCGCCAATCGCGGTGAGATTGCGCTGCGCATCATGCGAACCTGCGCGCGGCTCAATCTGCGCACCATCGCGGTCTATTCCGACGCTGACGCCAGCGCGCTCCATGTGAGGGCAGCCGATGAGGCCGTCCGCATCGGCCCGCCGCCCGCCCGCGCCAGCTATCTCGACGGCAAGGCCATCATCGCCGCGGCAAAGCACGTCGGCGCGGACGCGATCCATCCCGGCTATGGGTTCCTCTCGGAAAACGCCGCCTTCGCCCGCGCCTGCGACGCCGCGGGCTTGATCTTTGTGGGGCCCTCCGCGGTCGCGGTCGAGCGGATGGGCTCGAAAATCGAATCCAAACGCATCGCCGAAGCCGCGGGCGTGCCGACGGTGCCCGGCTATCATGGCGACGACCAGCATCCCACCGCGCTTGCAAAGGCTGCCAAAGCGATCGGATTCCCGATTCTGATCAAGGCCTCGGCCGGCGGTGGCGGCCGTGGCATGCGGCGGGTGTGCAAGGCGGCCGACTTCGACGCCGAGCTTGCCGCAGCCAAAGCCGAGGCAGAGGCCGCATTCGGCGATGGTTCGGTGTTGCTCGAAAAGCTGATCCACAATCCGCGCCATCTCGAAGTGCAGCTCGCCGGAGACCGCGTCGGAAATCTCGTGCATCTGTTCGAACGCGACTGTTCGGTCCAGCGCAACAATCAAAAGCTGATCGAGGAGGCGCCGGCTCCCAATCTCCCGGAAAGCGTACGCGCCAACCTTTTCAGTGCCGCGCTCAAACTCGGCCGCGCCATCGGCTACGACTCCACTGGCACGGTCGAGTTCATCATGGATCGGGACAGCGACAGCCCGTATTTCCTCGAGATGAACACGCGGCTGCAAGTCGAGCATCCCATCACCGAATCCATCACCGGAATCGATCTGGTCGAGTGGCAGTTGCTGGCTGCCGCCGGTGAACCACTGCCGCTAAAGCAAGAGCAGGTCCGCGCGCGCGGGCACGCGATCGAAGCGCGCATCACGGCAGAGCGTGCCGATCTGTCGTTTCAGCCCGCAACCGGTGATTTGTCTGCCGTCGACGTGCCGCGCGGGGTCCGCTTCGACAGCGGCGTGGAAGCCGGTTCGCAAGTCAGCCTCTACTACGATTCGATGCTTGCAAAGATGATCGCGCACGGCACCGACCGCGCGTCCGCACTGTCGCGCCTCGTCGCAGGACTGACCGGCTCGACCTTGCTCGGCGTACCGACCATCCAGGCGTTTCTGCGCGACGCCATCAGCCATCCGATATTCTCGGACGGCAAAGCGACGACGCGCTTCATCGAGACGGCGTTCCCCGAGGGCTGGAAGCCGAATGCGCGC
>Ga0070734_10005150_pt1 | contig 11785 bp, 11 predicted proteins | sample Coa_R1_8_FD_66444 | JGI IMG/M metagenome (GOLD analysis project Ga0070734, IMG submission 66444) | Surface soil microbial communities from Centralia Pennsylvania, which are recovering from an underground coalmine fire - Coalmine... | ecosystem: Environmental > Terrestrial > Soil > Unclassified ...
TTCGTAGTGCCTGAGCATGATCCTCGGCAGGCGGCTCCCCTCGGGCACCTGACGGCACTGGGGGCGCGCGCAACCACTCGAGCTGCGAGAGCCAGATATCGCGTGTAGTGTTTCCTTGCCTTCAGTCCCTCCGACGCGAAACAATGATCTCTGCGAATGCTAATTTTTTACCGCCAGGAGCTCCGATGATCAGAGACTTGGTCTTGGCGAGCACGATCGCATACCTGTTAGGCTCCATTCCGTTTGGACTCATCCTGGTGCGAGTTTTCCGTGGCATCGACGTCAGGCAGACGGGCAGCGGCAACATCGGATCGGCCAACGTTGCGCGTCTTGCCCCGGCCTTGGGGCTTTGGACCCTAATTCTCGATTCGGCGAAAGGACTTATTGCGGTACTGGCCGCCAGGGCGATCGCAGCATCCAACAGCGAAGATCTGAAGAGCACCGGATTGATCCTTGGCGGGGGTGCGCTCTTCGCTGTACTCGGACATATCTTCTCCGTGTTCCTGAAAGGCAGGGGCGGGAAAGGTGTTGCCACCGCCATGGGCGCCTTCCTTGGCCTATCCCCTTGGGCGGTCCTTGTATCCGCGGTCATTTACGCTTTGATCTACCTGGTTTCACACTACACGTCACTGGCCTCCATCACCTCGGCTGCATTGTTCCCATTCATTGCTGCAATATTCATTCGCCCGTCGAGCGTCCGATGCTGTTGCCCTTCGTCGCCGTCGTGTGCCTGCTGATTATCCTGAAACATCATCAGAATATCCGGCGTCTGCTTTCCGGGACCGAAAACCGTCTCGACCTGAAGCGCCAGTAAGCAGGACATGGTTCGTGCGTCCAGAACTACTCGACTAGCGCGGATTTCTCACGACTCAAAAGGTAGAGCGAGCCTTGAGGCTCGCGTTTGCTGCACCAGTTGGTATTGCCGGGGATTACTCCGCCGCTGCGTAATAGCCGGTCTTGGCGTACACGTGCAGCGGGGGCAAACCTGTGGGTGGCTTCATCTTTACCCTGATCTTCCGCCACTTGCCATCGTGCGCCGGATTCGTTGGGCGATATCCCAGCACGTACTGATTGCGGAGCTCGATTCCTATCTTGGTGGCGACTTCGGGCAATTCTCCAGGTGAGTGGATCAAGAATGTCTGTCCGCCGGTAGCTCCGGTTATGCTGGCGAGGAGCTCGGGGCCGTGGAGTTCCTCCGGCGTCTTCGCCCCACGGTCAAATATTCCGATGGCAAAGATCTGGACATCCGCCTCGCGCACCAAGTCGGCAATCTCGTCTTCGGTGTAGCGGCTATGGTTGTCCCCGCCGTCGGAAATGATCAGGAGCGCCTTTCGAGTGTTGCGTGCCTCGCGCATGCGGTTGAGCCCCAGGTAAATGGCATCCAGCAGGGATGTAGTCCCATGAGGAACCGCATACGGCAGCCGCCTCTGGATGTCGTCCACGGACGACGTGAAATTTACCAGTACTTGCGGCCGGTCCGAGAAGGTCACGAGAAAGAACTCGTCGTCGGGATTTGCGGTGCGAAAGAACTCGACAATGGCCTGACGCGATTCGTCAATCTTGTCCGCCATCGATCCGCTAACGTCGAATATGACTCCCAACGAAATCGGAGCATCTTCGGTTGAGAACGACCGGATTTGCTGCGTCTGCCCATTTTCGAGAAGGACGAAGCTGCCCTTTTCAAGACCTCCGACCAGCCGATTCATGGGATCGGTGACCGTCACCGGAACCAGCACCAGATCAACATCTTTCCGGACGGGCTTGATGTGGGTTCGCAGTTCAGGCTGGGCGATTCCGCCGGTATCTGCGGCTGCGTTCGTGTGCGGCAGTTTCGCTTCGCGCGGCGTCAGGTGAACGTCATCGCTCTGCGCGAATGCGGCAGGCCCTAGGCAGCAAACCAATAGGCATGCTGCCACCAAAAAAGCCTTGGACTTAAGCATTTTTGCCTCTTGCAAATCCTCTGTTGTGGGGCACCCCTCGAGAAAGTGGAGAAATTGTACATCGAAAGGAGCGTTTGGCAACAGAGTCATTGCCGAAGGCAAGCGGTGGGTCCAGGGGCTTTTTCAACAGTCAACTCACGCCAGATTTAGACACAGCAGCAGAGCTTCCAAGCTGCCCCCGCAGGGGACAACGCATAGATTACGCCGTTCGCTGTGGGATACCTGCATTGCAGGTGAAGGCTTGTGTCGCCGTAGCGGAGCGCATTCCGGCGCAGCCGCGAGTCGCGCATACCGCAAGACTTGAGCCCCGGCGGGGAAGGATTCAGGAAGAAAACATCACCGTTTGCGCAGGATCTGGATTGCGCTGGATGAAGTGGACGGGATGTGGATCCCGATCCATCACTCGTGGCGCCTTAACGAACGCCCAGTGGCTCCGTCTGATAATTCACGATGCTGAAGAACGTTTCTGGATCCAGGCTCGCACCACCGACCAGCGCTCCGTCGATCTCGCTCTCCGACATCAGCGCGGTTGCATTCTCCGGCTTGACGCTGCCGCCGTAGAGGATGCGAACAGCCTGCGCGAATTCCTCGCCGAAACACTTGCTGACTTCATGCCGGATGACAGCATGCGCATCGGCTGCCATCTCCGGCGTTGCCGTCTTGCCGGTGCCGATTGCCCAAACCGGCTCATAGGCGATGACGAGTTTGGCGGCTTTAGGCGCGGAGATACCATTGAAGGCGCGGACACACTGCCGCCGCAAAACGTCTTCCGTCAACTCTGCTTCCCGCTCCTCCCGAACCTCGCCGAGGCAAACAATCGGCGTCAAACCGCACTCCAGAGCGGTCTCCAATCGGCGATTCACGCTGTCATCGGTCTCATTGAAGTACTGACGGCGCTCGGAATGTCCGATAAGAACGTGGGTGACGCCAATAGCGGTAAGCATGGGGGCAGATATCTCGCCGGTGAACGCGCCTTCCTTTTTCCAGTGCACATTCTGGCCGCCGATGGCCACGTTGGACCCTGCAGCTGCATCGATAGCGTGGAGCAGATCGACAAATGGAGGGAATACCACAATCTCGATCCCATCATAATCAGCCACTAACGGGAGAAAATGGGCGAAGAAGGCGGCCGTTTGTGCGGGGGTCTTGTACATCTTCCAATTGCCGGCAATGAGCTTTTTTCTCATATGGAGACCTTTCTCTGCGCCCGAGTTCGAGCGGTCAACTCGTTCCGCCGTGCATCTCTGCATTCGCCGCGCCAAAGCGCCACCCTTGAGCTCCGTAGATGGTGGAACTGTGAATGTTCACACGTGCCACTGAGCACCTGTATATGGTCAGCATGCCCTCATTTGTTCGTCAGCCAGCATTCCGAGGACAGCTTGGCAGGGCATGAGATGCAGGCGGATTGTAATCCGCACACGAGTTGCCATGCTCCGCGCAGTTAGCACTATAGGTCATTGGTGGACGAAGCCAGAACGGGAAACGTCCGCAATCAGTGTGACGCACGTCATTGCAAGCACCATCCTCCGGCTGGCATCTTGGACATTCTTGTGATCGTTGGCGAGCTCGTCGCCCGCTGCTCCCGAACGAGGGCTCACCTGCAGTGCCCCCTATCTGGCCCGTGGAATGCTTGATTAATTCATTGCTCAAGGCGGAGACATTGGCTGCAGCTATTAAGTGCGAAAAGGTTGCGGTGCTCCCGGCGAGTACCGATGGACACACTTATCACATTGAATTCCGGAATCATCAGCACCGTTCACAGCACAATGTCCATCGCCTGGCTGCGCTGCTCGAACAGACCCACATTATTCCGTCGGTACGCGCCCCCGAATTCATTGCGCGCAGCGCTCGTGCTCCCGGCAAGATCGTGTATTTCTTATTTGCGAATCCGGAGCATATCGCCGAGATGATCGAGGCGGTCGCGGGTGCCGGCAAGCTTCCGATGGTCAACGTCGACCTGGCTGCCGGACTCGCGCGCGACGAGGCAGCGATCTCCTATCTGGCGCATCGCCAGGTGCAAGGCATCATTTCCACTCACATCGAACCTCTGCGCGCGGCCCGCGACTTCGGGCTGTTCGCTATCAAGCGCACGTTTCTTCTGGATTCCGCCGCGTTGCAGTGTTGCCTGCGCAGCCTGCAGCAGTTCCTCCCGGATGCGTTGGAGATCATGCCGGCGATCGCGGCGCCGCAGATACTCCCCAAACTGCGCCAGCAATATCCTGAGCTCCCCGTCATCGCGGGAGGGCTGATCTCGACCATGCGGGAGATTGAAGACCTCGTAGAGCAGGGGATCACGTCGGTGTCGGTCAGCGATTGCCGGCTGTGGGTCGCCTGAGACTGCCCCTCCAGGAATATTGCAACGGAATGGCGAGGGAAAGTCACAGCCGGAGGTGAGTTCCATCACATAGAATTTCTTCCGCCGCTGTTAGGCTGTCAATGCGCGGTAGAGACTTAAGAGAAAGCCGTCTACAGTCCAAAGATTCCAGTGCGTTGGTCGCACGACATCGTTGGAGTGTAGGCGGCTTTTCCATTTTCCCAGCTTCACGTTGTAAGCGCACAACACAAAGGAGAAAGCTATGGCGACCTCCCAGTCCTATAAACAGGTACTGTCTGTACTACTGATATTACTTCTTCCACTCTTACTCTCCGTAACTGCATTTACCCAGGACACCACAACTGCTCCGGCCACCACTAATATTCTCACCCAGAAGTATCTCCTGGGTGATTGGGGCGGAGCGCGTACAAGGCTAGAAGAAGAAAAAGGCGTTAAGTTCGATTTCTTCTATGCCAGCGACATGTTATATGCGCACAATGGTATCTACCAGGATGGTGGCGCGGCTTGGAACCGTGTCCGTGGGACCATGGACATTGATTTCGGCAAGCTGGCAGGATGGAAAGGCTGGACCTTCCACGTGACCGGCCTATGGCAAGGGGGGCCTAATCTTGGCGCCAACTATTTTGGGGAGCATTTCCAATCCATCCGGTCTGGTGAGTGCACGGACCGAGATTCTTGACTCGTACTGGCTTGCATGGACGATGCCCAGCGGTAAAGCGACCATCCGCTTTGGCCAGTTTGCCAGCATGGACTACTATGGCCTTCAGCCCTATGGCGGCAGCTTCGTTATGGAGCCGCTGGACTACGGCTTTAACAACCGTTTTAATGACTATGCCTCTTTCGATCCTGCATCTGGTCCCGGTGCCCAACTCATACTGAATCCCTACTCCTTCCTCGAAATGAACGTCGCTTACACGTCGGGCAATCGAAATCCCTACAAGCAGGACCCGAACGGCTTCCACTACGTAAAGCATGATTCGGGCGTACTAAGCGATGCCGTCATTCTCAAGATCAATGAACCTGGAGCAGGAAAGACGGCAAAGGAGAAATATTATCCTGGCCGGTATGAAGTCGGGTCTACGTACAATGGAGGCAAGTTCACGGACCCGTTCAACCCGGTGCCGCTGTATCTTTCGCCGGATACCGGCAATTACGTTTTCTATTTCCAAGCTAACCAGGCGGTCTATCGTCCGAAAGCCGGCTCCAACACCGGACTGGACGTCCTGTTCGGCATAGCTGTCTCGCCGAATGAACCCTACAACTTTGTAGATAGAAACATTCTTGCGGGATTCGTTTACAACGGCCCGATTCCCCGCCGGCCCAAGGATTCGATTGGGTTTGCGCTATCGTACAGCCACGTGAGCGATAAGTATGCCGCGGAGTTTGCATCGGCCAATCCATTTGCGCCGCGCTATTCTTCCGAGAAAGCGTTTGAAGCAAACTATGCATTCCAAGCCACGCCATACTGGTTAATCCAACCCACGGTGCAGTGGTATACCGACCTGGGTGGGTTTTCAAAGTACGGAACGGGTGTGGCGGCAGGTCTCCGGACCAAGGTTACTTTCTAGCGGCCCGGCGGAGCGAAGCTTCTCGAGCGAACGGCAGGAATATATGCCAATGTCTGTGAAGCCGACAAGGTCGCTGCAATCGGTTCTATGGAGGAACTAATGGCGAATTATGTTGGAGCAATTGATCAAGGCACGACGAGCACCCGCTTCATCGTGTTTGACCGTTCCGGACGGATCGTCACGACGGCCCAGAAGGAACACGAGCAGATCTACCCTAAACCGGGATGGGTCGAGCACAACCCCGAGGAGATCTGGACGCGGACCCAGGAAGTCATCGCGGAGGCGTTGAAAGCCAAGAACCTGACCGCGAAAGACCTGGCCGCTGTAGGCATCACGAACCAGCGCGAGACCACGGTGGTGTGGAATCGCAAGACCGGCAAGCCGGTGTACAACGCCATCGTCTGGCAGGACACACGGACCGCCGACTATGTGGCCGAGTACTCACGGTTAGGCGGTCAGGACCAGTTCCGCCGCAAGGTTGGGCTGCCACTGGCCACCTATTTCAGCGGGCTGAAGATCAAGTGGATCCTGGAAAACGTACCCGGCGTCCGCGCTCTCGCCGAAAAAGGTGAGGTGATCTTTGGCAACATCGACACTTACATCATCTGGAAACTGACCGGCGGCGTTGATGGCGGCATCCATGTCACCGATGTCAGCAATGCCAGCCGCACGATGTTGATGAACCTGGAAACGCTCGCCTGGAGCAGCGAAATCACCAAGGCGTTCGGCGTTCCGATCGCCATGCTGCCGAAGATTTGTTCCAGCAGCGAAGTCTATGGGAATGCGAAGACAACGGCTCTGGCCGGCGTTCCTGTTGCCGGGGATCTTGGGGATCAACAGGCGGCCCTGGTGGGACAGACCTGCTTCAAGCCCGGCCAGGCAAAGAACACTTACGGCACAGGCTGCTTCCTGCTGCTCAACACCGGCACTACTCCCGTGCAGTCGGAATTTGGTCTGCTAACCACCTTGGCTTACAAGCTGGGCAATCAGCCTGCGGTGTATGCCTTGGAGGGCAGCGTCGCCATTACCGGAGCGCTGGTGCAATGGTTGCGTGACAACCTGAACATCATCAACAAGAGCTCGGAAATTGAAGCTCTTGCGAAAACCGTGGATGACAACGGTGGAGTGTACTTCGTACCCGCCTTCTCCGGGCTGTTTGCTCCTTACTGGAAGGCAACGGCGCGGGGCGTTATCGCAGGCCTGACCCGTTACGTCAATAAGGGCCACATTGCTCGCGCCGTCCTGGAAGCCACAGCGTTCCAGACGCGCGAGGTGGTGGACGCCATGGCCAAGGACTCCGGTATTGAGCTTGACGTACTCCGTACTGACGGGGGCATGGTCAACAACAACCTCCTCATGCAGTTCCAGGCAGACATTCTAAACAAGCCGGTGGTGAAGCCGGTCATCAATGAAACCACCGCATTGGGGGCTGCGTATGCAGCCGGCCTGGCGGTTGGCTTCTACAAGAACCTTGACGACCTGTGTGCCAACTGGGCAGTGGACAAGACCTGGAAGCCGAATATGGAAGCGGCAAAACGCGACTCCATGTACAAGCTGTGGAAGAAGGCCGTCACTAAAACATTCGACTGGGTGGAAGAAACACCCAAGGTCGAAGAACCCGAAAAAGAACTCGCAGGCGCCGCAAATTAACAGTCAAGGAGACTAATTGTATGCATGGACCATTATTCGGTGAATTCATGGGGACCATGGTTCTAATCCTGCTGGGCGACGGCGTGGTGGCCAACGTCCTCCTCAAAAAATCCAAAGGTGAGGGCTCCGGGTGGATAGTGATCACAACGGGGTGGGCCTTCGCGGTAATGGCGGGTATCTTCACCGCCATCGCATGCGGAAGCCCGGGAGCGCACATCAATCCCGCAGTCACCCTGGCGGTGGCTCTGCTCAGCGGCAAGTGGGCTACGGTTATTCCCTTCTGGATTGCGCAGTTTGCCGGCGCATTCGTCGGTGCAACGCTGACCTGGCTTGCCTATCTGCCGCACTGGGCGGTGACGGAAGATCAGGGAGCCAAACTGGGCATCTTCTGCACCGCGCCCGCGATTCGCAATCTTCCCGATAACTTCCTGACCGAAGTCATCGCAACCTGCACGCTGGTCGGTGTGGGCTTCGCGTTTGGTGCTACGGCTGTTTCGCCGAATGGCTTGCCGCCGGGCTTTGCTCCTTACCTGTGGGGCTGCCTTGTTTGGGTGCTGGGCTTGTGCCTGGGCGGGCCAACCGGATATGCCATGAATCCGGCTCGTGATTTTGGGCCGCGCATGGCGCATTTCATCCTGCCCATCGCGGGTAAAGGCAAGTCCGATTTCGGTTATGCCTTGATCCCGATCCTGGGCCCATTCGTCGGTGCTGCGATCGCTGCGGGCAGTATTCACTTGATCAAGTACTGAAGGTGGATCGAGCGGATCGCTGATCGCCATCGTAGTTGACTTCTCCCCTCCGCGGCGACGAGTCCGTCGGCCGGCGTCTCCCTCGGGGACGCCGGCCGCGACGGTAGTGCCGCGTCAGCCGGAACCGTTTGTCTAAAGGAGGTAGCCAAGTGCCAGAGCTGGTCCATACTGGTGTGATGAAGAAGCTCATCAACTCCCCTCAGGACGTGGTGCGCGAGGAACTTGAGGGGATGGAGGCGGCGCACGGCGACCGTCTCCGTATCAACTACGATCCGGTTTACATCGTTCGTAAGGATGCGCCCGTAAAGGGCAAAGTAGGTCTGGTCTCCGGCGGCGGCAGCGGCCATGAGCCGATGCACGGCGGCTATGTGGGCACAGGAATGCTTGATGCGGCGTGCCCCGGACCGGTGTTTACCAGCCCCACACCCGACCAGATGTACGAAGCCAGCAAAGCGGTAAATGGCGGAGCCGGAATTTTGCACATCGTCAAGAACTATACCGGCGATGTGATGAATTTCGATCTGGCCAAAGAGATGTTGCAGGCCGACGGCATCGTGGTCGAAACGGTGTTGACCGACGACGATGTCGCGGTGGAAAACAGCCTATACACGGCAGGCCGCCGTGGTGTGGGCTTGACGGTTCTTATGGAAAAACTGCTGGGAGCGGCTGCGGAGCAGCGCATGGGCCTGGGCGAAATCAAGAAGCTCGGGGAACATATTCGCGGCTCCGGCAGAAGCATGGGAATGGCGCTGACGCCTTGCACCGTGCCTCACGCCGGCAAGCCCAGCTTTGAGCTGCCGGATGACGAAATCGAACTTGGCATCGGCATTCATGGCGAGCCTGGACGGCGGCGCGTGAAGCTTGCCTCCGCCGACCAGATTACCGAGATGCTGATGGAGCCTATCCTGAGCGACATTCCTTTCAAGAAAGGCGACGAAGTGCTCGTGTTCGTGAATGGCATGGGGGGAACACCGCTCGTCGAGCTGTATATCATCTATCGCAGGGCGGCGCAGATTGCGGAGAAGTTCGGACTGAAGATTGTTCGCAATCTGATAGGTCCCTACGTCACCAGCCTTGAGATGGCAGGAACCTCAATCACACTGCTCAGAATGAACGATCAGCTGTGCAAACTTTGGGATGCTCCGGTTGATACTCCAGGCTTGCGCTGGAGCTGAGATTCAACACCATGGAAGCCTTCGAGTTGGAAAACGCGCGGTCGTGGATTAAAGCGGCCGCGCTTCTCATTGCGAAAAATTCGCGCATGCTGACCGAATTGGACACGGCCATCGGTGACGGCGACCACGGCGAGAACCTGATGCGCGGCTTCAAGGCAGTTGAGAAGAAGTTGGAAACGGCCCCACCGTCCGCTGATTTAGCCGGACTGTTCAAGCTGGTAGGTATGGCCTTGCTGTCTTCCGTAGGTGGTGCGGCCGGCCCGCTTTACGGAGGCTTCTTCCTGGCACTAGGTAAAAGCTGTGCTGGCAAGACAAACCTCAGCAAAGCTGAACTCGGAGAGATCCTGGCGGAAGGGCTCGCCGACATTCAACGGCGCGGCAAGGCTCAATTGGGTGACAAAACCATGGTTGATGCGTTCGCGCCGGCGTTGCAGGCTTTTCGTGCCTCCCCGGATGGTGACCTCGCGGGGGCACTCGGGGCGGCCGCAGAACAGGCACGGCAGTCCGCCGAAGCCACGATTCCGCTGCAGGCGCGGAAAGGCAGGGCCAGTTACATGGGAGAGCGGAGCATTGGTCACCAGGACCCCGGCGCCACTTCAAGCTGGCTCTTATTGCAGGCGCTTGCGTCAGCTTGCAAGCCAGCCCCGTAGGATGACGGAAACATGATAGGCCTGGTGTTGGTCTCGCACAGTACAAAGCTGGCGGAAGGACTGCGAGAGTTGGTCCTGCAGATGACCTCACCGCATTTTCCCGTAGCGGTGGCTAGTGGTGTCGGCGAGGATCACCAGGATCTAGGAACCGACGCCGTCCACATCGCCGATGTTGTGCAGCAGATGGCTTGCCCGGAAGGCGTTCTGGTGTTGATGGACTTGGGCAGCGCCGTCCTGAGCGCCCAAACCGCTCTGGAACTGCTGGACGCTTCTGCGGGCAAGCCAATCAGACTGTGCGCTGCGCCGCTGGTGGAAGGCGCCATCGCCGCGGCTGTGTGCGCCCAGGCAGGCGGTAGTCTGGACGAAGTCGCCCGGGAAGCCGCACGCGGTCTTGCTGCCAAACAACAACAACTTCAAGCCGAAGAGGCCACCGACGCTGTCGTCACTCAGCAACGGCCAGCCGCGTCAGGGGAAACCTCGGAACTGATACTGACAGTTGAAAACGAGCATGGGCTTCACGCCCGTCCGGCGGCCATGCTGGTCCAGACCGCCAGTCGATTTTCCTGCTCCTGTGAAGTCTCGAATGCAACCTCGAGTCGCGGCCCGGTTCCCGCCAGCAGTCTTACCAGCCTCTCGCTTCTGCAAGCTCGTAAAGGTGATCGCCTCAAAATAGTGTGCAGCGGTAGCGACCGCCAAGCTGCCATAGCAGCGATTCGCGAACTTGGCCGCACCCGTTTCGGTGAAAAGGCCGATGCTGCAATGCCTGAGGCGCATGTCATCGCTCCGGCGCCTGCTGGGGCACACAGTTTTCCGGGCTCGGACGGCATAGCCGTCGGCCCCCTCGTAATGCTGCAAGCAGCCGAACTCATCTGTGACGGCGGTCCCTCGGGAACACCGGCTGAAGAACTGGCGAAACTCACGACCGCGATGAAGTTGGTCGGCCATGAAATCCGGCGCGAAGCAGGAGGCGATTCCGGAAATGTCGCGGGCAGCACGGCCATTCTTCAGGCTCAGGCGCTTATTCTGGCCGATCCGCTCGTGCTAACGAAATTGCGGTCTCTCCTGGAGATTGATCAGCTTTCGGCAGCGCAGGCGTGGACCGCAGTGATGGACGGACTTGCCGGGCAGTATGAGGCCATGGACGATCCCTACTTGAGGGAGCGGGCTGCTGATGTTCGCGATGTAGCTCGGCGTGTTCTCCGGAAAATGAAGGGCGCCGCACCGGATACTCGGATCAGCTTGCCTGCCCCGGCGATTGTTTTCACCGACGAATTGCTACCCAGCGAAGCGGACGCCTGCGACCCCCGCACCGTGCTTGGGGTCATAACGGCGAAAGGCAGCGCAACTTCCCACAGCGCCATCATTCTGCGCACGCTGGGCATCCCGATGGTCGTAGGAGTGACCTCGCTTACCGAAGCCGATGCGGGCCGGACCGTTGCCTTGGACGGCTCGACCGGCGAGGTTTGGATCGATCCGGATGAGCACACCAAGGCGGACCTTAAGGCGCGCCAAGAAGCTCAAGTGCAGCACAAGAACAGGGCCGCAGCTGCCCGGTCACGGCCAGCGGTCACGCTCGATGGCGTGCACCTCGAAGTGCTCGCCAACGTCGGAAACGCTCGCGAAGCAGTTGCAGCAGCCGAGAATGGCGCCGACGGTGTGGGACTTTTGCGGACCGAGTTTCTGTTCGCCTGCCGCACCCAAGCCCCTGGCGAGGACGA
>Ga0070734_10005151_pt1 | contig 11785 bp, 11 predicted proteins | sample Coa_R1_8_FD_66444 | JGI IMG/M metagenome (GOLD analysis project Ga0070734, IMG submission 66444) | Surface soil microbial communities from Centralia Pennsylvania, which are recovering from an underground coalmine fire - Coalmine... | ecosystem: Environmental > Terrestrial > Soil > Unclassified ...
GCGGGACGTACGCGCGGCGCGCTTGAAGAGGCGGCGCGCCTCGGCATCATCGACGACATCGCGGAGGCGCCGGCCGCCGTGGCCGGCGCCGACTTCGTCCTCATCGCCGCGCCGGTCGGCCAGATGGGCGCCATTTTCGACGCCGTGCGGGCGAAGATCGCCCCGGAGGCGGTGCTGACCGACGCCGGCAGCACCAAGAGCGATGTGGTGCGGGCGGCGCGCGACGCGCTCGGCGACCGGGTCGGCCAATTCATTCCCGGGCACCCCATCGCCGGTGCCGAGAAAAGCGGGGCGACGGCCGCCAAAGCGGACCTGTTCCAGGGGCGCCGCGTCGTGCTCACGCCGCTGCCGGAGAACGATGCCGGCCGCGTGGCCCGTGTGGAATCGGCGTGGCGGTCCTGCGGCGCGACGGTGACCCGCATGGCGCCGCACGAGCACGACCGGGTGCTCGCCACGGTGAGCCACCTGCCGCACGTGCTGGCCTACGCGCTCGTCCAGCAAGTTCTGTCCGACCCGCGCGCCGATACCCTGTGGGACTACGCCGCCGGGGGATTCCGCGACTTCACCCGCATCGCCTCCAGCCATCCGGAGATGTGGCGCGATATCTGCGTCGCCAACCGCGAAGCGCTGCTGCACGAGATCGATCGCTATGCGGGGGAGCTGGCCGCGCTGCGCGAGCTCATCGCCGCCGGCGACGGCGCCGCCCTCGAGGCGATTTTCCGGAAGGCGCGCGAGGCGCGCGACGCCTGGCTGCAGCAGTTTTCGACGGGAGCCGGGCGGTGAGCGCCGCCCCGGAGGTTGCGTACCTCGACCTCGGCCCGATCGGGCGGGTCGAAGGCCGCGTGCGCCTGCCGGGCTCGAAGAGCATCTCCAATCGAACCCTGCTGCTGGCCGCGCTCGCCGAGGGCCGCACCAGGCTCGACGGGGTGCTCGCCTCCGACGACACCGCCCGCATGCTGGAAGCGCTGGCCCGGCTGGGCGTCGCCGTAACGCCGGCCGGCCCGCAATCCTTCGACGTGCAGGGCACCGGCGGAGTCATCCCGGTGCGCGAGGCGGAGCTCTTTCTCGGCAACGCCGGGACGGCCTTCCGCCCGCTGACGGCCGTGCTCGCCGTGGCCGGCGGGCACTATCGACTGCGCGGCGTGCCGCGCATGCACGAGCGTCCGATCGGCGACCTGGTCGAAGCGCTGCGCGCGCTCGGCCTGGACGTACGCTATCTGGAAAAGCCCGGTTTCCCGCCGCTGGAGATCTTCCCGGCCCGGGTTTCCGGTGAGGATTGGGTGCGCGTGCGCGGCACCGCGTCCAGCCAGTTCCTCACCGCGCTTCTCATGGCCGCTCCGCTCCTGCCCAGGCCGCTCAGCGTGGAGGTGGAAGGCGAGCTGATCTCCAAGCCCTACATCGACATCACCTTGAACCTGATGCAGCGCTTCGGCGTCACGGTGGCTCGCGAGGGCTGGAGCCGCTTCGTTCTGCCCGGCGGGCGCTATCGCTCTCCCGGGTCGCTGCGCGTGGAGGGGGATGCTTCTTCCGCGTCCTACTTCCTCGCGGCGGGCGCCATTGGCGGGGGCCCGGTGATCGTGGAAGGGGTCGGCGCGCACAGCATCCAGGGCGATGTCCAGTTCACCCGCGTGCTGCAGCAGATGGGCGCCGACGTGCAGATGGGCGAGGACTGGATCTCGGCACGCGGCCAGCCGCCTCTGCGCGCGGTGGACCTCGACCTCAATGCCATCCCCGATGCGGCGATGACCGTCGCCATGCTGGCGCTGTTCGCCGACGGCCCGACGACGTTGCGCAACATCGGCAGCTGGCGGGTGAAGGAAACCGACCGCATCGCTGCCATGGCGAACGAGCTGCGCAAGCTCGGCGCCGACGTGGCCTGCGGGGAAGACTGGCTCCGGGTCCAGCCGCCGGCGGCGCTGCGCTGGGCGCAGATCGCCACCTACGATGACCATCGCATGGCGATGTGCTTCTCGCTGGCAGCGCTCGGCGGGGTCGCCGTGCGCATTCTGGAGCCGGGGTGCGTGGCCAAGACCTTCCCCGACTACTTCGAGCGGCTGGCCGCGTTGGCGGTGCCGGCGTGAGGCAGTGAACCCCGTCCCGCCGGTGATCGCCATCGACGGGCCTTCGGCGTCCGGCAAGGGGGCCGTGGCGGCGGCAGTGGCCCGCGCGCTCGGTTTTCACTATCTCGATTCGGGAGCGCTCTACCGGGCGGTCGCCCTGGCCGCCCTGGAGAGCGGGACGGCGCCGGACGACGAGGCGAGCCTGCGGCGGCTCATCGCCGGGATCCCGCTCAGCTTCCGCGACGACACCATCCTGCTCGACGGGCGTGACGTGTCGGCCGAGATCCGCACGGAACGGGTGAGCACGGCCTCCTCCAAAGTGGCCGCCGTGCCGGCGGTGCGGGCGGCTCTCCTGGATCTGCAGCGGGCGTTTCGCCGGCCGCCCGGGCTGGTCGCCGAGGGCCGTGACATGGCGAGCGTGGTATTCCCTGACGCCGCACTGAAAGTGTTCCTTACCGCAAGCCCCGAAGTTCGCGCGGAAAGACGCCATAAACAGTTGATGGAAAAAGGTTTCTCTGCTAACCTCCTCGACCTTTTGCGCGATCTGCGGGAACGCGATCAGCGCGATCAGTCGCGACTTCTGGCGCCCCTGCAGAAGGCGGCCGGGGCACGCGAATTGGATACCTCGCACATGAGCTTGGAGGAGGCGGTCCGCACCGTCGTGGGCTGGTATCGCGAGCAGCAAAATCTCTTGTAAATCGAGAGATTCGAACGCACATTTGATGAAGTGAATGCAGTACCGGGTGGCGCGGCGGCTGGCTGCGCCTGAGTTCAACCAACCCCGTTGCGGAAGCGCCGGAACCGTTCCGGATGCAAGTCTTCCCGCGGGTTTATTCGCATTGGTCTTTTCAATATGTCTACTGTTTCGGCCGCTGTGGCGGCCCCGCCGCAGGAAAGCTTCGCCGCGCTGTTCGAGGAGAGCCTCCACCGCAAAGAGATGCGGGTGGGCGAAGTCATCACTGCGGAAGTTGTCCGCGTTGACCAGAACTGGGTGGTGGTCAATGCCGGATTGAAATCGGAAAGCTTCATTCCCGTCGATGAGTTCCGCAACGACCGCGGCGATCTCGACGTGAAGCCGGGCGACTTCACCAGTGTCGCCATCGAAGCCCTCGAAGACGGCTACGGCGAGACGCGCCTGTCGCGCGACAAGGCAAAGCGCCTGGCCGCCTGGCTCGACTTGGAGAAGGCCCTGGAGCAGGGCTTGATCGTGGCCGGCGTGGTCACCGGCAAAGTGAAGGGCGGCCTCACGGTGATGATCAACGGCATCCGCGCGTTCCTGCCCGGATCGCTGGTCGATCTGCGGCCGGTGAAGGACACGACGCCGTTCGAAGGCAAGCAGCTCGACTTCAAGGTGATCAAGCTCGATCGCAAGCGCAACAACGTGGTGGTGTCGCGCCGCGCCGTGCTGGAAGCGACGGCCGGCGAAGAGCGTCAGAAGCTGCTCGAGACCCTGCACGAAGGCGCCGTGGTGAAGGGCATCGTCAAGAACATCACCGACTACGGCGCGTTCGTCGACCTGGGCGGCATCGACGGCCTGCTGCACATCACCGACCTCGCCTGGCGGCGGGTCAAGCATCCGACCGAAGTGGTCAACGTCGGCGACGAGGTCAAGGCCAAGGTCCTCAAGTTCGACACCGAGAAGAACCGCGTGTCGCTCGGCCTGAAGCAGCTCGGTGAAGATCCGTGGGTCGGCATCAGCCGGCGCTACCCGCAGGGCACCCGCCTGTTCGGCAAGGTGACCAACCTCACCGACTACGGCGCGTTCGTGGAGATCGAGTCCGGCATCGAAGGCCTGGTGCACGTCTCGGAGATGGACTGGACGAACAAGAACGTCCACCCGTCGAAGGTGGTCCAGCTCGGCGATGAAGTCGAGGTGATGATCCTCGAGATCGACGAGGACCGCCGGCGGATCTCGCTCGGCATGAAGCAGTGCATGCCGAACCCGTGGGAAGAGTTCGCGCAGAACCACCGCAAGGGCGACCGCGTCCGCGGCGCCATCAAGTCGATCACCGACTTCGGCATCTTCATCGGGCTGCCGGGCGGGATCGACGGCCTGGTCCACCTGTCCGACCTGTCGTGGAATTCCACCGGTGAAGACGCCGTGCGCAACTTCAAGAAGGGTGACGAGATCGAAGCGGTCGTGCTGTCGATCGACGTGGAGCGCGAGCGCATCTCGCTGGGCGTGAAGCAGATCGAGGGCGATCCGTTCACCAGCTTCGTGGCGATGCACGAGAAGGGCGCCATCGTCAACGGTACGGTGAAGGCGGTCGATGCCCGCGGCGCGGTGGTCGCGCTGGGAGGCGATGCCGAAGGCTACCTGCGCGCCTCCGAGATCTCGCGCGAGCGGGTGGAGGACGCACGCACGGTGCTGAAGGAAGGCGACCCGGTCACCACCATGGTGGTGAACGTGGATCGCAAGAACCGGACGATCAATCTGTCGATCAAGGCGAAGGACGTCGCCGACGAAAGCGAAGCCATCGCCAAGCTGCAGAGCGAGAGCGCCGCCGCTTCCGGCAGCACCAACCTGGGCGCCTTGCTGAAGGCACGACTGGACAGCTCCAAGAACCAGCAATCGTAGTTGCGGGAATGCCAGTGACCAAGTCCGAGCTCATCGCGCGTCTGGCTGCGCGTTATCCCCAGCTCGTTGCCAAGGATGCCGAGTACGCGGTGAAGATGGTGCTCGATGCGATGACCGATGCGCTGGTGCACGGCCAGCGCATCGAGATCCGCGGGTTCGGCAGCTTCGGTTTGAACCACCGCCCTGCGCGGGTGGGCCGCAACCCGAAATCCGGCGAGAAGGTGGAAGTCCCGGAGAAGTTCGTCCCTCATTTCAAGGCCGGCAAGGAGTTGCGCGAGCGCGTCGACGGAAGCGAGGAATAGTGCGGGTCGGCGGCCGGTCAACAGACAGCGTGCGGTGAGCGTCGATGAGGCGGGTTGCGACCTGGGTCGTCCGCGGTTTGCTGCTCATCCTGCTCACCGTGCTGGCGCTGATGAACGCCGATCCGGTCACCCTCAAGGTGTTCGGCCAGCACTGGCAGGTCCCGCTTCCCGTCGCGCTGTTCGGCGCCATCATCTTCGGTGTGCTGCTGACCTGCCTGGCCATTCTCGAGCGCTATCTGGCCCTGCGGCGCGAGATCGCGGCGCTGCGCAGCGAGCTGGCCATGCGCGATGCCGAGCCGCGGCCGGTGGATGTGTCCGCCGCCTCGGCCGCCGATTTCGATCCCGACGCGGTGCGCACGATGGAGCGCTGAGTTGGACTTCGAATTCTGGTGGCTGATCGTCTGTCCGCTGTTCTTCGGTCTGGGCTGGATCGCCGCCCGCATCGACATCAAGCATCTGGTGCGCGAGTCGCGCAGCCTGCCGCGCTCCTATTTCCGCGGCTTGAATTTCCTGCTCAACGAGCAGCCCGACAAGGCGATCGAAGCCTTCATCGAAGTGGTCAAGGTCAGCCCGGAAACCGTCGACCTGCATTTCGCGCTGGGGAACCTGTTCCGGCGCCGCGGCGAGACGGACCGCGCCATCCGCATGCACCGCAACCTGCTCGAACGGTCCGATCTGGGCCCGGAGCAGCGCCAGCACGCCCTGGCGGCCCTCGGGGAGGACTTTCTCAAGGCCGGTCTGCTCGACCGTGCCGAAGACTCCTTCAGCCAGCTCAAGGACACGCCGCTGCGCGGCCAGTCGCTCAAGCACCTGCTCGACATCTATCAGCTGGAGAAGGACTGGACGCGCGCCATCGAGACGGCGGAAGCCCTGGCGCGCGAGTCCGGGCAGCCGCTGCAGAAGGAGATTGCAAATTACCGCTGCGAACGGGCGCAGGTGGAGCAGGCCAGGTCCGACGTCGCCGCAGCCCGCCGCGAGCTGCTGCAGGCGCTGGAAGTGAACCGTCGCTGCGTGCGGGCCAACATCATGCTGGGCGACCTGGCGGCGCTGGAGGACGATCACGCCGCGGCGCTCGAAGCCTGGCGCCGGATCGAGGAGCAGAACCCCGCGTATCTCGCCCTCGTGGCGCGGCGCATCCTCGACAGCTACCGGGCCATGGGCCGCTTGAACGAAGGCCTGAAGCTGGTGAAGAGCTATCTCGCCAACCATCCCTCGCTCGATCTGCTGGACGTCGCCTTCCAGTCGACCCTGGAGGTGGAGGGGGCCGACGAGGCGCACCGGCTGGTCCGCGAGGAGCTGCGGCGCAATCCGACTCTGCTCGGGCTGGATCACCTGCTGGAGGCGCAGCTGCTGACCGTGCCGGGCGAGCAGCGGCAGGAGCTGGAGCTCGTGAAAAGCCTGGTGCACGGCCAGACCCGCCGGCTGGCCCGTTATCGGTGCGAGAATTGCGGGTTCCGTGCCCGCCAGTTCTACTGGCAGTGTCCGGCTTGCGCCGGGTGGGAGACCTATCCGCCGCGGCGCACCGAGGAATTCGAGCTGTCGCTGTAACGAAAGCCGCTGAACGGCGCGGGGGATGCCTCCGTCGCCGCCCCGAAACTTGAAACGCTCCTCGTCGCTGTAGAGAAACGCCATGAGAATCACCATGATCGGCACGGGCTACGTCGGGCTCGTCACGGGCGCCTGCTTCGCCGAGGTGGGCAACGACGTGCTGTGTCTCGATCTCGATCAGCGCAAGATCGCCATTCTGAACGGCGGCGGCATTCCCATCCACGAGCCGGGCCTCGCCGACATGGTCCAGCGCAACCGGGCGGCCGGGCGCCTGCGCTTCACCACCGACGTGGCGGCGAGCGTCGCCTATGGGCGCGTTCAGTTCATCGCCGTCGGCACGCCGCCGGAGGAAGACGGTTCGGCCGACGTCCGCCACGTCGTGGCGGCCGCGCGATCGATCGGCCGCCATATGGCGGAGCCGAAGATCATCGTCGACAAGTCCACCGTCCCGGTGGGCACCGCCGACGCCGTGCAGGCGGCCATCGCCGAGGAGTTGCGCGCCCGCAAGTCGGAGCTGCCCTTCTCCGTCGTGTCCAACCCGGAGTTTCTGAAAGAAGGGGCCGCCGTCGACGATTTCATGCGGCCCGACCGCATCGTGATCGGCTCCGATGACGAGGAGGCGACTCGCGTCGTGCGCGCGCTGTACGCACCGTTTCACCGCAGCCACGACCGCCTGATCGTCATGGACGTGCGCTCCGCGGAGCTGACCAAGTACGCGGCCAATGCCATGCTCGCCACCCGCATTTCGTTCATGAACGAGATCGCCAACCTGGCCGAGCGGCTGGGCGCCGACATCGAAGAAGTGCGCCGCGGCATCGGCTCCGATCCGCGCATCGGCTTTCACTTCCTCTATCCGGGGGCCGGCTACGGCGGGTCGTGCTTTCCCAAGGACGTGAAGGCGCTCGCGCATACCGCCGCCCAGGCGGGCGTGCCGATGCGGATCCTGCATGCGGTCGAAGAGGTGAACAGCGAGCAGAAGAGCGTGCTCGCCCGCAAGATCGTCCAGCGCTTCGGCCAGGATCTGTCCGGACGGGTGTTCGCGCTGTGGGGGCTCGCGTTCAAGCCGAATACGGACGACATGCGGGAAGCGCCGAGCCGCGTGCTCATCGAACAGCTGATCGGCCGCGGCGCGACGGTGCGCGCCTACGATCCCGCCGCGATGGATGCGGCGCGGCGGATCTACGCCGGCCAGCCGCGCCTGGTCCTGACGGATCATCCGATGGCTGCCCTCGATGGGGCCGACGCGCTGGCCATCGTCACCGAGTGGAAGGAATTCCGCAGCCCGGACTTCGCCGCCATCCGGGCCAAGCTGAAATCTCCGGTGCTGTTCGACGGGCGCAATCTGTACGACCCGGCGGATGTGGCCGGCTACGGGCTGGACTATCACCCCATCGGCCGGGCCGCGCACACGCACCGGGCGAGACGCCATTGAAGGCTGTCGTGCGCCGCCCCGATTTCGAGCGCGCCCGCATCCTGGTGGTGGGCGACGTCATGCTCGACCGCTACTGGTTCGGCGATGTGGACCGCATCTCGCCCGAAGCGCCGGTGCCCGTCGTCCGGGTCGGCCGCATCGAAGAGCGTCCCGGCGGCGCGGCCAACGTGGCGCGCAACACCGCGGCGCTGGGCGCCCGCACGTGGCTGCTGTCGGTGGTCGGCGATGACGAGGCCGGCCGCAGCCTCCAGAGGCTGACGGAGGGAGGACGGATCGGCGCCCGCCTGTATCGCGACGCCACCATCTCCACGACCGTGAAGCTGCGGGTGCTCAGCCGCCAGCAGCAGCTCATCCGCATCGATTTCGAGGACGCGCCCAGCCGCGAGGTGCTGGCCGACAAGCTGGAGGAGTTCATCACCCTGCTGCCGGATGTCGATGTGGTGGTCCTGTCGGATTACGGCAAGGGCGGTCTTGCCCACATCGCGAGCATGATCGAGCACGCCCGCGCGGCCGGCAAGGCGGTGCTGGTCGATCCCAAGGGCGACGACTACTCCAAATACCGCGGGGCGACGGTGGTGACGCCCAACCGCGCCGAGCTGCGCGAAGTGGTCGGACGCTGGCGCGACGAGGCGGACCTCGCCGCGCGGGCGCAAAGGCTGCGGCAGGAGCTGGAGCTGGACGCGCTGCTGCTGACCCGCAGTGAAGAAGGCATGAGCCTGTTCACCGCCGAGGGTGTGACCAACGAACCGGCGCAGGCGCGCGAGGTCTACGATGTAAGCGGGGCGGGCGACACGGTCATCGCCACGCTGAGCGCCGTGCTCGCAGTCGGCGGAGCCATGGTCGATGCGATGCGCATCGCCAACGTGGCCGCCGGCATCGTCGTCGGTAAACTGGGCACGGCGGTGGTGACACCGGAAGAGCTCGATGCGGCCCTGGCCGGGAAGATCTGAGCGGAACGCACGGCACACGGTAGCGAGATCAATTTTGTCATGAGCGGCTATACCATCCTCACCGGCGGCGCCGGCTTCATCGGCTCCAACATCCTGCGCGGCCTCAACGCCCAGGGCGTCACCAACATCCTGGTGGTCGACAACCTGGAGAAAGCGGACAAGTTCAGGAATCTGGTCGGCTGCGAGTTCACCGACTATCTGGACAAGCGCGAGTTTCTCGGACGCCTCGACGCGGGGGATTTCGCCGGCGTCGTCGATGCGGTCATCCACGAGGGCGCCTGCTCCGACACGATGGCGACCGACGGCCGCTATGTGATGGAGAACAACTACCGCTATTCGCTCGCGCTGCTCGAGTTCTGCCTGGATGACGACGTGCCCTTGCTCTACGCCTCTTCCGCGGCGGTGTACGGCGGCAGCGCCATCTTCCGCGAGCGGCAGGAGTACGAGAAGCCGCTCAACGTCTACGGCTATTCCAAATTCCTGTTCGATCAGGCGGTGCGCCGCCGGCTGATGGACGCCGATTCGCAGATTGTCGGATTTCGCTATTTCAACGTGTACGGCATCAACGAGGACCACAAGGGGCGCATGGCCTCCGTCGCCTGGCATTTCTACAACCAGTACCGGTCGACCGGGCGGGTCAAGCTGTTCGAGGGGTCGGGGGGCTACGGCGACGGCGAGCAGCGGCGCGACTTCATCTCGGTGGAAGACGTGGTGAAGGTCACCATGGACTTCCTCGCCCATCCGGAGCGCTCCGGAATCCTCAATCTGGGCACCGGACGGGCCCAGACCTTCAACGAAGTGGCGGAGGCCGTCATCAACGCGGTGCGCCGCTCGCGCGGCGAGCTGCCCCTGAGCCTGGACCAGATGAGAGAGCAGAGCCTGATCGAATACGTACCTTTTCCCGAAGCCTTGAAGGGCAAGTACCAGCACTTCACCCAGGCGGACATCAACGCGCTGCGCGCGACCGGCTACGGCAGTGCGTTCCTGTCCGTGGCGGAAGGCGTGTCGCGCTACGTCGGTGCGCTGCTCGAGCGCGGCGAATAAGGCAGGCGATCGGCGACATGGCTTCGTACAAGACCATCGAGGACACCATCGGCGGCACACCGCTGGTGCGTCTTACCCGCATCGCGGGCCATCCCTCCAACACCGTGCTGGCGAAGCTGGAGGGCAACAATCCGGCCGGCTCGGTGAAGGACCGGCCGGCGCTGTACATGATCCGGGAGGCGGAGCGCCGCGGACGCATCAAGCCGGGCGACACTCTCATCGAAGCGACCAGCGGCAACACCGGCATCGCGCTGGCGATGGCGGCGGCCATCCGCGGTTACCGCCTGATCCTGATCATGCCCGAGCACCTGTCGATGGAGCGGCGCCAGACGATGCGCGCCTACGGGGCGGAAATCGTGCTCACGCCCAAGGACGGCGGCATGGAAGCGGCCCGCGATCTGGCCGATCAGATGATCGCCGAAGGCAAGGGCATGATCCTCGACCAGTTCGCCAACGCCGACAACCCGCTGTCGCACTACGAGACGACCGGGCCGGAGCTGTGGCGCGAAACCGCAGGGGCGATCAGCCATTTCGTGTCGAGCATGGGCACGACCGGGACCATCATGGGCGTGTCGAAGTACCTGAAAGAGAAGAACCCGCGCATCGAGATCATCGGCGCCCAGCCGAGCGAAGGCTCCAACATCCCCGGCATCCGGAAGTGGCCGGAGGCGTACCTGCCGCGCATCTACGACCGCCGCCGTGTCGATCGTATCGAGTACGTCAGCCAGGCCGATGCCGAAGCGATGGCGCGCCGGCTGGCCCGCGAGGAGGGCATCTTCGCCGGCATCTCATCCGGGGGCGCCGTGGAGATCGCCGTGAGAGTGGCGCAGCGGGTGGAGAATGCAACGATCGTCGCCATCATCTGCGACCGCGGCGACCGCTACCTTTCCACCGGGGTGTTCCCTGCCTGAGATGGGCATGGCTCCCGTTCTCGTCTTCGACATCGAGACCGTGCCGGACGTCGCCGGCCTGCGCGCCATCCACGGCTTCGATCCGTCCATGACGGATCAGGACGTGGCGGAGCTGGCTTTCCAGCGCCGTCGCGCCCAGAGCGGCCATGATTTTCTGCCTATTCACCTGCATCGGGTGGTGGCCATCTCCTGCGCTCTACGCGACAGCGAGACCTTCCGCATCTGGTCGCTCGGCCGTCCCGAGGACGACGAGCGGACCCTCGTGCAGCGCTTCTTCGACGGCATCGAGAAGCTGACCCCCCAGCTCGTGTCGTGGAACGGCGGCGGCTTCGACCTGCCGGTCCTGCACTACCGGGGCATGGTCCACGGGGCGCTCGCCCCGCGCTACTGGGATCTGGGCGACGATGACCGCGACTTCCGCTACAACAACTACATCGGCCGCTACCACATGCGGCATGTCGACCTGATGGATCTCCTCGGCCTGTATCAGCCGCGCAACTTCGTGCCGCTCGATCAGGCGGCGCGGCTTATGGGCTTTCCCGGCAAAGTCGGCATGGAGGGCGCCGGGGTGTGGGAAGCCTACCGGGCGGGTGACGTCGGGCCGATCCGCAACTATTGCGAGACCGACGTGGTGAACACCTACCTCATCTATCTGCGCTTCCAGCGGATGCGCGGCGTGCTGACCGAGATGCAGTACGACTTCGAGACCGACCTCGTGCGCCAGGTGCTGACGCGCCTGGGCGCTGCCCACTGGCGTGAGTTCCTCGCAGCGTGGCCCCAGCGGCCTGCCGCGGGCACGTCGCCGGTTTGACGGTGTCGCGCACGTCGCCGCAGGGCTTGACCGTCCGTACGCACATCAGCGCAGCCGTGACCGTCGCACGCACATCAGCGCAGCCGTGACCGTCGCACGCACATCAGCGCAGCCGTGACCGTCGCACGCACATCAGCGCAGCCTTGACC
>Ga0070734_10005155_pt1 | contig 11777 bp, 10 predicted proteins | sample Coa_R1_8_FD_66444 | JGI IMG/M metagenome (GOLD analysis project Ga0070734, IMG submission 66444) | Surface soil microbial communities from Centralia Pennsylvania, which are recovering from an underground coalmine fire - Coalmine... | ecosystem: Environmental > Terrestrial > Soil > Unclassified ...
CTCGAGCAGTTCCACACCTACTCGGATCCGGCGCGCGATAAACGGAGGCACACCATCTCGACGGTGTACATCGGGCGCGCCGACGGCGAACCGGTCGGCGGCGACGACGCCGCGCGCGCCGCGATCTTCCGCGAAGGCGAGCTGCCCGCGCTCGCCTTCGACCACGGCGAGATCCTCGCCCAATACTTCGTCTACCGTCGCGGCGGCGCGCGGCCGGGGCCCGAGCGATGAACGCGGCCGGCGAAGGCGCGCTCCCGCCGCTCGACGAGAGCGACCGCCGCGAGCTGCTTCGCATCGCGCGCCTCACGCTGGACGAGTGGCTGCGCAACGGGAGCGGCCCGGCGGGCTCGACGCACCGGGCGCCGCTTTTGGCGCGGGCGAGCGCGTTCGTCAGCATCGAGGTGGACGGGCGGCTGCGCGGCTGCGTCGGGCGGCTGGAGCCGGACGGGCCGCTCTACCGCACCGTGATCGACCTCGTCGTCAGCGCGGCGACGGCGGACCCGCGCTTCGAGCCGGTGCGCGTCGACGAGCTGGATCTCTCGCGCATCGAGATCTCCGTTTTGTCCGAGCGGAAGCGAATCGCCGATTTCTCGTCGCTGGCGATCGGCCAGGACGGCCTCGTCATCACCCGCGGCGCGCGGCGCGGGCTGCTGCTGCCGAAAGTCGCCGTCGAGCACGCGTGGGACGTCGAGACGTTCCTCGCCGAGACCTGCCGCAAGGCCGGCCTCCCCGGCGCCGCCTGGCGCGAGACCGAAACCGTCGTCGAGCGCTTCTCCGCCGAAGTCTTCGCCGAGCCACGCCGGCGCGACTGAACGGGCGCCGACGCGCTCAGCGACGGGATTTCAAGCGATCGATCTCCTGCTGCATGCGATCGATCCGGCGCTGTTGCTCCTGCATGGCGCCGATCGTCAGCGTCAGGAGCTGGTAGACGTCGACGCTCTTGCCGTCGCCGCCGACCGCGTCGGGCGGCAGCTCCTCGGCGATGAAGCCGAGGTGGCGGGCGCGGGCGGCGTCGTCCTTGAAGCGGTAGCGCGCCGGGCGCAGCGACGCCATCTCGTCGAGGAGCTTGCGCTGCGCGCGCGCGTCGAGGTACTCGATGTCGCGCTTCTGCTCGCGCGTCGAGACGGTGTTGAACGACTGCGCGTACACCGCGATGTGCGACGGGGCGGGGCCGTAATCGCCGGCCGGGTTGCCGGCGCTGGAGTTGACGAAGCGGAAGCCGGTGCCCGGGTAGAAGGCGATCTCGCCGTGCTGGGTGCCGTAGCCGGCGAAGCCGATGATGCCGTTGGCGTTGGTCCAGCAGTTGACGCCGAGGCAGCCGACCTGGAGGTTGCCGTCCTCGTGCGGCGAGCCGATCTCGCCGGTGCCGTCGAGCGTCATCGTCGTCGTCATGGTGGTGGGGTTGGTCTGGTAGCCCCAGAACCAGGTGCCGTTGTTGACGCCGAGGCAGGCGGGCGGGCCGCCGGTGGCGCCGCCCGAGCAGACGCCCGCCGCGTTCCACCCGTTCGCCGAAGTGACGTGACCGGCGGCGACGTTGTCGAGCGGCAATTTCGCGGGATCGAAGCTGGCGCCGTCGGCGACCGTGAAGATGGCGATCGGCGAGGTGTTGCCGACGGTGAATTGCGTCCCGACGGTGCCGCTGCCCGAGACGTTGAAGCTGGCGTTCGCCTGCTGCATCACTTGATTGCCGATCACCTTGGTGTAGTCGACGGCGCCGGGCGCGCCCTGCGGACCTTGCGGACCCGCCGGACCTTGCGGCCCCGCCGGACCGGGATCGCCCATCGGCCCGGTCGCGCCCATCGCGCCCATCGCGCCCTGCGGACCTTGCGCTCCCTGCATCCCCGGCGGTCCCGTCGGGCCGGGGTCGCCGATCGGGCCTTGCGGGCCGGCCGGCCCCTGCTTGCCTTCCGGCCCCGCCGGACCGACCTCGCCGGGCGAAGCGCACCCGACGGCAAACGACAGCGCGAGAGCGAGTGGGCGCATGTTCCCCTCCTTTAGATGGGAGGGCTCCAACGTATCATCATCGGGACCTCCTGCTTTGCTGCATTGCACAACGGGGATCGCGCGCGAAAGGGCTTGAAACCGCTCCCGCGAAGGTGGCAGATTCTCGGGCGCCCTTCGCCGGGGTGGCGAAATGGTAGACGCAGGGGACTCAAAATCCCCCGTGGGCAACCACATGAGGGTTCGAGTCCCTCCCCCGGCACCGACGAGAAACAGCGTGCGCTCGATACCGTCACCTCGACCGCTCCGTGCTCGCGCGATACACTCCCGACCATGTCTCGCCGACGCGAAGTGTTCGACGATGCGCTGTCGCTGCCGATCGCGGAGCGGGCGCGCCTTGCGCGCGCGCTGATCGTCAGCCTCGACGAAGAACCCGAGGACCCGGCGGCCGTCGCGCGCGAATGGGATGACGTGATCGTCCGCCGCGTCGCCGAGATCAAAGCGGGCACGGCGAAGACCGAGCCGTGGTCCGCCGTCGAGGCGCGCATCAAGCAGCGGGTGCGCCGCACACGCCGCCGCTCCGATCATTGATCGCCCGTCTTCACCGCGAAGCGTCTGCCGAGTTGGAGAAGCAGGCGGCGTGGTACGAGCAGCGCCGCGCCGGGTTGAGCAGCGATCTGCTCGACGACGTGCGGCAGGCGCTCGACGCGATCGCCGCACATCCGTCAGGTTGGCCGCTTTCGACTTTGCCGCGCGCGCGGCGCGCAGGCGTGCGCCGTTTCCCGTTGCAACGCTTTCCGCTCACCGTCGAATACGTCGTCGAAGATGGCTCCGTCTTCATCGTCGCCCTGGCGCACATGAGCCGTACGCCCGGCTACTGGCTCCGCCGACTCCGCCTGCGCTGACTCGCGATTCCGGCGCCACCGGGGAGGTGCCAGTCTGGTCACATGAGGGTTCGAGTCCCTCCCCCGGCACCGACGAGAAGCGCGGTCGGCTACAGCGACTTCTCCATCATGTCGATCTTCTCGTACATCTTTTGCGGGCGCGCTGCCGGGGCGGGTGAATCGGGAGTCGCCGCCGCCGGGTTGGCGTCGAGGGCGCGCGAGCGGACCACGAAGTCGGTCGGGTACTCCAGCTTGTAGCCGAGGCGGAAGGCGACCTTGGTGCGCGCCGGGATGGTCTCCGTCCAGCGCACCACGCCCTGCGCGTCCGGCTTCATCTTGTGCGGCAGCTCGACGTCGTCCACCTCGATCTCCTCCGCCTGCGCGACCGGGATGCGCTCGGACAGCTCGATCGCGAGCGGCGTCGAGGTCAGGTTCTCGGCGGTGACGACGAACGACAGCGCCATGTCGGTCCGCTTGCCGCGGCGGCGGAGCGCGCTCGACTTCTTGTCCAGCGTGCGCTCCAGCTTGACGCGGTCGTAGACGCCGAGGAACAGCGAGAAGGTCTCGCCCGGCGCCACGAAGTCCAGCTCGCTGCGGCCGACGAACGCGCCGTCCTCGAACAACATGGCGCGCCCGGGGAGGATCGGGTACGAGCCGCCGTTGACGAGATCGGCCACCCGCACCGCGTTGAGCGACACCTCGGGCACGGCGACGATCTTGGTGGCGGCGGTGAAGTCGCCGGCGGCGATCGGCACGCGCACCGGTTTGCCGTCGGCGCGCACCACGCGGCCGGACAGCGCGGCGAAGTGCGCGGTGGTGCCGCGGCGGGCGATCTTGGCGAAGCGCTCGACGGCGCGGATCTGGACAGCGTTCTGCATATTCAACGATTCGCGCCACTGGTTCTTGTTGCGGGCGAAGTTCTCGTTGTCCTCGGCGTAGATCGCCTGCGCGCGCGAAAAGGAGTCGGCGCGGCCGACCACGTCGCCGAGGCCGGCGCCGCTGCGATCGAGCAGCAGGCCCCGCGCGCGCGGCACGTCGAGGATGTCGCTCGGATTCTGCGTCGAGAACGACAGGCGCGCGGCGGTCCAGTCCTCGCCGGTCGTCTGCACCACCGACGCGTACTGCAAAACGCTCACCGCCGCGCCGCCGCGCGTGACGCGCAGCTCGCCGACCGGCTCCCACGTCGCGCCCGGCGTCAGGTAGGTGACGCGCAGCTCGGCGTTGCCCTTCCCTTTCACCTCGACGACGACCGTGCTCTGCTGCAGTTGCGCGCGCGCCTGCACCTCGGCCAGCTCGCGCTGCTTCTGCGCCACGATCGGCTCCAGGTCGCGCCGCTTCCGGGCGAGCGCGCGCAGCTGCTTGCGATCGTTGCGCACCGTCTCGGTGACCATCGCCATCGTCTCGCCGAGCACCTTCACCTTGACGTCGCCGACCGCCAGCTCGCGCGGCACCTTGTCGAGCGACATCGCGCGCAACGCCTCCAGCCGCACGATCTCTTCGTTGAGCGTCTTCTCCTCGTCGGCGACGGCGGTGACTTCGTCGGCGGCGTCGCGCGCGGCGTTCTGCGCGGCCCGCACCGCCTCCTCCGACGCCTCGGCGAGAAAGGCCGTCTCGACCGAAACGTCGAGCACCTGGCCGGCGCCCGGCGGATCGAGCGCGACGCGCACCGACTCGGCGTCGATCCACCCCGGCAAACGAGTGATCGCGAAGCGCGCCGGCGCGGCGGTCGCCGTCGCCGTAGAAAGATCGACGGGCGCGGCGCGCGTCACCTGCGCGCGGTCGGCGTAGACGGTGACGGCGGTGATCCGGCTCGAAAGCGGTGCAGGCTCGACGGCGAGCGACGGCGCGGCGGCGAGCACGACGGCGGTGGCGATGCGCAAGTTCATGAGTTTCTCCTTGATCGATATTCCGTGCGGCGGGCGCAGGTCTTCCGATAGACGCACCACGCGCGAGCGTGGTCTACGCGTCGCGCGCCGGTGGAGTAGCATGACGGCATGATCCGCGCGCTCGCGCCCGCCGCCGTCCTCGCGCTCGCCACCGTCGCTGCCGCCGATCCGCCCGCGCCGTCGCGATCCGAAATTTTGCTGCCCGGTCGCGAGGGCAGCCTGCAGGCGTGGCTGTGGCGGCCGAGCGGCGCCGGCCCGTTTCCCGCGCTCGTCTACAACCACGGCAGCGAGCGCGATCCGATCGCCGGCACCGACGGCGAGGTCGGCCCCTTCTTCGCCGCGCGCGGCTTCGTCGTCCTCTTCCCGGTTCGCCGCGGCGCCGGCAAGTCGCAAGGCCGCTATTGGCGCGATCGCGTGCAAGCGCTCCCCGCCGGCGCGCGCGAGCAGGGCGCCGTCGACGCGCTGGTCGCCGAGAACGACGACGTCGCCGCCGCCGTCGAGTGGCTGCGCGCGCAACCGTTCGTCGACGGCGCGCGCATCTCGGTCGCCGGCTGCAGCTTCGGCGGCATCCACACCCTGCTCGCCGCCGAGCGCCCGCTCCGCCTCCACGCCGCGGTCGACTTCGCCGGCGGCGCCATGTCGTGGCAGGAAAGCCCCGCCTTGCGCGAGCGGATGCTCCGCGCCGTCGAGAACGCGCGCGTCCCGGTCTTCTTCGTCCAGGCCGCCAACGACTTCGACACCACGCCGAGCGAAGTCCTCTCCGAAGCGATGCGGCGCAAAGGGCTCCCCTTTCGCGTGCGCATCTTCCCGCCGCACGGCACGTCGCACGCGGAGGGCCACGCCCACTTCTGCAACCACGGCACCGCCGACTGGGGCCCCGACGTCCTCGACTTCCTCCGCGCCGGCCGCTGATCACGTCATCGCTTACGCGACGGCATCACTCGCAGCCGGGATCCCCGGAGCCGGTCAGCTCGGAGTCGATCGCCGAGAGGCGCCAATCGCCGTCGCGGAAGACGAGGTGCCAGAGATCGCGGCGCTCGCCGTTTCCGAAGAAGCTGAGCGCGAGGCGGCCCGGCTCCTCGGCAAACGCGATCGCTTCGTGCTCGTCGTCGTAGCCGCCGCCCGGACAGCTCGGCGCGCCCTCGTCGCTCTTGCAGTCGTGGACTTCCTTGAAGCCGGCGAACGTCGACACCTCGCCGGTCCCGTCGGGGTGCTCGTAGCGAAACGGGTATAGCAGCATCGTCTTCAGCGCCTGCCGCTTCTTCGCCAGCGCCTGCGACACCGCGCGCACGAATGGGCGCAGCTTCGCCGCCGCCGCGATCGAGCCGGGCGCGACCAGGGCGCCGCCGCCGTCGAGGCGCACCTCCGAGATGCACGAGTCGTTGATCCGCCCCTGGTCGACGGCGAGGATGCGCAGCGTGACGGTGGAGACCGGTTTCCCGTCGAGCGCGAAGCGCACCCACGCGCGCTTCTTGGTCGAGACCGCCTGCGTGAGCTTGTGCCCGGCGTCCGTCTCGAGGCCGATCCGCGTCGGGCGATTGTTGGCGCGAAACAGCTTCGCCGTCGACCACCAGCCGGCCGCCACCTCCACCTGCTTGAGCGGGCGCGGCTCGCCGAGCTTGATCGTGATCGCCTCGCCGATCCCTTCGTCCGCTTTGCCCTCGCACCACGCGGTGAGCGGCACGCGCGGGGCGTCCTCGCAGCCGGTGTCCACCTTGCGCGGCTGCAGCACCCGCCACGGCGCGTAGCGATCCGGCTCCTTCTTCTTCCCCGGCAGCGTCGAGGTGGCGGTCACTTCCTCGACGGGAACCAGCGCCAGCGCGTCGAGCGGATCGGTCTTGGCGGACGCTTCTCCGACGAGGATGGCGAAGAGCGCCAGCGCGCGCGTCATCGCTTCACCTTGAGGATTACGAAATATTGATAGGGAAGGAACGACGGCTCGCCGGCGATCTCGAGGCCGGCGCGCTTCGCCTGCTCGGCGAACTCGTCGCGCGACACCTTGTGCTCGACGGGCGGGCCGACCGGCAGCTCGCGCTTGTGGAAGTCGATGTTGACGATGCGCCCGCCGGGACGAAGCGCCTCGACCAGCCGCTGCAAATAGGCGACGCCGTCGGGGAAGTGGTGGAAGGTGTCGACGATCAGGATCAAGTCGCAGGAAGAGGGCGGCAGGAGCGGATCGCCGTCGAGCGCCAGCACCGGCGTCACGTTCTTCACGCCCGCCTTCGCGATCCGATCGCGCAGCGCTGAAAGGATGCGCGGCTCGACGTCGACGGCGAACACGCGCCCCTTGGCACCGACGGCGCGCGCCATCCGCAGCGCGAAGTAACCCGGCCCGGCGCCGATGTCGCAAGCGGTCTGCCCGTCGGCGAGCGCCAGCGCGCGCAGCACCTCGTCCGGCTTCTGCCAGGCGTCGCGCGACGGGTCCTCCATCTTGGCGATGTACTCGTCGAGGTGTTCGGGGTTGCCGTGGTGGTGCTGGCCGTGGGCGCCGTGCGAGAGCGTCATCAGGACACCGAGCGCGATCGCGCGCATGCGACGATTTAGCCCGTTTCGCCGCGTTTCCGCCAGCCGCGCCTCAGCGCGCGCGACGCCGCCTGGACGGGATCGCGCCGGCGAGGAAGTCGGCGACCAGCTTGCGGTGGAGCGCCGCGATCAGCTCGGTGGCGCCCGCCGCGGCGGCGCCGGCGAGGCGGACCAGCTCGCGCTGCGGCCGCTTGCCGACCAGGTGGCGGGTGAACAGCTCCACCTCGCGGCCGATCAGCGCGTTGACCGCGTCGCGGTAGATGAGGAGGTCCTGGTGGCGGAAGCCGGCGGCGGCGTCGAGGCCGGCGCGGCTCAAGCGGCCGACCGCGCGCAGCACCGCCGCGTCGTGCGGCGCGAAGGTCTTGCCGTCGGCGGCGGCGCGCACCAGGCCCAGCCGCTCCAGCTCCGCCACCGTCTCGTCGGCGAGCCCGGTGTGCGCCGGGACCTCGTCGCGCGCGAGCGGCAGCTCGGCCGGCTCGAGCAGCGCCTGCAGCCTCCGCCCGGCGGCGAGCAGCGACGAGACGGTGGCGGCGGTCTCGCTCGACGGCGCGCGCGGCCGCTCGAGCAGGCGGCGGATGGCGGCGAGCGGCAGGTAGCGCGACTGCATCTCTTGAATGAGGCGCACCCGCTCGATCCAGGCCGGGTCGTACCAGGCCATCGTGCGGCCGCTCTTGCGCGGGCGCGGGAGCAGCCCTTCCGCCACCCAGTGGGCGACGGTGGGGCGCGAGACGCCGGCGAGGGCGGCGAACTCGCCGATGCGGAGGAGGCCGCGCTGGCGGGGGCTGGACGAGGGTCGCGAAACTGGCATGTGGCACCTTTTACCTGCCAGTCTACCGAAAGGGATTGACGCTCGTCAAACTAAAAGGTAGAACCTTCTAGTTGCTAGTTGTCGGAGGCCCACCATGCGCTGCAAAGTCGCCCTCGCCTTCCTCCTCTTCGGTTGCAATTCGACTCCGCCGATGGACGGGTTCACCGTCGGAAAACCGCCGCTCAAGCAGCCGCCCGCCAACGCGGTCGGCGGCTTCTCCATCCAGCTGCCGACCATCACCCTGCAGCCGGGCGACGAGCAGCTGCTCTGCTACATCTTCCCGCTCGCCATCGACGGCCCGTCGCGGATCGTCGCCGGTGCCACCCTCAACACCACGCCCGGCCTCCACCACGGCAACATCACCGCCCGCGCCTCGACGGGAACCGGCTTCCGCGCCTGCCCCGCCGACGGCACCGGCAGCGAGGGCCTCGACATCGCCAGCGGCGGCGCCTGGCTGTTCGCCTCGTCGACCCAGGTGAGCGGCCAGGAGTGGATCAGCTTCCCGCCGGGGATGGGCTACCGCGTCAAGGACGGCTTCGAGATCGTCGCCCGCGTCCACTTCCTCAACGCGACGCCGGAGCCGCTCACCATCGCGCCGAGCTACCAGTGGTACACCATCGACGAAGCGTCGCTCACCCAGGAGCTGGCGCCGTTCGGCTGGGTCTACTCCAAGTTCACCATCCCCGCGCAGTCGACGACGACGGTGACCGGCGAGTGCACCTTCCCGAGCGCGACGCACCCGATGCACGTCGTCGAGGTCCTTCCGCACATGCACAAGATGGGGATCGGGTTCGACGCCGGGGTCATCGGCGGCCCGCTCGACGGGCAGGACTTCCTCGCTTCGCCCGGCTACGACCCGGAGCGCGGCGTCTTCCAGCAGTACGATCCGGCGATCGACCTCTCCGCCGTCGACGGGATCCGCTTCGGCTGCACCTGGCACAACCCGACCGACGTCGCGGTCGGCGAGGGGATCGGCAACAACGAGATGTGCATGCTGTTCGGCTACGCGTGGCCGCCCGATTCGGCGTGGTCGGCGCTGGCGACGCAGGGGAGCTGCATCATGAGCCAGGTCCGCTAGCGTCTTTTCTTGCGCAGCGGACGCGCGCCGGGGGTTGACCCCATGTGGAGCGTCTGCTCGGCAGGAGGCAGGACCTGGCCGGGCAGGCGCGTCTCGGCGAGCGCAAGAAGCGGGAGCCGTGGCCGTCGCCGTCGGAAGAGGAGGAGCCGCTCGGCGAGCGGCGGCTCCAGCGCGAGATCGCGCGGGTTCGGCACGACGAAGCGGCGCTGATCGATCTCTTGCGCGATTTGCCGTCGGAGCGGCGCTTGACGGCGCGGGTGGTCGCGGTGCGCGAGCTGGGCGCGCCGGCGGCGACGCGGTTGTGCGAGCGCGCGTTCGGCGCCGGGCAGGCGCTGTTTCGGACGGCGCCCCCGTCGAGCGCGGCGCGCGAGGAGCCGGATCGGCGTGCGTCGTACGACCTCGCGCGCGCGGCGCGGCTCGCGCGTCTGTTGCATCGCGCGCTCGACGGGGCGGACGCGGGCGGCGCGCTCGCGCTGCTCGAAGCGCACGAGCCGTTCGTCGTGCGCGCGGCGCTGGCGCGCCTCCGTCGCGCGCGCTTCGACGGGCCGAACGGCAACGCGGCGGACGCCCTGCATCGGCTCACCGATCGCCGCGCGGAGAAGTTGGCCGGCGCCACCGACGAGGAATGGACGCACCCGCTCGACGCCGAGGCGAAGCAGGCGAAGCCGCCGCGACGAACGCCGCTCGCCGACGCGCTCGGTGGGTTGGTCAAGAGCGCGGCGCGCGTCGCCGCCGAGATGGAGTACGTCGCGCTGGAAGTGGCGGGCGTCCCGTCGCCGGCGTCGGTGCCGCTGGCCGCGGCGTCGCTGCAATGGGGAGCGACGAAGCGCGACGACGAGGAGGAGCGGCGCGGGCTCCTCGCGCTCGACCAGCGCGGCGGCGATCCGCTGCCGTTTCCCGTCGCCGAGCGGATGGAGCGGCTGCTCGGCCACGACTTCCGCCACGTCCGCGTCCACACCGACGGCGCCGCCCTTCGCGCCACCGAGGCGCTCGACGCGCGCGCGCTCACCGTCGGCGCGCACGTCTACTTCGCGCCCGGCCAGTACGCTCCCGGCAGCGACGCCGGCGATCGCCTCCTCCTCCACGAGCTGACGCACGTCGTACAAAACGACGAGGGGCGCATGCCGTCCGCCGCCGGGCGCGCCGTCACCCGGCCGAGCGATCCCGTCGAAGAAGAGGCGCGCGCCGCCGAAGATAGGACTGGCCGGCCAGTCCTAAATGAGCAGCAAACGGTCGACGCGCGCGCGTTCCCGTCGGAGAAAGGGGACCAGCCGGCGGGCGCGATCGCGGCCAAAGAGAGCGACGCGCGCGGAAGCCAGCTCCCGGACGCGCGCGCGCAGATGTACGAAGCGGCGCGCTCGCCGAACATCCCGCCCGAGCACCAGCAGTACCTGACCTGGCTGCTCGACGCGCAATTGGCGCAAAACCCCGGCTTCGTCCACGAGCAGTTCGCGCGGGTGAAGGCGCAGAACCCGAGCGCGCCGCCGCAGACGCTCGGCCCCTTTCTATATGCCGCTCTATATACGCAAGGGCTGTACGGCTGCCTCGACGCCACCATCCGCTGGTTCGGGCGCGTCGCCGGGCTGGACGGGGCCGGCATCGAAAACCTCGCCGCCGCGCTCAAACAGGCCGATCCGGAGGGATTGGCCGCGTTGCGCGCCTACCTCGCCGGCAGCTCGACGACGTGGGACCAGTGCTTCGCGGCGATGCGCTGGATCGCCCAGCAGTACGCGGTCAAGGGCGGGCAGCAGGCGGTGTGGACGGCGACGCCGAGCTGGACCGACATCTTCCTCAAGGCGACGCCGCCCGACACCGCCAACATCCGCGACTGCGGCGACGCGCTGCGCGTCCTCGACTACTGGACGGTCGGGCTGCGCGCCTACCTGGCGACGCGGACGCAGGTGGCGCAGGCGTCGATCAACTACTACGGCGAGCAGCAGCGGCAGGCGCAGGCGCGGCTCGACTCGGTCTACTCCAATACGCTCGGCCTGCTCGGCGACGCGCTCCTCGGCAACTGTAGCCAGAACACGCTCGACCAGCAGACGGTCGCGAATACCAAGCGCTGGATCGAGATCTCGCAGGGGATCGTCGCCGGCAACGACGAGCTGACGCAGAAGGTGAACGGCTGGATCACCGTCGACATCGCGCAGCTCAGGAAGGACACCGAGGAGACGCAGGCGCAGCTGGCCGGTCTCGCCGACGAGAACGACGACAAGGCGGCGGCGCGGGCGATCCAGTCGGCGTCGCTCAAGTTCGCGGCGATCAAGGAGCGGATCGCCGAGATGACGCCGGACGTCGTCAGCTGCTTCCGCTCGGTGCAGCGCAACATCGAGCGCATCGCCGAATTGCAGGCGCAGCTGGAGCAGCTGCAGAAGATCGGCGACCAGGGGTTCTGGGAGCGGTTCCTCGGCGATTGCAAGCTGGCGTTCGATTCCTTCTCCGAGGCGCTCAAGCAGACCGATTGGCTGGCGGTGCTGGACGTCGCGCTGGAGATCGCGGGAACGGTGCTGACGGGCGGCGCGCTGGTGGTGGTGAAGATCCTCGCCTGGATCGCCAAAATCGCGCACCACGCCAAGCCGATGCTCGACGCGGTGTTGTCGCTGAAGGACGTCATCTCGGCGCTCACCAAGGACGCGGTCGACGGCTTGACGCGGATG
>Ga0070734_10005156_pt1 | contig 11771 bp, 7 predicted proteins | sample Coa_R1_8_FD_66444 | JGI IMG/M metagenome (GOLD analysis project Ga0070734, IMG submission 66444) | Surface soil microbial communities from Centralia Pennsylvania, which are recovering from an underground coalmine fire - Coalmine... | ecosystem: Environmental > Terrestrial > Soil > Unclassified ...
CGCAACGGCATTCACATCATTGACCTGCAGAAGACCCTGAAGATGTTCCGTGAGGCAAGCCGCTTTGTGAGCGACATGTCCGCGCAAGGCAAGGCCGTTTTGTTTGTTGGCACGAAGCGCCAGGCACAGGAAGCGGTCGCCGAAGAGGCGAAGCGCTGCGGTGCGTTTTTCGTGAATCACCGCTGGCTGGGCGGCACGCTGACCAACTGGGCGACACTGCAGAAGTCGATCAAGCGCCTGAAGCTATTGAAGGCGATGACGGAAGACGGGCGCATGCTGGAGCTCTCGAAAAAAGAGCGCGCGCGGCTCGATCGCGAAATGAAGCACCTGAACCAGAATTTGGAAGGCATTGAGGGCATGACGCAGTTGCCGGATGCGATGTTCGTGATCGACTCGAACGCCGAAGAGATTGCCGTGAAGGAAGCGCGCCGCATGGGCGTGCCGGTGGTTTCCGTTGTGGATACGAATTGCGATCCGGACGTCGTGGACTGGATTATTCCGGGCAACGATGATGCGCTACGCGCAATCCGGCTCTTCACTTCGAAGATTTCGGAATCGGTGATTGAAGGCCGCAACGTGTACGCGCAAGCGCAGGTCGGCGAAGCGAAAGCTGCCGCGGATCAAGCGGCTGCGGATGGCGTCGAATACGTCGATACCAGCGCGTACGAACAGTACGAAAAGCAGGAAGGCGACTTCGTCGAGGGCGCGGAACCTGCGGAAGCGTTTAAGCCGGAAGTTGCCGAAGCGACCGTTCCACCGGACGAGGAGTCTCGCTAAGCCAGCGCGGGTAAGAGAATTTTTCCGGCCCGCCACGATGCATTCGCGGCGGGCCGCTTTTGTAAGCAGTCATAAAATTTCAGAAAATTCGCGGAGAGAGTTTCGAGAAAGCCAGAGAAAAAAGGATGAGTACACCAAATACAGCCATGGAAATTCCAGCCAAGCTTGTAAAGGAATTGCGCGACCGCACCAACGCGGGATTTAACGACTGCCGTGCGGCGCTGGTCGAAGCGCAGGGTGACTTGGAGAAGGCGATCGCGGTATTGCGCAAAAAGGGACAGGCTGCGGCGGCGAAGAAAGCCACGCGCCAGGCGTCCGAAGGATTGGTCGATTGTTACATTCACGCAGGCGGCAAAATCGGCGTGCTCGTGGAGATCAATTGCGAGTCCGACTTCGTGGCGCGTACGGAAGCGTTCCAGCAGTTGACGCACGACATTGCGATGCATATTGCGGCGCTCGATCCGCGGTATGTTCGGCGTGAAGAAGTGACGCCGGAGATGCTCGAGAAAGAGCGCGAGATTTACAAGGCGCAGGCGCTCGCAACGGGCAAGCCGGAGAATGTTGTCGAACGCATCGTGAACGGCAAGATGGAAAAGTTCTACGAGGAAAATTGCCTCTACGAACAGCACTTCATCAAGGACGAGAGCGTGACGATCGGCGAAATGGTGAACAACGCCATTGCGAAGCTCGGCGAAAACATCACGATCCGGCGTTTCTCGCGCTTCAAGGTTGGCGAAGTGGCGGCAGCTTCCGCGGAAGCGCCGGCGCCGACGGCTTAATTCACGTTGCTGAATTTCAACCCATTTGAGAGCGTTCCGGCAAGCCCGGGACGCTCTTTTTTGTGTGCGGAGCGTGTACGGTTGCGCGGCGAGTTTGTTACAATTTGCGGGATTTGAACTGCGACTGCGGAGAGCCATGCCAGCGAAAAAGAGTGCCTCGAAGAAAAGCGCCAAGAGGAAGCCGGTCTACAAGCGTATTTTGCTGAAGATTTCCGGCGAGTCGTTGCAGGGGCCGCAGGGGTTTGGCATTCACGGCGAAACGATTCAGGCGATCGCGCGCGAATTAAAGGAAGTGCACGACCTCGGCGTGGAGATTGCCCTCGTTGTCGGCGGCGGAAATATTTTTCGCGGCGCGCGTCAAAAAGGATTTGAAATCGATCGCACGACCGGCGACTACATGGGCATGATGGCCACGGTCATCAATGCGTTGGCGTTGCAGGACGCGCTCGAAAAGGAAGACGTACACACGCGGGTGCTGAGCGCGATCGTGATGCAGCAGGTGGCGGAGCCGTTCATCCGGCGGCGCGCGATGCGGCACCTCGAAAAAGGCCGTGTGGTGATTTTCGGCGCGGGCACCGGCAATCCTTATTTTTCGACGGACACAGCGGCAGCATTGCGCGCGATGGAAATCAAAGCGGACGTAATTCTGAAAGCCACGCGCGTGGAAGGCGTCTACGATGCCGATCCGGAAAAAGTCGCGAATGCGATGCTGTTCGAGCAGATCACGTATCAGGACGTGCTGCAGCGGAACTTGAAGGTGATGGATTCGACGGCGATTTCGCTCTGCATGGATAATGGAATGCCGATCGTGGTGTTCAATATGGGCGAGTACGGCAACATCAAGCGCGTTGTTTTGGGCGATCGTGTCGGATCGAAAGTCACGACGGTTTAGAAGAGTTGGCTGCACTTTTCGACTGAGGAAAGAAGAATATGTCTACGATTGGTTCGACAAAAGAAGCGAGCGTTGCGGCAAAGACGCGTATGGAAAAAGCCGTCGAGGATTTTCGCAAGGAACTTGCGACGATTCGTACTGGCCGCGCGAACGCCTCCATTCTCGATAACGTGCGCGTGGACTATCACGGCACGCCGATGCCGGTGAACCAGCTCGGCACAGTGACCGTGCCCGACCCGACGATGATCGTCATCGCGCCGTGGGACACCAGCGCCGTCGCGATGATCGACAAAGCGATTCGCACCGCGGATCTGGGATTGAATCCGACGAACGACGGCAAAGTGGTGCGCGTGCCGGTTCCTTCGCCAACCGAGGAGCGCCGCAAAGACCTCGTGAAACAGATGCACAAGATGCTCGAAAATCACCGCACCGCCGTGCGCAATATTCGCCGCGACATCAAGGAAGCGGTCGACAAGCTGGAGAAGGATAAAAAAATCAGTCAGGACGAGCAGAAGCGTTCGCTCGATGAACTGGAAAAGCTGACGCACTCCGAGACGAAGAAGATTGAAGACATGGCCGCGGCAAAAGAAAAAGAAGTGATGGAGATTCGGTAACAAGAGTTCTCAGTCGTCAGTCATCAGTATTCAGTCAAGAGAAAGAGGCTCGCGCGTCGCGAGCCTCTTTTATTTTGGCGCGGGAACGCTGGCGGGTTTGTCGAGTTCGAAGAGCAATGCCTGATCGCTTTGGACTGCGTGAAGAAACGCGTTGAGGTCGACGGCGCGATCGCTGGAAAGTTCTGGCGCAACAAAATTCAGGTGCCGCGAGAAGCGTAGGACGTTCAGCTTTGAAGAGTATTGCGAAGCAAAAGTCGCGTAGTCGCGTTTGACGGACGTGCCCGGCGGCGCTTGCGCAGTTGTCCCGGGCGGCAATCGCAACGTTCCGCTCAACTCCACATCGAGTGGCGGGCCAAGTTCGATCTTTCCAGCAACCGCGGACTTCTTCGGAACTTCGGGTAGACCGGGCAACGGAAGTAGCGCAGGAATCCTCACCGGCTTTTTCGACCAATCCACGAATTTTTCCTGCGTGAGTTCGTACTCGACTTCGAAGGGTTTTTCCGTATCATAGGGGTCCGAAGTCTTCACCCTCGTCACTTTTCCGCGAAAGCCATCCGAAAGCGCCAAATATTGCGCGATCTCCTTCTGCTTTTCCGGCGGCGTTTGATGAAATGTTACACGTAGCAGCAATTCGTTATCCCCGCGGAGCGCGTATTTGACCTTTGATGAAAGTATCCCCGCCGCGCTGAGCGTAGACACAGTTTCGACGCGCTGCGATGCGGGGAATGGCAGTTCCTTTGGGAGGATCGGCAGCAGTTCAACGACCAGGCTGCCGGGCACATTCATTTCGGTGGCGCAGAATGCGGCTCTGCCGCGAAGTTTTGCCGAGATGACTCCGAAGGGAGCCACTTCGAGTGCGGGATCGAGGGCCGTAATAACGCCCCTTTGTAGAATCACACCGACAAGGATGTGGTCGAACCGCGCGGGCAAACTTGCGGCCGCTTCATCTCCCTCGGGAAACGTGAAGTAGAGATACGGCTCGACCGTGATGGCGCGGGCGAGCGCTGCGAAGAGCGTCGCTTTGTCTTCCTGCGTCGCGTAGCCGCTTTGCAAAATCTCTTCGGGATGGCGGGCATGGAATCCAGTCGAGCCAAGCGGCAAATCCACCGTCGCAATTCTCTTCGAAACGAAATCGTAGATGGCGCGAAGCCGTCTGTTCGGATCCTTGTTTTCTTGAAAGAATTCATCCGCCTTCGACCGGATGGGCGCGCCAGGAGTTTCCCGCGGATAAAGAACTTTCGACAGCCTGTCAGCGAGCTGTCCGAGGTCGTTGAGAGTGCTCAACGCAATGTCAGCTCGCCCGTCTGCATCTTCTTGCGCAACAGGCGAGTCTGGTTTCTGGACCCGGTGCCAACGCAGGACGCCGCGCGCGCTGTCTCCTTCGCCGGATTTTTCCATCGGATCTGCCGGAGTTTGTGGATTGATCCGGACCGGTACGCTTGCGGGCAAATCGAGAATGAAATCTTCGGCCTCGACGACTCCGCTTCGGTCAAAGGAATGGCTTAGCCAGAAATCAGGCGCGATCGGCGAATTTTTAGTCGCAGTGATTACCCGGTATTCGAGCGAATCACCCGGTTGAAGGCCGAGAATGCGGACGGATTTGACGCGGACGTCTTGATACGCGGGAAATTTTTCGACGGCAGGATTCGCCGCGTCGGTGATCGCGCTCGCTAAGATATCGGCGGTGCCGCCATTCGCATGCGCGATGTGCACCTGCGGAATTTCCACGGATTGGAAGCTTCGGTTGTAATCGAAATTCAATCGCGCGAACTGGCGCACGCCCAATTCGCTGTTTATTTTGACGAGCGCATGGACTTCTTTGCGCGAGTCTCCGTTTGTTTCGAAACGATATTTTGTTTCAAGCAATTCAAATTGCGCGGGGTTTGCAGGTTCGGCCGTCTTTTCCGGGGACGCGGGAGCGGGCTTCTCTTGCGGCTTTTCGGCAGGAGTTTGCGCAAATGCATGCGCGGCCGAAACCAAGATACTCGCGCTAAAAAGTACCACCGATTTAGAGGCGCTTTTGCGAAGGGAAGTCATGGCGGTCCTAACGAGTTTAGGATTCAGCCAGTGCGGCGTAAAGTTGCGCGTGCCAGGCTGTTTCCGGCGTCGCAAATCGTGTTGAATCACCGCGAGGTCGCCGAAACGCTTTTGGGCGGAGCACGTCAGAGGTAGTGATATTCTGTGTGTGCGCGAATGCGCGAGGAGAGCGATTGGATGAGGAAAGCGCTGGTTTTCTCGGGAGCAATGGCGGTGCTGCTTGCGGCGGCCGGAATGGCCGCGGCGGACAACAAACCCAAAGGGCCGAGTGAAGATGGCACGCTGCCATCGCTTACAAAGATCGCGGGCGAAGGAATGATGAACTCCCGCGCCTACCAGTACTTGACGGAATTGAGCGATGACATCGGCTCGCGCGTGACCGGTTCGCCGAGCGAACGCAAAGCGGAAGAATGGGCCGCCGCAAAAATGAAGGCGATGGGACTCGAAAACGTGCACACGGAAAAATACACGATTTGGCGCGGCTGGACGCGAGGCACTGCTGACGCGAGGCTCCTTTCTCCCATGACGCGGCCGCTCCATGTCGACGCGATGGGTTGGGTTGGTTCGACTCCGGCCGGCGGCGCGGATGGCGACGTCGTGACGGTCGATCTTTTCAATCTCGATGAAGAAGCGAAAAACCTCGGGCGCTTAAAGGGCAAAATCGTTCTGGTGCAGGCGAAGGGCAAGCCAAAAAAAGATTTCATGATGATCTTCGCGGACTTCGGCAATTTCTTGAAGTCACTTTCGAATGCAGGCGTCGTGGCGGTGATTGGCGGTCAGGGAGGTTCGCGCGCCGCGGGCATGAATCTGACGCATACCGGAATTCTCGGTTTTGACGCGGATTTCACGACTCCCATCGTTTCCATGACGAACGAAGATCAGGGCCAGCTTGAACGGTTGATTGCGCGAGGCATCACGCCGCGCATGCACATCAACGTGCAGAACTCTTTCACAAGCGGCCCGATCGAAACCGCGAATGTTGTGGGTGAAATTCGTGGCAGCGAGCACCCGGAACAGATTTTTGTCGTTGGCGGGCATCTCGACTCCTGGGATTTGTCGCAAGGAACGACGGACAACGGCTCAGGCACGGCTGCGACTCTGGGTGCTGCCGACACGATCATGCGTTCGGGGTTGCGCCCGCGGCGCACGCTGCGTTTCGTACTCTTTACTGGAGAAGAGCAGGGGCTCGACGGTTCGTTCGCCTACTACAAGCAGCACAAATCGGAATGGGCCAATCACCTCGGCGATCTGATTCTCGACGAAGGCCAGGGCACGGTGAAAAACTTTCAGCTTGGCGGCCGCGACGATTTGATTCCTGCGGTGGAAGCGTTTGCGTCGTCCATCTCGAATTTCCGCACAATTAAAGTGAACGAAAAAATTGAGTCGGGAACCGACACGCTGCCTTTTTCAATGTATGGTCTGCCGGGAATTAACATGGAACAGGAAGGGACCGAGTACAACTTTACTCATCACTCTGCGGCGGATGCGCTCGAAGCGCAGAAGCCGGACATTCTGGCTCAGAACTCGACCCTGATGGCCATGACCGCCTTTTGGGTCGCCGACCGGCCGGAGCGACTAGCCGAACCGTGGTCCGAAGAACGGACCGCTAAGATGCTTAGGGAACAGCACGAATACGAGGAACTGAAGGCCTTCAATTTGTGGCCCTATGGCGAGAAGGGCCTGGAGAAACAGGACAAGACAGAATAATTAAGTTATTGTAAATAAATAACTTAAATAGGTTTCTTGGGGTTGGTGCGTCTCCATCAGCCCGTCGTCTTGTCGGTTTGAAGGAATTTCGCCGCAGCTTCGCCTTTCGGTGATGACGCGAAGGCTGCGAGCAGGCCCTGTGCCAATCGCGAAATTTTCGCAAAGTTTTCCTCAGGCTGTTGCGAATCAGATTTGACACATCCAAATTTCTCCCCTATACTCTGTGTTTCGTTAGGGGTAGTTGTACCTAGCAGTAGCGCGTCGGGGGTTTTTTGACGCGTGCAGTTGGAAGGATCTTTACTCCCGGAACATTGCAAGACGGATTGGGAGCAAAGAGCGGCCGGAATGGGACGCCAGTCCCGCAAAGCCGAGTAAGCCTCTCCGAATCGAAGCCAGGAGCGTATTTCTCCCTCTTGGAGTGCGTGCGGAGTTTCTTGCTGGTCTCCGGAATCGCAGTACACCTTTCAGCTTGGTGTGCTCTCGCGCTGTTGTTTTGCGCGCTAAGCGAGAGCTGTCGAAACGTGCGCGCATTCGCGGGTGAATTTTTCATCCGCCACTAAAGAGGGAAGACTGTGCCGACATTTTCGCAACTGGTAAGAATGGGCCGCGAGGGAGTCACCACCAAGACGAAGTCGCCTGCGCTGATGGGCTGCCCGGAAAAGCGCGGAGTCTGTATCCGCGTTTATACGCAAACGCCGAAGAAGCCGAACTCCGCTCTCCGCAAAGTCGCTCGCGTCCGCCTCACGAATTCCGTTGAAGTCACCACGTACATCCCGGGCATCGGCCACAACCTGCAGGAGCACTCGATCGTGCTCGTGCGCGGCGGCCGTGTGAAAGACCTGCCGGGAGTGCGCTATCACATCGTTCGCGGAACGCTCGACGCCTCGGGCGTGGAAAACCGCAAGCAGGGCCGCTCGAAGTACGGAGCGAAGCGTCCGAAGTCCGGACAGGCAGCGAAGTAAGAGTTTAGAGGAGCCGAACAAAGATGCCGCGTAAAGGATTAGTCAGCCGCCGTAAGCAGGAAGTCGACCCGGTCTATAGCGACAGCCTTGTCGAGAAATTCATCTGCTCGATGATGTGGGACGGCAAGAAGAGTACGGCGCAGCGCGTGTTTTACACCGCGATGGATCAGGTCGCCAAAAAGACCAACGACGAAGCGATCAAGATTTTCAAGAAGGCGCTCGAGAACGCGAAGCCGGTGCTCGAAGTGAAGACGCGGCGTGTCGGCGGCGCGAACTATCAGGTTCCCGTGGAAGTGAACAATTTTCGCCGGCAGTCGCTGGCGATTCGCTGGATTTTGCAGTACTCGCGCGAGCGTTCCGGCAAGACCATGACGGACAAGCTCTGCGATGAATTGATCGACGCAGCCAATCTTCGCGGTGGCGCAATCAAGAAAAAGGAAGACGTGCACCGCATGGCGGAAGCGAACAAAGCGTTCGCGCACTACCGCTGGTAATTTAGCGGACTAATAAAAAAGGAATCGCTTAGAAACGAACATGGCCAGGGTATTCAAACTCGAAGACACCCGCAACATCGGGATCATGGCGCACATCGACGCCGGAAAGACGACGTCGACCGAGCGCATCCTGTTCTATACGGGTGTCACCTACAAGATCGGTTCCGTGGACGAAGGCACCGCCACGATGGACTGGATGGAACAGGAACGCGAACGCGGCATCACGATTACGTCCGCCGCAACAACCGCTTCCTGGGACCGCTTCGCCAAGAAATATCGCGTCAACATCATCGACACGCCGGGTCACGTGGACTTCACCGTCGAAGTCGAACGCTCCTTGCGCGTGCTCGACGGCGCAGTTTGTGTGTTTGACTCAGTCGCCGGCGTGCAGCCGCAATCGGAAACCGTTTGGCGTCAAGCCGACAAGTATCGCGTCCCGCGCATTTGCTTCGTGAACAAGATGGACCGCATGGGCGCCGATTTTGACCACGTCGTCCGCACCATTCGCCAACGCCTCGGTGCTCATCCCGTTCCCCTCCAGTTCCCCCTCGGTCGCGAAGACAATTTCATCGGCGTAATCAATTTTCTGGAACAGAACGTCGTGGTTTGGCTCGAAGAGACTCTCGGAGCCAAGTACGAAATTTTTGACGTGGAAAAGCTTTGGGACAAATCGTTTGTGGATTCGCGGCCGGACGTTGCCGCGGCCCTGAAGGGTTCCGCAATTGATAAGAAGTTTTACGATGAGCATCGCGCGAAAGTTGTCGAATATGTTGCCGAACACGACGACGAAGTTCTCGACAAGTATTTGACCGAAGGCACGCTCACGCTGGACGAAATGCGCAAGTCTATCCGTAAATCGACTCTCGCGCTCAAAATCGTTCCTGTGCTTGCGGGTTCCGCGTTTAAAAACAAGGGTATTCAGCCGCTGCTCGACGCCGTCATCGACTATCTCCCTTCGCCGACTGATGTTCCTCCGGTCGAAGGCATAAATCCCGACAACGACGAAACGATTCTCCGCCGCGCTTCGGATGATCAGCCGTTTTCGGCGCTGGCATTTAAAATCATGTCCGATCCGTTCGTCGGGCATGTCACCTACATCCGCGTCTATTCCGGCGTTCTGAAGGCTGGCAGCTACGTTTTCAATTCCGGCAAGCGCACACGCGAACGCATTAGCCGCATGCTGCAGATGCACGCCAACAAGCGCGAAGAAATTGAAGACGTATGCGCGGGCGATATTTGCGCCGTCGTCGGCCTCAAGAGCGTCAACACCGGCGACACGCTCTGCGATGAGCAAAAGCAGATCATCCTCGAAAATATCGACTTCCCGGCGCCCGTTATTTCCGTCGCCATCGAGCCGAAAACGAAAGCAGACCAGGACAAGCTCGGCGTCGCACTGCAGCGTCTCGCGCAGGAAGATCCAACCTTCCGGGTTTCCACCGAGCCAGACACTGGCCAAACGCTTATCTCCGGAATGGGCGAACTTCACCTTGAAATCATTGTGGACCGCATGCTCCGCGAGTACAGCGTGCAGGCCAACGTTGGCCGTCCGCAGGTCGCTTATCGCGAAACGATTCGCCGCAAAGCGGAAGCCGAAGGCAAATACATCAAGCAGACCGGCGGCAAAGGTCAATACGGCCACGCTGTCATCGAACTGCATCCGATGCCCAGCGCCGATCACGAAAACATGCATGAGCTCTCCACCGACGACATCGACGAGCTCGCAAAGAAAATCACCGGCAGCAGCAATCCTGGAAAATGGAAATTCGACAAGGAACACCGGTTCCTGTTCATCGACAAGATCATGGGCGGAGCCATTCCGCGTGAATTCATCCCTCCGATCGAAGCGGGCATTCGCGAAGCGCTCGACACCGGAATCCTGGCGGGTTTCCCCACGGTGGACGTGGCCGTTGTTCTGACGGACGGCAGCTACCATGACGTCGACTCGAACGAAATGGCATTCAAAATCGCCGGCTCGATGGCATACAAAGAAGCTTGCTCCAAGGCCAAGCCTGTTCTGCTGGAACCGATTATGAAAGTGGAAGTGGTCGTTCCGGAAGAATATATGGCCGCTGTTTTCGGTGACCTGAACTCGCGGCGTTCCGCGATTCAAGGCACGGAAAATCGCGCCGGCAGCAACGTGATTCGTGTCGAAGTTCCGCTAGCGCAGATGTTCGGATATGCAACCGACCTTCGCAGCCGTACGCAGGGCCGCGCAACTTTCACGATGCATTTTTCGCATTACGCCGAGGCTCCTTCGTCGGTTTCCGAAGAAGTGATTGCCAAGGCCAGAGGCAAAGCGGTTTCGAAGTAACGAGTTTCAGTCGCACGGGTTCAGCAAGACTTTAGATTTGAGGAGCAGAGGGAATGGCCAAGGAGAAATTCGAGCGCAGTAAGCCGCACGTGAATATTGGGACGATTGGTCACATTGACCACGGCAAGACGACACTCACCGCGGCGATTACGAAGGTGTTGTCGAAGCACAACCCGAAAGTGGCATTCCGAGCGTTCGATACGATTGACAACGCTCCGGAAGAGCGCGAGCGCGGAATCACGATCGCGGTTTCGCACGTGGAGTATGAAACGGCGAATCGTCACTACGCGCACATGGACTGCCCGGGCCACGCGGACTACATCAAGAACATGATCACGGGCGCGGCGCAGATGGACGGCGCGATTCTGGTTGTTGCAGCGACCGATGGTCCGATGCCGCAAACGCGCGAACACATTTTGCTGGCGCGTCAGGTGGGCGTTCCGGCGATTGTGGTGTTCCTGAACAAGTGCGACATGGTGGAAGACGCGGAACTTTTGGAACTGGTGGAACTCGAAGTTCGCGAACTCTTGAAGACGTATCAATTTCCTGGCGACACGATTGCGATCGTTCGCGGCAGCGCATTGCAGGCATTGAACGGCGATGCGAAGTGGGAAGCGAAGATCGATGAATTGATGGAAGCAGTGGACAAGAACGTACCTCTTCCGGTTCGCGATGTGGACAAACCGATGGCGATGCCGATCGAAGACATTTTCTCGATTTCGGGACGCGGCACGGTGGTTACGGGGCGAATCGAACGCGGCAAAGTGAAGGTTGGCGAAGAAGTGGAAATCGTGGGCTTCCGTCCGACACAGAAGAAAGTTGTGACGGGCGTGGAAATGTTCAAGAAGCTGCTCGATGAAGGGATTGCCGGCGACAACGTTGGACTGCTTCTTCGCGGCACGGAAAAAGAAGATGTGGAACGCGGCCAGGTAGTTTGCAAGCCGGGTTCGATCACGCCGCACACGAAGTTCAAGGCGGAAGCATACGTACTGACGAAGGATGAAGGCGGCCGACACACGCCGTTCTTCACGGGCTATCGTCCGCAGTTTTATTTCCGGACGACGGACGTGACAGGCGACGTGAAGCTGCCGACCGGCGTGGAAATGGTGATGCCGGGCGACAACGTAAGCTGCGAAGTGACATTGATTACGCCGGTAGCGCTCGAAAAGGGCTTACGCTTCGCGATTCGCGAAGGCGG
>Ga0070734_10005157_pt1 | contig 11769 bp, 9 predicted proteins | sample Coa_R1_8_FD_66444 | JGI IMG/M metagenome (GOLD analysis project Ga0070734, IMG submission 66444) | Surface soil microbial communities from Centralia Pennsylvania, which are recovering from an underground coalmine fire - Coalmine... | ecosystem: Environmental > Terrestrial > Soil > Unclassified ...
GGCTTGCCGAGCGGCAGCTTGTCGTCGCCGGCAGCCGCGAAATCAGTGGCTTCCCACTTGACGGTCTGCAGATTGATCTGCGCGGCCGCGACGTTGCCGTTCGAGCGCGCGTCCGGGCCGCCCGGGAACAGGCTTTCCAGCGGATCGGTGACATGCGGCAACTGTTCGAAGTCGATCTTGATCGCCTCGATAGCCTCTGCCGCGATCTCCTCGCTCTCGGCCGCGACTGCGAGGATCGGCTCGCCCACATAGAACACCTCGTCCTTGGCGAGGATCGGCGGCTGCGGCGGCGGGAACTGCGGCACGTCGTCGGCGGTCAGGATGCCGAGCACGCCCTTGATCTTCAGCGCCGCGGAGGTGTCGATGCGCCGGATCTTGGCGTGCGGAATGGGGCTTGTCAGAGACTTGCAGAACACCATGCCGTCGGCGCGGAAGTCCTCGGCATATTTGGCCCGGCCGGTGACCTTTGCGGTGACGTCTACGGGGACGAAGTCCTTGCCAATGAGATTGTACGCCATCTCAAGCCTCCCTGGATGCGCGCATGACGGCTCGCAGGTAGTGGTCGTAGGCTCCGCACCGGCAGATATTGCCGGACATGGCGCGCCGCGCCTCCTCGACCGTCGGTTTGGGGTTTTGCTTCAGCAGGGCAACAGCGGAGACGACCTGGCCGGGGGTACAGAAGCCGCATTGCGGTCCGAGTTCCTCGACCATGGCCTTCTGCACCTTGTGCAATTCGCCGTTCGGTCCCTCGATGCCTTCGATGGTGGTGATCTTGCGCCCGCGCACCGCGTGGGTGAGCGTCGAGCACGAATAGGTCGCCACATCGTCGAGCATGACGGTGCAGTTGCCGCATTCGGAGTGATCGCAGCCGAGCTTGGTGCCGGTGAGGCCGAGCTTGTAGCGCAGCGTGTGGATCAGGGTCTCGTTAGGCAGAACGTCGACCGGCCGGTCGCGACCGTTGACGTTGAGCGTGATCAGGCGCCCGACAGCGCCCGCCACCTGCGCATGCGCCGTGCCGCGGCCGAGCACCAGGTACCCGGTCGATGACACCGCGACGCCGGAGGCAATCACGCCCTTGATGAATTCGCGCCGCGAGGCGCGCATCCGTGTGCGGTCAGGACCATGACCATGAGGGTCATGGCCTCCCCCCTCTTCGTGATGATGTTCGCAAGTCGGACGTAGATCGCTGTCTGACATGAGCGTCCTCTCCCAATGTCCTCGGCCGCCACGAGCGACGGCCGCCCAAACTAGAATTGTTATAGGTAACAAGAGCACGAAATGCGGCACGGCACAACGTGGTTGTGTGGCGCGGTGTGCCACCACATTCGAGTGGGCAGCAGCCCTCGCACTGACATCATCGCCGGGCTGTACAACAAGCCCGGCCGCGACGCCGGGCCAAGCTGATCGGAATTGGTTATAAGCAGCAGCTCCAACCCAAATCGTGGCTCGCGCATGGCTCAGCAGTCAATTTTCGGCCCCTTCTTTGCCACCATGTTCCTGACGCTCGTCGTCTGGATCTACATGTACGTTCGACGTATCCATTTCATTAACAGCAACAGGATCAGTCCGAACGACCTTGCCGAGCCAGGGGCGCTGGCGCGGCAGACGCCGGCTGCGGTGTCGAATCCGTCCGATAACCTCAAGAACCTGTTCGAAATCCCGGTGCTATTCTACGCGGTCGCGCTCTATCTCTTCGTCACCAGTCAGGTCGACGCGACCTACGTGTATGCGGGCTGGGTCTTCGTGGCATTTCGGGTGCTGCACAGCGCGGTCCACTGCATCTTCAATCGCGTCCTGCTGCGATTTTACCTTTATCTCGTTTCCGCGCTTGCGCTTTGGTTCATGGCGATCCGCGCGGCGCTTGCGCATTTTGGAATGTCGTAGCCGGGTGGACGAGGCGCTCTCGGGACGAGGTTCGCTTCCCTGCGCGACCGCCTTTGCGCTGCGAGGCGCCGGCCGTCATCAAAGTTACATTTCCCGTGATGCTTAATCCCGTCGAGTCGGAATGACTGGACGGGAGCCGATATTGACGTCGGGCGAAAAGATTGCGGCGAGTCGCCGCCTGAAGCTGGCAGTCCGCCGAAGCCGCTCGTTTTCGGTGCAAGGGCTATCGGAATATCTGTTCACGCTGGCATTCAAGGGGCTGGTCTATCCCCAGATCTGGGAAGATCCCGACGTAGACATGGAGGCGCTGGCGATCACGCCGGAATGCCACGTGGTGACGATCGCGTCGGGCGGCTGCAATGTGCTGTCCTACCTGATCGCAAATCCCGCCCGCATCACGGCGGTCGATCTCGCCCGCGCCCACGTGGCGCTCAATCGCCTCAAGCTTGCCGCGGTTCGCCTGTTACCGACATGGCAATCCTTCTACCGCTTCTTTGGCGAGGCCGACACGGAGGCCAATGTGGCGGCGTATTGGCGATTCCTGAGGCCCCACCTCGATCGCGAGAGCCGGGCCTACTGGGAGGGGCGCAATCTTTGGGGCCGCCGCCGCATCTCGATGTTTTCCCGCAACGTCTACCGCTGCGGCCTGCTTGGATATTCCATCGGCCTTGGCCACTTGATCGCACGCCTGCACGGCGTCGATCTGCGGGAGATGCTGCGCGCACGTTCTCTCGCGGAGCAGCGGGTGTTTTTCGAGACGTCGCTTGCGCCCCTGTTCGAAAAGCCGCTGGTGCGGTGGGCGACCGGGCGGCCAATCGCGCTTTACGGATTGGGCATCCCGCCGGCTCAATATGCCGCGCTCGGCGCCGGCGCGCCGCACATGGCGCGCGTGCTGCGCGAGCGGGTCGAACGGCTGTCGTGCGATTTCAGCCTCGACGACAACTACTTCGCCTGGCAGGCCTTCGGCCGCTCTTATCCGGACCGCGCGGCCGGCCCGCTGCCCCCCTATCTGAAACAGGCGCATTTCGAGACCATACGGGCGCGTGCGGACCGGGTCTGCGTCCTCAATCGCTCGTTCACCGAATACCTCAAGAGCCAGCCAGACCAATCGGTCGACCGCTACATCCTGCTCGACGCGCAGGACTGGATGTCGGATCAGCAATTGAATGAGCTGTGGCGAGAAATCACCCGCACGGCACGCCAAGGTGCGCGCGTCATCTTCCGCACGGCCGCGGCGCCGAGCCTGTTGCCGGGTCGCCTCGATGACAGCGTTTTGGCGCGCTGGCGCTACGAAGCCGAGCGATCGCTCGAACTCGCGCGACGCGACCGCTCGGCGATCTACGGGGGATTCCATCTCTATGTTCTGGCGCCCTGAGATGGCGACCACCCATGCCATGCAATTGATGAACCGGATTTACCGGCATCAGCGCCATATCTACGATTTCACCCGCAAGTACTATCTGCTCGGCCGTGATCGCATGATCGCCGAGATGGACGCCCGTGAGGGCGCTCGTGTGCTGGAGATCGGCTGCGGCACCGGGCGGAATCTGGTGCTGGCGGCGCAGAAATTCCCCGCCGCGCGCTGTTTCGGGATCGATGTGTCCACCGAGATGCTCAACTCTGCCGTAAGAACAGTCACCCGCGCGGGCGTCGCGGCCCGCGTCAAGGTCGCGCATGGGGACGCGACGCGATTTGATCCGCGGTTGCTGTTCGGCACATCACAATTCGAGCGGATCTTCATCTCCTACAGCCTGTCGATGATTCCGCGATGGGAAACCGTAGTCGACGTGGCGATTTCGCTCCTAGCCCGCGGTGGGGAATTGCGGATCATCGATTTCGGTGACCAGAAGCGCCTGCCGGGTATTTTCCGGCGGTTGCTGCGCCGCTGGCTTTCAGCGTTTCACGTCGTGCCGCGCGACAATCTCGAGGCGGTGGTGAGGGCGCGCGCCCTGGCGGCCGGCGCATCGCTGACATTCGAGCGTCCGTACCGCGGGTATGCCCAGTACGCGGTGTTGCGGCTTCCTTAATTCACGGAGATGGCCAACTGTTCACTGTAGGGTGGGCAAAATCGCCTGCCGGGGCGCATCCTGCTTGCTATGCATGAGGCGATTTTGCCCACGCGGTCGGCGTTGGCGACGTTGGGCCGCGTGGGCAACGCGCCCGCGCGAGACCACTGAGGGCGGCACGACCGAGCCGGCGCGTTGCCCACCCTACATTCCACGTGGGCGCGATGCGGAGGCTGCCGCTGACTACGCCAGCTTCATCAATTCGAGCGCGGCGCGCCCCATGACGGCGTAGGGATTGCCAAGCGTCTCGCCGATTTCGAAGTGGTTGTAGCCTTTGCCGACGATGAGTTGCACCGGCTTGCCGGCTGCCCTGAGTGCCGCCGCAAAGTCGCGGGTCTGGCGCTGGAACTCGGGCGTCTCCAGGGTGCCGTGCGCCAGGATCAGCGGGGTATGGATCTTGTCGATGTGGCGCTGCGGAGAAAGCGCCTGCTCCATCTCATCGGTGAATTTGACGTAGTTGCCGCGTTTCGAAAGCCTGACCGCCTTGAGGTCGTACATGCCGCTGCCGAGCGCGGCGCCCTTGAGGATGTCGCGCGGCAAGCCCTGCTTCTCCCATTCCGTTATGACGACGCAACCGGCAAGATGGCTGCCGGACGAACGGCTGCACAGATAGACTTCGTTTGCATCGGCGCCAAAGCGCGCGGCGTTGCGGTAGACCCAGGCGACTGCGCGCCGGCACTGCTCGACCATCGGGAACAGGTCGCCGTTCGTCTCGAGCACGTTGTTGAAATCGACCGCGACGAAATTTGCGCCGGCCTTGACGAACACCTCGGCGTAGAGCGCGAAATCGGCGGAACGCCCGCTGCGCCAGGCGCCACCGTGAATGAAGATCATGGTCGGCGCATTGGGCCGCTTGGTCCTGTAGATGTCGACCCTCTCGATCTCGCTCGGTCCGTAGGCAACGCGTTCCGGCTTGCCGATCACGGACAGCGCTTTCTCATTATTGGCGGCGAGCCGCTCGGCGATGTTCCGCGAGTTGAAGGCATAGACGGCCTGATCATAGGCGTCGTCGAGTTCCTCCTGGTCCAAGTCCTGCCACACCGTCGCGCCCTTGATGCGGGCGGGCGGCGTTTCGGGACATCGCTGCGCCGCCGCCGGGTCACTCGCGAGCGCGAAAGCGCCGGCCGCCGCGCCCGCCACCAGCCCTCGGCGCGTAAGTTTGTTCTCGACTACCTCACGGTCCTCCATGTGGTTCCTCCTTACGATTTTGAAATGTTTTTGAGGCAGCCGGAAGTTTAGAGCATTATTCGATCAAGTTGGAATCTGCTCGTCACCAGTGGGCTTGACCCACGGGTCCATCTTCTTCGCATAAAGATGGATGGCCGGGTCAAGCCGGTAATGACGTTGCATCGATGTCAACCCGATGCGCTCAGCGGCGCCCTGCGACTGTGTCGCGACCGCGCCGCTGTGGATTCTTGCGGAACGCGACCCTATGGTAAGCGGCATCGCCGTTCAACGCGCCGCGGGCGCGGACTACTCCCGGATCTTCGCATGAAACTTTTGAGCATAGGCGTCGCACTGTTCAGCATTCTCGCGCTTGCGGTGGCCGCGACTGTCAGGGACACGACCACCGCGGTTCTCGGCGCGACGGCCTTGCTGTGCGCGTTCACAACGTTCCGTTCAATCGGCATATCCAGCTTTCTCAAGATATTCGTCGGCATTTTTTCCAGCGAAACCATCGTGTTCGGCCTTCCGGTGCTGGCCGGCAAGGTGGAACTGTGGCCCGCCGCCTATGGGGAGTATTTGCCACCCGAATCGCTGCCGCTGACCGTCGCGATCTTCTCGATCCTGGTGTACCTGGTGGCGCAGATCGACGTGGTACGACAGATCACGCACATCGCAGACCGTTATTTCAATGCAACCGACCGCGGCGAGGCGCGCATCTGGCCGTTCCGGCCTTTCACCGCCGCAGAGCGCCGCATCGCCATCGCCATGGTGGTGTTTTTGGTTCTCGTAAATCAGGCAGAGGTCGGCATAACGGTCCGGCTATCCTTCTTCAACCGCGACTGGTTTGACGCGATTCAGAACCGGGATGCGACGGCGTTCTGGTACCAACTCCTGTTCGTATTCACGCCGTGGGCCTTCGTCTATGTCGGGATGACAGTGGTCGAATTCTTCGTGCAGTACGTTCTGGTGATCCGCTGGCGGCATTGGCTCACGGACCACTTCGTGTCGCGCTGGCTGCGATCGCATAATCACTATCGCATCAGCCTGATTGAACATCAGACGGACAATCCCGATCAGCGCATTGCTGAGGACATCTTCCGCTTCATCAATGGCGGCACCGATGGCGCCAATACGGCGTACGGTATCTACGATTTATCGATCCTGCTGATCTCGACCGTCTCTACCCTCGTGTCGTTCTCGATCGTGCTGTGGACCTTGTCGGAGAATTTCGCTTTGCCGGGTACCGACATCAAGGTACCGGGGTTTCTGTTCTGGGTGGCACTGATTTATGCGGCGAGCGGCACCATCATCACCCACTTGATCGGACGACCGCTGATCCGCCTCTATTTCGAGCGTCAGCACATGGAAGCAGACTTCCGCTTCTCGCTTGCCCGCCTGCGCGAATACACCGAGCAGGTCGCCCTGCTGGGCGGCGAAAACGCCGAGCAAAACATGATCGGGCAACGGTTCGGCGGCCTCATCGCCAATTTCCTGGCCCTGGTTTATAGGCGCATGAGAGTGACGGCATTCAGTCAAGGCTTCGGCCAGATCTCGCCGATCATTCCGTTCGTCTTGACGGCTCCGTTTTATTTCACCGGTACGATCCAGCTCGGTGTCATGACACAGACGGCGCAAGCCTTCGGGCGCGTCGCGGACGCGCTGACATTTTTCATCAATTACTATACGTCGCTTGCCGGGTTTAAATCGGTAGTCGATCGTCTTTCATCGTTTGATCAGGCGATCGACCAGGCGCAGGTGCTCGACGCCGCCGGGCCGCGACGGCTATCGACTCCGGCGACCGCCGCGCAGGTCGGCCTCGAAGACCTGGACATCGCCCTGCCTGACGGCCGTCGCGTCGTCTCCGCGAAGGATCTGACTTTCGCGCGCGGCGAGAACGTGCTGCTGACGGGGCCATCCGGATCCGGCAAATCAACGCTGTTTCGCGCGATCGGCGGCATCTGGCCGTATGGCGACGGGCGCATTCGCGTGCCGGAGGGCGCCCGCGTCATGGTGGTGCCGCAGAAGCCCTACATTCCGATCACCACGCTGCGCGCAGCGGTCACATATCCGTCGGAACCAGGCACTTATGGGGATGACGCCATCCGCAAGGCGCTCACGAATGCACACCTCGGCGGCCTCGCCGACCAACTCGATCGCGAGGATACCTGGTCACAGCGCCTGTCGGGCGGCGAGCAGCAGCGCATCGCGCTTGCCCGCGCCCTGCTGATGCGGCCGGATTGGCTATTTCTCGACGAATCGACGTCCGCGCTCGACGAAAAGCTCGAGGCCGAAATGTACGCCGTGCTCGCCGAACACCTGCCGAAGACGACGGTAGTGTCGATCGGCCACCGCTCGACACTTACTGCCCTCCATCGCCGCCATCTCGAATTGATGCCCGAGGGCGATCACTTCACGCCGCGGGAGGCCGCCAGGGTGGCGGCGGAGTAGGCTCATCGCAAGTACGGTCGCGATCCGCTAGCAGACCGAAAACGGAGAGGAAACCGCCATGAGCAAGTTCGTCGTTGCGCCGCACTTCAGATTGCAGGAATGGGTCGCAGAGGAAAAGGGGTATTTCGCCGACGAAGGCCTCGACTACGAGTTTCGCGAGACCATGGATTCGCGGGACGCCCGCAATCACCATATCGGCAATAAGGTCGGCGCCTATCAGACGCTGGAAGCAGGCCGCACCTGCAATGTCAGCGGCGCGTGCCACTGGACCATGAATGTCGCGGCCTCCAACGGCCACGGCAAGCTCTATGCGGACTGCTATTCGGTCTCGCCCTGCGGCGTTTTCGTGCCGCCGGATTCGCCCGTGAAGTCTCCGTCCGATCTCGCCGGCGTGCCGATCTCGGTCGGCTTTCAATCGGGCAGTCACTACGCGACGATCCAAGGGCTGGAGCAGTACCTCAAGCCTGAACAGATCAACCTGTCATTCAACGACGGCCTGCTGTTCAGCCGGATGGAGCGGCTGATCGACGGCACGGTGCCGGCTGCGTCCCTGTTCAGCGGCCCTTACTATTTCGTCGAGCAACTGGGCTTCCGCAAAATCATCGACACCACCTTCATGATGGCGTCGATGGTCACCGGCTCCCCGGACCCCGAGGACGTGCGCAAATATTTCCGCGCTTTGCGGCGCGCCCAGCGCGATATCGACCTGCGCCCGGAACTGTTCACGCATTATTACAAGAAAGAGTTTCCGCTGCGCTTCCACGACCAGATGGACACCCGCCGATGGGGCCCGGGCGAGCGTCTCGTGTTCGAGCCCTACACTAAGGCGACGTTCGAGGAGTCATTCGAGTGGATCGCGCGGCACGGCATCTTCCGCCGCGAAGACATGGGGAGCGGCACCTACGAAAATTCAATCTTCATGCCGGCCGCGGAATGACTCCTGAGCTTCGGACATAAGCCATCGCCTTCCGGTGTCATGCCCCGCGAAAGCGGGGCATCCAGTAACCCCTGCACATCGGGCGGAACTGAAGAGGTGACCAAATGAAGTCTGGTGGTTACTGGATCGCCCGCTTCCGCGGGCGATGACAATTATAATCAGACACTTAATGAACTCAAACGTTAGAAGCAGAGCGCGCTGCTACTCGTTCGCCTTGATGCCGGCGGCCTTGATCACGGCGGCCCATTGCGGGATTTCGGCTTTGATCACAGAGGCGAATTCCGCGGGCGTGTTGCCGATCAGGTCGACGCCGAGTTCTGCCATTCGCCTGCGCACGTCTGGCTGCGCGAGGGTGCGGGCAGTCTCGCGGTGGAGCTTGTCGATGACGACCTGTGGAGTGCCGGCGGGCGCCATCAGGCCGAACCACGGCACGGCCTCAAATCCCGGATAGCCCAGCTCCGCCATCGTCGGCATGTCGGGCGCGGCGCCCGATCGCTCGCGCGACGTCACCGCGAAGGCCCTGAGCTTGCCCTCGCGGGACAGCGGCAGCGCGTTGAGAATATTCGCGAACGACATCGTGAGGCGCCCGGCCATGAGGTCGGGCAACACCGCCGTGGTGCCGCGATAGGCGACCGGCTGGATGTCGACATGCGCCATGTATTTGAACAGCTCCGCCGCGAGATGCTGCGAAGTGCCGATGCCGGCATGTCCGTAGGTGAGCTTGCCGGGTTGGGCGCGGGCTAGCGCGACAAGCTCCGGCAAGGTCTTCACCGGAACGTCCGGATGGGTCACAAGCAGGTTGGCGGCGATGAAGACCTGCGAGATCGGCGCGAAATCCCGCACCGGATCGTAGGGTAGCCTGTCGTAGAGGCTCGGGCTGATGACGAGTGCCGAGTTGCCGCCCATCAGCAGCGTGTACCCGTCGGGCGCCGCCTTAGCGACACGATCGGTCGCGATGTTGCTGCCGGCGCCGGTGACATTCTCGACCACCACCGGCTTGCCCCATGCTTCGCCGAATTTGTCGGCCAGCAGGCGCGCCGTGATGTCCGGCGCCACGCCCGGCGGGAAGCCGACCACGATCCTGATCCCCTGCTCCGGATAGCCCTGTGCAAACGCCGCCCCGACCGTGAGCAGCGCGGCAGTAATGACGAGGAAGCGGAGAAGCGATGTCATGGCGGCATATCTACCACGCGTCGCGGCGGCATCAAAACCCGCAGGAATCAGTGTTACTTGTCGAGGCGCCGCATCGGCGATATGAAAACAGTGCGTGGCCGGGACCGCGGGCGTCCCGCCCGCCTTTTCACCTTCCCGCCTTTTCATCTCGAAGAGCGGGCGGGACGCCCGCGGTCCGGGAGGATTTAGGGTTCATGACGACCGTTACGGCCGAGACAGCACCCCGTAGTTCGTTTCGCGAGGTGTGGCTGATCTCCGCCGGTCATATGATGACCCACTGGTATCCGGCAACGTTCTATCTGCTGCTGCCGCTGATCGGCAACGACCTTGGCCTCTCCTTCAGCCAGATCGGATCGATCCTGACCTGCCAATTCGTCGCCGGCGCGCTCTCGAATCTGCCGGGTGGCATGGTGGTCGATACCGTCGGCCGCAAGGGCTTGCTGATGGCGGTCGCGCTGTCGTGGGTCGGCTTGCCCTACTTCGTGATGGGCTTTTCCCACAGCTATTGGATGCTGCTCGTCTGCGCCGCGCTGGTCGGCATCGGCAATAATCTGTGGCATCCGACCGCGATACCGCTGCTGGCACAAAATCACCCCGAGCGACGCGGGCTCGTGGTTTCGATCCACTCCATGGGGGGAAATCTCGGCGATGCCGTTGCGCCGCTCGCAGTCGGCGCCATGCTCACGGCGTTCAGTTGGCGCGATGTCGTCGTCATGAACGTCGTGCCGGGTGTGCTCGCATCGGTGCTGCTCCTCCTGTTGCTCGGTGGCGCCGCGGGTGCCGACGCGGACCATGACCGGCAGGGCGGAAAGCAGCGCACCGCCCTTCACTCTCTTGCCGGCCTGCGCCTCCTTCTCGCCAATCGCACGGTGCTGATGCTGTCGCTCGGCTCGGCAGTGCGGGCGATGACCGCAATGACGCTGCTCACCTTCCTGCCGATCTTCCTGGCGAACGAACTCGGCTACCCGTCGGCCTGGGTCGGCGGCATCCTGTTTGCCCTGCAGGCGGCCGGATTCGCGGCGGCGCCCGTCAGCGGCCACCTCTCCGATCGCATGGGCCGCCGCAACATCATCATGACCAGCATGGCGATGTCGGCGGTGGTGCTGCTGTTCATGGCATTCGCCGGACGCTCGCCGGCCTTCGCGCTGTTCGTGGCCTTTCTGGGCTTCTTCCTGTTCGCGATCCGCGCCGTGCTGCAGGCCTGGCTCCTCGACGCGACACCAAGGCAACTGGGCGGCACCGCCATCGGCGTTCTGTTCGGCGCCCAAGCGGTGGGCTCCGCCATCGGCCCCCTGATCGGCGGCGTGATCGCCGACCACTACGGCCTCATCGCCACATTCTATTACCTCGCCGCTACCATCGTGGTCGCCAACATGTTCATTCTGTTCACGCCGGCGGAGCCCAGCAAGGAAGCGTAGGTTCGCTCCTGAACAACTGCATCACTTGCGTGTCATCGCGCGCGAAAGAGCGTGTGAAACAATCAACGACCTCATCCTAAAGAGCCCGCGAAGCGGGCGTGTCGAAGGATGGCAACTGGCACGAGCGAGCGTGCGGCCATCCTTCGAGACGCGCCCTTCAGGCGCCCTCAGGATGAGGTCGGAGATTGTTTCACACGCGCGAAAGCGGGCGATCCAGTAATCACCGGATTCGCGGGGGGGGTACTGGATGTCCGGCTTTCACGGGGCATGACAGTCTGTGATTGATTCGATCGCGCCGGATTAGATGCGTTCGCCTTCGCTCAAGCCACGCTACGCCGTGCTGGCCACGCCCTTGCCGAGCGCGGCCTGGGCGGCGGCGAGGCGGGCGATGGGCACGCGGAAGGGCGAGCACGACACGTAATCGAGCCCGACCTGGTGGCAGAACGCGATCGAGTCCGGGTCGCCGCCATGTTCTCCGCAGATGCCGAGCTTGAGGTTGCGGCGCGTCTTGCGGCCGCGCTCGGTCGCGACCTTCACCAGTTCGCCGACACCGTCGCGATCGATCGTCACGAACGGATCCGTCGGGAATATCCCGGCGGCCGTGTAGGCGCCAAGGAAGCTCGCGGCATCATCGCGGCTGATACCGAACGTGGTCTGGGTGAGATCGTTGGTGCCG
>Ga0070734_10005158_pt1 | contig 11768 bp, 9 predicted proteins | sample Coa_R1_8_FD_66444 | JGI IMG/M metagenome (GOLD analysis project Ga0070734, IMG submission 66444) | Surface soil microbial communities from Centralia Pennsylvania, which are recovering from an underground coalmine fire - Coalmine... | ecosystem: Environmental > Terrestrial > Soil > Unclassified ...
TTGAGCTGCTCCCACATTTCGGAGCTGCACTGTTCGCGTACGTGGCGTAGATTCTCGCGCGCGGTAGCGATGCAGGATACGATCGATGAAGAGTTTCTTCGACTGAAGACGAGCGAGTCGACGAGGTTCGTCGGATCGATCGCACCAATGGTTGGCGGAGTACGCAAAGCCTCGAGAAGAAATCGCCAGCGCCCGGCGCCGGCTTCGGGTGATTGATCGAGCCAGAGCTGCAGTTCGACGTCAAGAAGACGAGCCGTATGCTCGGCTCGCTCGAGGTAGCGGCTCATCCAGTAGAGGCTGTCGGCTACCCGCGACAACATTCCCGCGTCGCGCCTGAACGCGCGCACAAAATAATTGCGCGGTGGCCTCACGAGCCTGCCCCCGAAGTTGCGAGCGAGCTCGCGCCGCCCGCACCGTTCAATCCTTTCACTGCGATGTCGGAAGCTTTCAAATTGTGGTCCTCGCCGTTCCCCGGGCGCAGGACCCAGGTGTCTTTGCTGCCGCCGCCTTGCGAGGAATTCACGACGAGAGAACCCTTGCGGAGCGCGACGCGTGTGAGACCACCGGGAACCAGCGTGACTTTTTCTCCCATCAAAATGTAGGGGCGCAGATCGATGTGACGCGATTCGACTTCACCGTCGATCAAGCACGGCGCGCAGGACAACGCAAGGGTCGGCTGGGCGATGTAGTTGCGCGGCTCGGCGAGGATGCGTGCTCGGAAATCTTCGCGCTGTTGTTGCGAGCTGTGCGGGCCGATCAGCATTCCGTAGCCACCGGATTCGCCGACGGCTTTGACCACCATCTGTTCGAGTTTAGCGAGCACGTGGTCGCGCTGCTTTTCGTCGCTCATAAGGAACGTCGGAACGTTTTGTAGGATCGGGTCTTCTTTCAAATAGAAACGGATGATTTCGGGCACGTAGGCGTACACGGCTTTGTCGTCGGCGACGCCGGTACCAATGGCGTTGGCGAGCGTGACGTTTCCAGCGCGATACGCGTTGAAGAGGCCGGGGACGCCGAGAATCGAATCGCGGCGGAAACAGAGCGGATCGAGGAAATCGTCGTCGACACGACGGTAGATGACGTCGACGCGTCGCGGGCCGGCCGTTGTGCGCATATAGACGACGTTGTCGTGGACGAGCAGGTCGCGGCCCTCGACGAGCTCGACGCCCATTTGCTGGGCCAAAAACGTGTGCTCGAAATACGCGGAGTTTGACACGCCGGGAGTCAGCAAAACGGTGGTCGGATCCTGCGGATAAGGAGAGTTTTCCGGCGCGAGACTCCGCAGTGTGGAGAGCAGGGCTTGCGGATAATGATCGATAGGCCAGACGCCGTAGTCCTGGAACATCGAAGGGAAGACGCGCTTCAGCACTTTGCGGTTCGCCAACATGTAAGAGACGCCGCTGGGGACACGAAGATTGTCTTCGAGGACAGCGAAGTTGCCGTCGGGCAAGCGGACAAGATCGGTGCCGCAGATGCTGACGTAGATGTCGCGTGGCACATTCAGCCCGCGCATCTCTCTACGGAAGTGTTTGCAGCTGTAGATCAGTTCGCGCGGAACAACACCCTCGGTTAGGATCCGACCTTCGTGATAGATGTCGCGAAGGAAGAGATTGAGAGCGGTCAGGCGTTGCGTCAGGCCGCGTTCGATCTGTGCCCATTCATGTGCGGGGATGATGCGCGGGATCAGATCGTTGGGGAAGATTCGCTCGGTGCCTTCTTTGCTGCCATAGACGGTGAAGGTGATGCCTTCCTGCAAGAAGGTCAGGTCGGCGGCTTGCTGGCTGCGGCGGAGATCTTCGGGGTCGAGGCGCAGGAGTGTGCGTTGGAGCGCTTGATAATGAGGGCGCGCGACGTCGGGCGCGCTGAACATCTCGTCGTAGGCTTTTCCAAATTGCTCGTCGGGGAGTGGAGGTAGTGTTCCCACGCGTGATGGCACTGCCGAAGCGCTCATCGGGTCTTTCCGAGGCTCAATCGTTCGTCGCTCTGTATTGCCGAGTGGTGCTGCAGCCAACATGGTCGGACCGGATCAGGTTCCGAGGGAAACTAACTTAGGAGCCGCTGGTTACCAAGTCCAATGCAATTTCCCGATACGTCGAATCCTGTTTTTAATTCCGGTCTAGGGACACAGGTCGGCTGGCAGGAGCATGCCTCCGACAAGGCGCGTCCCCTATACAGGTAATCCCTGACGCTGAGCAGGTTTTTTCCTTGCGCTGGGTTCTCTGAGCGTTTTGCCACCGCGATACTCGGTGTGAGCGCACGAGCGGCTGCGAAGGCGCCTGGGAGAAAACATTGGCCGGCGCGGAAATGGCCGAGCCAACGTCTTGTTATTTCTGGAACCTAAGTTGTTAGCAGGTAAGACTTTACGCCTTGGCTGCCTTCGCTTTGACCGGCCCGGGCGTGCCGGCGTCATCGGCCTTCACCAGCGGCACGTCGACGAGATGTTCGGCCAGGAACCAGACCTGGAGCTCGTTGGTTCGAATCACATCGCTGACGACGAGGTCGTTGGTGCCGTCGTCGCCTGCTTCGGAGGCTTGCTTGGCCATCGTGCGCGCTTCCTTGAGGATCATCTCGTGGGCCTCCAGGAGGCGGGAGATTTGCACAGGTGCTTCTTCACGTCCGCGCGGCGGTCTCGGGATGATCGTGGTTTCGGCGACGTCGGCGGCCATGGCGATGCTGATACCGCCGAGAAGTTGAATCCGTTCGGCGATCGAGTCCACGAGCTCGTCCTGCTCGCCGTGGTGCTTGTCGAAGAGGAGATGGAGCTGATAGAAGGTGTGGCCGGCTACCTGCCAATGATGCTTCTTGTACATGTCGCGGAGGGACATCGTGTCCGCCAGGAGCTGGTTCAGATTTTCGACGCTCTCGGCGCACACCTTCTCGTCTAGTGCGATGGGTAGCTTCGCAATCTTGTTGAAGGGCTGAATCTCGCGCGCCTTCTGGTGCAAAATCGGGCGCGCCCGCTCGGTGCCCGCTTCGCTGTTTTCATAGCTGATCCCGGAATTCGCTTTACCGTTTTTTGGACTCATACTTCACCCCTGCCTTTCCGCAGTTGAACGAAGCTCGTGCTTTCCACCCTTGGATACGCCCTCCAAGGCAAAAGATGCAATTGAAATCGTACCGACGGCTGGTCTCATCCACCCTTGGCTTTGCTTTTGAGCTGCTTAGCAAGCTTTTCGATTTCTTCCGTTTTCTTGTACATCCGTACCGACAGCACGTTCATCCTGGGCGATTGGGCGAGTTCATCTTTTAGTTCCGACGCCATCTGGTAGAGTTTTTCCACGCCCTCACGGAATTCCTTTTCATTTCTCGCGGCCATGGCACGCTTTGCTGCCTGCTGATTGGTGTCCTGGGATGCGTCCGTGTCTTGGACGCCGGGATCGGCAGGTGCGGGAGGAGCAGGAAAGCCCGGCCGTTGTACCGGAGTGTGAGCTGTTTGAGAGGCAGAGAGCGCGTTCGCGAGCTGCGGTATTGCGGTCGCGACTGGCGCGACGCCGAAACCTGTTAAGACTATGGACTTCCATCGAGTCAGAAAGGCTCGCCTACCGGATCGGGGTTCCAAGTTCATCGTCATCATACGCCCCTCCTGTCCTTTACCGGGTTTGCCGCGCTCCCGACTCTTCTTTTCGTCCAGCGTTCGACTTGCTCTCTTAAAGTGTTCAGACTGTTCGTCATGCGGTCGGCCTCGACGTTGACCAGAGCGTATTGTTCGATCACGCCGAGCGGGTTCTGGATGAGTCGCCGATGATCTTCGCGGAGGTCTGGCCATTTTTGTCCAGCGGGACGCGTGCGGCGCAATTCGGCGGACAATCCGGCCAAAACTGTCGTCACGTCTCTTGCGAAGACGCGAAACTCGTCGCGAATCTTCGTGCCATGCCCGGGGACGAAGCCAGCCTCGATCGAGAGAACCGCGTGGAGAAAGCGGTGGGAACTCGCGAGCATGCTGGTCAAAAGGGGGATGTCCTCCGCGCGAGTCCAGGGTTCGCCCTGCATGCGATCGACGGAAGCGAGTGCGTTGGTGCGAGCGAGTCGGGTAGCAAGGCGAAGACGGTCCAGGTCGAGCGGCGTCACGCCACCCGCGCTTTCGAGATATTCGACGACGCTAGTGAAATACACACGATAGGAATCGAGCAGCCGCGCCATGACTTCATCGACTTGCGTCCGCTCCCAGGTCGGCCAGACCGCGTAAGCCAAGAGCGCTAGCGTTCCACCGATCAGCGTATTCAGCCCACGTGCCCAGATCACGTTCTTCGGTGCGACTCCAGTGATTGCGATCATCAACACGATCAGTGCACTGACGGCAATGCCGAAGATCCCGTAGTTGGCTGGGCCGACCCAGCGCAGCAGAAAAACGAAGGCGCCGATGAGGACGACTTCAAGTCCAACGCCAGTCGGAAGGAAGTGAAACATTGCGGTCGCCAGAAGTAACCCGAGCATTGTCCCGGCGATGCGCAGCAAGCCGCGCGTGAATGTAACCGTGAATTCCGGCTTAAGAACGAGCACCGCCGTCATCGGAAGCCAGTACGCGCGTGGCGTTTCGAGGCTTCGCGAAAGTGTTTCGGCTACAGCAACCGTTGCGGCCAGTCGCACGCCGTGACGAAATACCGCGGATCGAAAGCTGAAGTTCGCTTCGAGCCGAGGAAGCAGGCTCGTGAAGCGCATACGCCACGGGAGTCGCTTTTCGCTTTCCGTGCTCTGCTCGATTCCTTCGGGCGTGATGTCGCCGGCCATCTTTATGGCGGCACGGATTTGGCCACTGATGGCGTCCATCTGACGGCGCGCATCGCGGACAGCTGCGACCAAAAATGTTCTGTCGGAGCTTTCGTGGGCTTCACGGAGTGATTCGGTTTCAACGTGCATCGTCGTCAGCCATAACTCGTCGATTTTGAGCGGCGCGTTCTGCCGCAGCGATACGCCGATCGCCGTCATCACATGCGAAACAGCTTCCAGAAAATGCTCGACCATTTCGGCAGGTGCGAAACCAAATTTTTCGCGGCGCATTCGGCGAAGAAGCCGACCGAGCGTGAAGAGCCTGAGTCGTGTACGCTCCGCCTGATTGAGAAGCGAACGAAAGCGTTCACCGATGGCGCTGTGATCGGAAACTCTTCCGGCAAGCGCTTCCTGAGCGACGGTGCTTGCTGCGACTCCCGGAGGCGACGAACGCATCAATTCGGCGGCATTGGAAGCCGCTTTGCCGAGCGTGAGGTACAGATTGGAGAGGGCACGGCGTTCCGGGTCGTAGGCGTGTACCGGCCAGAGCAAGATTGAGAACAACATTTGCAGGACGCCACCGCAGAAGGCGAGCGCGCCGGCTTGCAGCGCGCGTTCGGGCGTCAGAGTTTGCGCTGCGAAAATGATCAGTACGACGACGCTGATTACGCCCTGGCTTTCGGCTGTCGGGCTCACTGCAATTGCGAATCCGGCCCAGAATGCCCAGAAGGATGTCAGGAACACCGCGAGCACCGAATAGTGACCCGCCAAACCTCCAGCGATCACGGCCACCGCACATAGAGCGCTGGTGGCGAGCATCCGCTTGGCGCGCTGCCAGTAAGGGTCGTGGCCGTCGGAGTAAGAAACGTTGAGAGCGCCGCTGGCGACGGCCAAGCCGCCGAGCGGCATCTTGATCGCGATTCCCACGGCAAGAGGTATTGCGACACCGAGCGCGTTGCGGATGCCGATGCCGAAATCCATTTTCGACGTGTCGATATGCAGCACCCCATGCCAGAATTTCGACCATTTGCTGGCGCCCTTCTCGGTCGAACCGCCGGCTTCCGAAGAGTTGGCGAGCCGCGAGGCGGTTTGCCCTTTCGCCTCAGGGCCAATCACTTGGTCGGCATTGGGAGTGATGATTGGTCCGGTTTTGGGTAGCCTCGATGTACGATCGCGCAAGTCGGTCTCTTGGCGGTCGGGTTCCTGCAGCGTAGCGTCGTCGTCGCGTGCCATACGATTTCGTAGAGTCAGCATAATCGACCGCAGAGACCTTCGCCACGATTGGTAGGGTTGGAGCTACGCTTCAAAGAAGCGAGTTCCCCAACAGCTGTATCCACACTTCGGCGCGAGGCATCTGATTAAACAAACTCAGCGAAACTTCGAACCGGAGTAATCGATGCAAACGCGAAAACTCGGGAGCAATGGCCCATTCGTCTCAGAACTCGGATTGGGCTGTATGGGAATGTCGGAATTTTACGGTTCGCGCAACGACGAAGAGTCGATTGCGACGATTCATCGCTCGATCGAGCTGGGGATGAATTTTCTCGACACTGCGGATGTCTACGGTTACGGCGACAACGAAATTCTGGTCGGCAAAGCCATTCGCGGAAGGCGCGGTCAGGTTTTTCTCGCGACCAAGTTCGGGATCGTGCGCGATAAAGCGAATCCGAGCCTGCGCGGTGTCAATGGGAAACCGGAGTACGTGAAAACCTGCTGCGATGCCAGCTTGAAGCGCCTCGGCGTGGAAACGATCGATCTTTATTACCAACACCGGGTTGATCCGAGCACTCCGATTGAAGAGACGGTGGGCGCGATGGCTGACTTAGTGAAAGCGGGGAAAATCCGGCACATCGGCTTGTCTGAGGCGGGCCCGGCAACTATTCGCCGCGCCGCGGCCGTGGTTCCGATCTCCGCATTGCAAACAGAGTATTCACTCTGGACACGTGATCCCGAAGACGAGGTGCTGCCGACAACGCGCGAACTCGGCATCGCGTTCGTCGCTTACAGCCCGCTTGGAAGGGGATTCCTCACCGGCCAATTCAAGAAATTCGACGATTTCGAAAAAGACGACTACCGCCGCAATTCCCCGCGCTTCCAGGGAGAAAATTTCCAGAAGAATCTCGATCTCGTCGCGCGTGTGGAGTCGATCGCACAGGAAAAAGGCTGCACTGCAAGCCAACTCGCGCTGGCGTGGCTCCTAGCGCAGGGACCCGATATCATTCCCATTCCTGGCACGAAGCGCCGTAAATTTCTAGAAGAGAACGCCGGCTCTACAAACGTGAAGTTGTCTGCAAACGATTTGCGCAGGATCGAAGAAGTGGCTCCTCACGGCGCGGTTGCGGGCGCGCGCTATCCCGAAGTGATGATGGCGATGATCGACAAGTGACGGCACGCCATTGATTGACGCAGCAAAGTGAACGCACTCGAAAACTGGTTTTGCTCGACGCGCCTTTGGCAGCGACTGACTCGCGATCATCTGCTGCCGTGGATCGTAGCCGGGACACCGCTCGGCGATCACGCGCTTGAGCTTGGCGCCGGGCCGGGAGCCGGAACCGCCGCGTTGCGGCAGCTCGCACCGCGGGTCACCAGTCTCGAGTGGAGTCACCCGTTCGCAGTCCAACTCGCCACGAAAAACCCAAACGCCGTAGTGCAAGGTGACGCAGCGTCCCTGCCCTTCGCGGATCGCTCCTTTTCCTCCGCAATCTCCGTCTTGATGCTGCACCACCTGCGCACACGCGCCGCTCAGGAGAGCGCATTTCGCGAGGCCTTTCGTGTCCTTCGGCCCGGCGGCTGTTTCTTGGCGTTCGAAATCGAAGACAACCTGCTGCATCGCGTGATCCACGTTGGCAGCGTGTTCGTCCCGATCGACCGCGCCGATATCGCTGACCGGCTCTCAGCCGCCGGATTCTCGAATGTAAAGCTCGACTCGCGCTCTGGCGGATTCCGCTTCTGCGCCACACGTCCGGGCTGAGCCGCCCGCGTCCCCATGTCACGACCACGCGCCGCCACGATATAGTTAACGCATGAGCGCGTCCACTCCCGCCAAACTTCCTCCCGGTCCATCGCCGGAATCCTGGACCGCAAGCTTCAAGATCTACAGTCGCGACCCCCTCGCCTACATGCCGACGCTGCAGCGCGAATACGGCGACATCGTCACGATGCGCTACTACAACTTCCGCGTCTATTTCATAAGCCATCCCGATTACATCGAGCAAGTTCTCGTCACCGACAATCGCAAATTCATCAAGGGCCGCATCCTCCGAAAAAACAGACAGCTCTTCGGCAACGGTTTGCTCACAAGCGAAGGCGACTTCTGGCTCCGCCAGCGTCGACTCGCGCAGCCTGCCTTCCACCGCTCCCGCATCGCGACGTACGCCGACACCATGGTGCGTTTCGCATCCCGCATGGCAAGCGAGTGGCCCGACCGCGCCGAACTCAACATCCACGCTGAAATGATGCGCCTCACGCTTTCGATCGTGGCGAAAACTCTCTTCGACGCCGACGTCGATCGCGAGGCCAAGCGCGTCGGGCACGCGCTCGAGGCGATCATGCAGCTCAATTCCGACTTCCGAAAGCTGATCCTGACGCCAACATGGCTGCCCACCCCGCGAAAAATTCGCGCAACAATCGCTACAGCGAAACTCAATCGCATCATTTACCGATTCATCGACGAGCGCCGGGCCTCCGGCATCGATAACGGTGATTTGCTGTCGATGCTCTTGGCCGCTCGCGACGATGACGGCTCTCGCATGACCAACCGGCAACTCCGCGACGAAGCCATGACGATCTTTCTCGCGGGGCACGAAACCACGGCAAACGCACTCTCATGGACGTGGATGCTGCTGGCGCAGAATCCGCAAGTCGAAACGAGGCTACACGAAGAACTCGACGCAGTCCTCAACGGACGAACGCCGACCGTCGATGACCTGCCGAGCCTCCGCTACACCGGGCACATCGTGGCCGAGTCCATGCGACTCTACCCGCCCGCCTGGGGCATGGCGCGCCTAGCAATCGAAGACACCGAAATCGCCGGCTACCCGATCCCGAAGGGATGCGGCGTGTCGCTCGCGCAATGGGTCGTTCATCGCGATCCTAGATGGTTCGATGCGCCACTTGAGTTTCGCCCCGAACGTTGGGAGGGCGATCTACTGAAGCGATTGCCGCGATTCGCCTACTTTCCCTTCGGTGGCGGTCCGAGGCAATGTATCGGCAACAATTTTGCCGTGATGGAAGCGACCCTGCTCCTCGCAACTCTCGCTCAGCAGTTTCGAATCTCGCTGTTGCCTGGCAAGGAAATCGTTCCCGCAGCTTCCATCACTCTGCGACCGAAGACCGGCATATGGGGAAGAATCGAAAAACGTAGGTCAGCCGCGCCGGCGTAGAAGTCGCCGACCCTCAACTCAACGCCGCACGAGCGCTTGAGGAAAAACGATCAACCTACTCTGCTGGTACCACCGCTCCGACTTCAGCGCGCGTTCGCATCACGCGCAAAATCGAATCGCGGCTGATCATCCCGATGATCTGAGCGTTGCTCGTAGGGACATAGTGATCGGCAACCGTCGGATCCGGCCCACCAGGCTCAATCCCAAGTTCGGCCGCGACGGAACTCGCGGCGTCGCTCGGCGTCGCTGCTTTCACGTCAGCCTCTTCCGTAGTCGCCGGCTCGGTCGCCGTCACCACCGGCATCTGATTGATGTCGTTGATCAACAATCGTTCGAGCAGCCCCAGCAGCGGCTCCTGCGGCGTCGCCCACAAAATCTTCTCGCGCGGAATCATCACCGCCTGCACCGACATATGCGGCCACTCTTCGCGTGGCACCGTGTTGAGCGTGTGCACGTTCATCATGCCGACCAGCCGTTCGCCGGTGATGACGAGATGGCACCGCCGGCCCGTTCTCAGCACTTCGTGGCTGTATTCTTCCAGCGAAATATCGCGCGCGACCGTCGGAATCTCCTGGCTCATCACGTCTTCCGCGTGGAGTCCCGCCAGAGTCTCACGAATCGTGATTTGCGCCACGCTTTCCCGCGCCGCGTTCAGCAGAAACCACCCAATGAACGCGTACCACAGCGGACCCCACTGCCGCGTGCTAAATGCCGCCCACGCGCCGAAAATAATCATTCCGTAGGCGATGAACTTGCCGCTTGCGCCGGCAATTTTCGTTGCGCGGTTGTAATTCTTCGTGATGCCCCACACGATGGCGCGAAAGATGCGTCCACCGTCGAGCGGGAAACCCGGTAACAAGTTGAACAGCGCCAGCGTGAGGTTGATCTCCCAAAGCCATGTCGCCAGCGCGCCGACCATCGTCCCGTAGGGATAGCGCAGTGTCAGCAGATAAAACACGCCCGACAAAAATAGGCTCGATACCGGTCCCGCGACTGCGATGTTGAACTCTTGCATGGCCGTTGGAGCTTCTTTCGTGATACGGGCAACGCCTCCAAAAACAAACAGCGTGATCGAATCAACGCGGATTTTGTAGATACGCGCAACGACGCTGTGCGACAGCTCGTGGAACAGGATCGACCCAAAAAAAAGAAAACTCGTGGCCGCGCCGACCGACCAATGCTGCACAGGACTCCACTGTGGATGCTGTTGTGTGAACTGCACACCGAGCGACCACGTGATGATCGCGAAAATCACCAACCAACTCGAGTCAATCAAGATCGGGATGCCGAAGATGCGGCCAATGAGGAGGCCAGAGGTGCGGTTCATATCGAGTTCTCGAGGTTAGGTTAGCACATCGGTTTTGAGTCGGCAGAAGCGCCCGATGTTGCGGCAAAGGTGCAAGTCGTTCATTTGGCTTTGCGCGGGCTGCAACGCTGAGTGCATGTGTTTGGCGCTTCACACCGTGTTGAACCACCCACACTTCGCTTCGATCTGAATTCCGTAACTTGCTCTAAATAAGACACATAGCTTGTGGCGTCCGCAATGCCTATCTCTTCGGCGCAGTGAAGGAGGCGGACATGGTCGCTTTGCTCGATATGACGGTCTTGGCGGTCGCTACCGTCGGTGCTTTGGCTCTGGCGTCGGCGGTTCAGTGGGCGATGTTGCAGACGACAGTGCGGTCGATGCGTCCGGCAACGGCTCGGGACGGCGTCGTTCGCGCGCAGTTGGTGCACGGAACGGCTCAGTTGGCTCGCGCCCACGCCGGCAACCACCGTTAGCCGGTTCAGTCGGTGATATTACGCAATTCGCCCCGGTCCAGGCCGCGTCGCAATGAATGAATGCTTCGAAGTGGAAAGGACACGACAATGCTGGTGCTCAAATATCTGTTGATCTTGGCTGGAGTTGGTTTGTTTGGAAGCGCGGGAGCGCTTGTAGCGTATGACATCTATATCTCCTCGCAGTTGCGGCGATTGCTTCGGCGAAACGCAACGGCTGGCGGCGAGTCGGCGACGGGAGCGGGCGCGAGTCCGGGTGGAGAGGTCGCGGCAACAGACTTTTTGCACGACATCAACCACCCGTTGCGCCCGATCCGTTGGGGCCTCGCGTTCCAATTGTTTATTTTCGCGGTGGTGCCCCTCTTGTTGGCGCTGAGTATTGTCGTAGTCCCCGACGGCTCGGCCGGTGTGCGCGTCAGCCAGATTTGGGGAGCGCGGCCCGGTACGTTGTATCCCGGCGTGCATATCGTCACGCCGCTGATCGACAGCGTAGTGCTGTATGACACGCGCGAGCAGGTTTACACGACGCGCGCCTCGGAACCGGTGCAAGCTGGCAATGAAGATGGCGACGTCGCAAAGACGACTGCGAGATCCGTAAAACCCACTCCGCAAAATCCAAACTCTCCCGCGACGGAGGGAGAAGTCCTGCTCGTGCAGGCGCGCGAGGGCCTGAACATCGGGCTGGCCGTGAGCGTGCGCTATCGTCTCGATCCGCAACGCCTGAGCTACATTCATGCAAATCTGCCGCAGGCCGTCGGCGAGGAAGTCGTCGCGCCGACCGTTGCCACGATCTATCGCCAGATTGCTCCGAATTACATCACTAAGGAAATTTTCGCCACCAAACGCGAGGAGCTGCGCACGACCGCAGCGAGCGCTATCACGGCGAGGCTGGCTAGCGATGGC
>Ga0070734_10005159_pt1 | contig 11766 bp, 12 predicted proteins | sample Coa_R1_8_FD_66444 | JGI IMG/M metagenome (GOLD analysis project Ga0070734, IMG submission 66444) | Surface soil microbial communities from Centralia Pennsylvania, which are recovering from an underground coalmine fire - Coalmine... | ecosystem: Environmental > Terrestrial > Soil > Unclassified ...
TACTGCAACCTGACGACCAGGGCCGCGCGGCGGTTGAGGCGCCGCGTTTCCTCGCGCGAGTTGTCGTACTTCGGACGTTCCTCGCCGTAGCTGATCGTCGTCATGCGATCCGCGGTGACGCCGCGGCTGACGAGGTAGTCCTTCACGGCGTTCGCGCGGCGATCGCCGAGCGCGAGGTTGTACTCCGCCGTGCCGATGTTGCACGTGTGCCCTTCGATCGTGATCCGCAGCGTCGGATTCTCACGCATCGCGGCCACCGCTTCGTCGAGGATCCGCGTCGCTTCCGGCCGCAGCGTGTAGCGATCGAAGTCGAAGTGCACGTCCTCGAACGTGTAGTTCTTCACCGGCGGACGCGTAACGCGGATGTTCACCGTGTCGGACGCCGTCTTGTTGTCGGTCGGGCACGTCACCGTGACCGTCACGGGGACGCTGCCTTCCTGCTGACCCGCGGTCCAGCGCGTCTGCCGTTCCGACGGCTGCGCGAGCGTGCCGCTCGGCGCCGACCAGCGATACGTCACCGCGCAGCTCTGCGAATCGGTGACCGTCGCCGACACGGTCGAGCTCTGACCGAGCTCCACCTCGCACGGGTTGCACTCCGCCTTCACCGTCAGGTTGTGCACCGGCGGCGGCGGGGGTGGCGGCGGCGGCGGCGCCGGCGGAGGCGGCGGGACGTACTTACGAACGCCCGGATGCCAGCCGATGCGCACCTGCCAGTCCCAGTAATCGCCGAACTGATCGTCGGCGGTGAACGCCGTGTTGCGCGCCTGCGTCGGCACGTTCCAGCTGACGCCGACGCCGCCGAAGAAGCCGCTGTGGCCCTGCGCCGTCACGGCGAACGTCGCGCGGTGGATCGATTCGACGTTCGACGTCAGCGGCGGCACGCTGAGATCGGTGCCGACGACGGCTGTCGGCGAGGTCAGCGTGATCGTGCTGCTGTTCGGCACGATACCGTTGACCTCGGCGCTGACGCGGATGATGTTGCGCGACGGAAACCCGACACCGAAGCCCCACTCGAACGCACCGCTCGGCCCCGTCGTGAAGTCTGGCTGCCCGAGGAACTGCCACCCCGCGTAGCCGGACGCCTCGACGAGTTGCGCCATCTCTTTGCTGACGATCGCGTCGATCGAGAAGTCCGCCTTCCCGGTGCTGACGATGCTGTTTCCGGTGGGCGCCTTGACGATGCCGCGGATCGCCACCGCCGCGGGCTTGTGATCCGCCTCGGACATCAGGTTCACTTTCGCGCCGAGGTACAGATCGCCGACGTTGTCGCCCGTCCACGCCTGGTTCACGCGGGGATAGCGGAAGACGATGCCGCCAAACGTCGGGTCGTTGATGAAGAGGGGGACCGTGTCGCGATCAACACGGGTGTCGAACAGAAACGATCCGAAGATCTCGGCACGATTGCCGATGCCGACGCCGAACGTGCCAGCGAAGTCGCCGACGTTCGTGTACCCCTCGATGTAGTTCGTGCCGCGCCGATAGCCGCTGACGGACCACTTACCGCTTGGCAGGACCTCGGCGGTCGGCACAAACCACAGACCAGTGTCGCCGTAGAACGTCGTCGTCGCCGGGCGCGTCTCTTCCGTGGTCGCGGAGGACGAGGACGGTGTTTGGCTGGCAGTGGCGCTCTGTCCCGTGGATGTCCCGGAAGAACCGCTTTGTGCGTGAACGCTCGCTGCCACCGTGAGCGTCAGCGCCCAGGCGATTCCCACGCGTCTGACCATTGTGCAACGCCTCCATCGCTTCACCGATCACCAGCAGCCGTGTCGCCCACCTGGGGTACCGGCACCGGTGACGTCTCGGTGGGGACGATCAGACGGCCACGGCCGCCGCGACTGACCTGTCCGCCCTTGCGGCCGGCTTGACGCGCTTCGTCCGCCGTCCACTCGTGCGCCGTCCCCTTCTCGTGAGCGGCACGGCCGCCCTTGCTGGCGATCTCGCGCTGCTTTTCGGGCGACATCGATGCGAATCCTCGCCGTTCCTTGCGCTGCTCTCCTGAATTCACCGCTGGGCCTCCTGACCCCAGCGTTATCAAAGGGCGTGCCTAAACCCTTCGTTAGGTGTTTTCTCTAAGTCGCTGAGAAATCGCACGTTAGGAAAAGTGGTAACGCGCAGAACCAAACGGCGGTTGCAGTGGATTACTACAGTAGGGCTGGGACCAAGTAGTAAATGGCTGCGCGGTCGAGCTTAACGTCGCAGCGCCTTGAAGTAGTCGCACCCGTCGCAGTTGCGCACGTCGAACTGCTGTCCAACCACCGGAAACCACATCGGGTGCGCGCAGTAGAGCAGCTCGCCGTTTTCGATCGTGTGGCACCCGATGTCGGGCGGAAGGTCAGCCGTGCGGCGTCCGTACCAGCAGGATTTGTGAATCGCTTCTGCGGCGATCGGCTGCGGGCTACTTCGTTTGCTGGGGCACATAGCCGGGCGGAAGCGCGGCGCCTTCGCCAAAGAAGAAATCTTCCATGTGCTTGGCGACGAGCTCCTGCGCTTCTTTCTGCCACGGCATGAGCCGGTACTCGTTGAGGATCATCTTCATGCGATCCTCCCAGAGCTTCCACGCCTGCGCGGAGACGTTCTCGTAGATCCGCTGCCCGAGCTCGCCGGGCCACGGCGGCGCGTCGAGACCGGGCAGCTCTTTCTGAAACTTCTTGCAGAAGACCGTGCGGCCCGACTTGTTGCCCACGGGTGATGACGGCGGCGTGTGCCCGCAGGAATCAGCCATGCCGCGATTGTATCACCGGCAACTCAGGGTCGATGGCGAAGTGCAGGGCGTGGTGCGAGGTGCGGAGCGCGTGGACGACGTCCGGCGGCGTGTCGCCGTGCGCGAAGATAAATCCGAGGTAGCTGGCCCCTTCGGGCAGCGGCAGCAGAAGGTGATCCAGCTTCGCCGTCACGCGCACATCGTCCACGCCGGGGACGGCGCGCGCCGCGTCCACGCCGTCGACGGCGCGGAGGATGCCGCGCTTCGGAATCGGCATCATCATCACGCCGCTCGCCCGCGACTCGCGAACCCATCGCTCGGGCGAGTCACCGAGCGCGTGGCGCAAGAGCATCTCCTCGAGCGACTCGCCGCCCGCGAACCGCACGGCGCGGGCGCACAGGCCGCCGATCGGCCGCGCGGCCACTTCGAGCACGAACACGCCGGCGCCATTCACGCGCAGCTCGGCGTGGATAGGACCGTGACGCAGCCCGAGCGCGTGTGTCGCTTCATGGACCGCGCGCACGATCGCGTCCTGCTCCACCACGTCCAGCGGCGGCGGCGTCACGTAGATCGTCTCCTCGAAGAACGGACCGTCGAGCGGATCGGGCTTGTCGAAGATCGCGAACACGTGAAGCCGTCCGTGGTCGAGCACGCCGTCGACGGCGTACTCGTGGCCGGGGATGAACGCTTCGATGAGGATCTCGCGGTGCGCGTCGCTCCGCTCGGCGCGAATGTCGGGCGACGCCAGCAGCGCGCGCAGCCGCCGCATCGCCGCCTCAAACCCCGACGCATCGTCGGCGCGCATCACGCCGCGGCTTCCGGACAACGCCACGGGCTTGATCACGCATGGGAATCGGCAGTCGACAGTCGACAGTCGACAGTCGACAGTTGACGAGACGAACCAGGGCGTCGGCAGGCGGGCCGCGCGGAAGCGTTCGCGCGTCAGCCGCTTGTGCCGCGCGGCCGCGGCCGCCTGCGGCGGATGACCTGGCAGCCCGAGCGTCTCGGCGGCGCGCGCGGCGATGACCGTCGGACGATCGCCGACGACGAGGATCCCGTCGATGGGCCGATCGTCAGCGGCGCGCACGATCGCGTCGGCGGACGCCGCTTCGTCGTAGAACCGGATCGGAATCGCGCCGTCCCGCCACGGATCGTCGATCAGATGACAGCGATCCGTCGCGAACACGAGTTCCACGCCGAGCCGCTCGGCGGCTTCGCCGAACGACCGCGTCTGATACCCAGTGGTCGTCGCCAACAGAAGAATTCGGGCCATCGGTTGTCGGCTCTCGGCTCTCGGCTCTCGACTGTCGCGTCTCTGCACCCAGCACCCAGCCCCCGGATCACACCAGAGCCACCTGCTCTGAATTCGGCTCCGCTCAACAGTACCAAGGTTCGTTCAGGTACGGAACGGTGGCGCGCGCGCGCGCGGGACGCGCCGTCGGCGCCGGCAGCCCCGCCTGTTCGTGCGCCAGCGCGCGGATCTCGTCGAAGACCGCGCGACGGTCCGCGGTCAGGCGCGTGCCGACCACACGAATCACCGCGTCGTGCAACGCATCGACCATCGGATCGGGATGCGTCCACCGGTACGTCAGCGTCGCCGGATCGAACGCGCGCAGATGCGGCCGCATCGCGTCGTGCCCCAGCAGCCGCGACCCTTCGGGCACGAGCAGCCGGATCGCCAGTTGAATCGGCGCGACGTGGTCGACGAGATCCAGATCCGCAATCGTCTCGACGAGATCGCGGTATCCGCGCCGCGTCAGCCACGGGTGAAACGCGACGAACGTCGGCACCATCGTCACGCCGGCGCCGCGGCACACCGCCACGGCGTCGACGAAGTCGGCGCGCGTGTGCCCCTTGTCGAGGATCGCGAGGACCTGATCGTCGATCGACTCCACGGCGCTCGTGACGAACGCGCAGCCGGTCGCCGCGAGCCGCGGCAGCAGCTCGCGGTGGCGCCGCAGGTGCTCGACTTTGATCGTCACGTCGTAGCTGACGCCCGGATGCGCGGCGTGCAAGGCGTCGACGATCCGCATCGCGTGCGTCGGGCCGTTGAAGAAATCGGGATCGCCAAACGTGATATGCCGGGCGCCGGCCGCCACCTGCGCGTCGACGTCGGCAAGAACGATCTCCGCCGGGACGATGCGAAACTGGCCGGCGTAGATCGGCACGACCGGGCAATGGCGGCAGAGGTGCTTGCAGCCGCGACTCGCCTCGGTGTACCCGACCGTCCGCCGCGAGCCGTCGGGCATCTGCAGCGTCGCGTATGTCGAGAGCGCCGGCAGCGACGAGCGATCGGGCACGAGAAAGTGGATGCGCGGAACGCCACCGCCGCTCGGCGGGCTTGGCGTCGATCCGGCCCAGGCCGCGAGATCTTCCTCGAACTCGCCGCCGAAGATCGCGTCGACGCCGAGCGAACGCAGCCACTCCTCGTTGAGCGGCGCGTAGAGTCCGAACGCGCACACGCGCGCGGAGCGATTGACCTCGCGCACGCGACGGATGACCGGCCCTGCGAGCCGCGTCGCGGTGTGCATCGGCAGGTGGACGGCGACGAGATCCGCGCCGGCGATCGCGTCGGCGGTCAGCTTGGCTTTCGCGACATCGACGCTCGTCACCTGCCAGCCGGCACGCCGCAGCCACGCCGCGGCCGACGCGACGCCGAAGGGCTGACGTCCCAACTCGTAGGTGCTGACTAGAAGCGCTCGATGCATGGCACGGGGTGCACGGTGCAGCCTCGTTGATTGTATGCTGGGCGCCATGGCCGTCGCCGCCGCGAGACCCGTGCCGGGCGATCACGCGTTCTTCGGACACCCGCGCGGTCTCTCGACGCTCTTCTTCACCGAGATGTGGGAGCGTTTCAGCTACTACGGGATGCGCGCGTTGCTCATCCTCTTCATGACGGCGCCGGCCGCTGCCGGCGGACTCGGCTTCGACACCGCCGTCGCCGGCGCGATCTACGGTCTCTACACGTCCAGCGTCTACATGGCGACGCTGCCCGGCGGCTGGATCGCCGATCGCCTCGTCGGCGCGCGCCGCGCCGTGCTGTACGGCGGCATCCTGATCGCCGCCGGCCACTTCAGCATGGCGGTCCAGTCGCTGGCGTTCTTCTATCTCGGGCTCACGCTCATCGTGCTCGGCACCGGGTTGCTGAAAGGCAACGTCGCGGTCATCGTCGGGCAGTTGTACGCACCGGACGATCGGCGCCGCGACGCGGGCTTCTCGATCTTCTACATGGGGATCAACCTCGGCGCGTTCATCGCGCCGCTCGTCTGCGGATACCTGGGCCAGCGCGTCAACTGGCACGTCGGCTTCGGCGCCGCCGGCGTCGGCATGACGCTCGGCATCGTCCAGTACGTGCTCGGCGGGCGCACGCTCGGCGACGCCGGGCTGCATCCGGCGCAGACCCTCGACGCGTCGGCGCGGCGCTGGACGCTGGCCGTCGCCGCGGCGCTGGTCGCGCTTGGCGTCGCGCTGTTCGCCGGCCTCCTGCCGATCACCGCGAAGCAGATCGCCGACGCGGCCGGCGTCCTGCTGATCGGCGGTGCGGTCGCGTTCTTCGCCTGGCTGTTCGCGTCGCCGGGCTGGACGCCGATCGAGCGGCGCCGCCTGGCCGCGATCGCGATGTTGTTCGTCGCGGCGTGCCTGTTCTGGTCGCAGTTCGAGCAGGCGGGATCGACGCTGAACCTGTTCGGCGATCGGGCGACGCGCACGTCGATCTTCGGATGGCAGTTCCCGAGCAGTTACTACCAGGCGCTGCAGCCGCTCTTCATCATCAGCTTCGCGCCGGTGTTCGCCTGGGTGTGGATCGCGCTGGGCCGCCGCGAGCCGTCGAGCCCGACGAAGTTCTCGTTCGGCCTCTTCCTCGTCGGCGCCGGCTTCGCCATCCTCGCCGCCGCGGCGGTGTTCGGCGCGAACGGCGTCAAGGTCAGCCCGATGTGGCTCGTCGTCACGTACCTGCTGCACACGTGGGGCGAGCTGGCGTTGAGCCCGGTCGGCATGAGCGCGATGACCAAGCTCGCGCCGGCGCGCATCGGCGGGCTGATCATGGGGGTGTGGTACCTGTCGATCGCGATCGGCAACTTCACCGGCGGCCGCATCTCGACGCTCTACGGCAGCATGTCGCTGCCGACGCTGTTCGGCGTGGTGGCCGCGTCCGGCCTTGCCGGCGGCCTGGTGATGGCGATCCTGTCGAAACCGATCCAGAGATTGATGAGCGGAGTGAACTGAGACGAGGAGGACGCAGAGGGCACGGAGGAGGACACGGAGGAGGACGCGGAGGGCACGGGGGAGAACGCGGAGGGGACGGAGGGCACGGGATCAACGCAGAGACGCAGAGACACGGAGAACGGATTTGTACAAAAGATCTCTGTGTCTCTGTGCCTCCGCGTTGATCCCGCGTCCTCCGTCCCCTCCGCGTCCTCCTCCGTGCCCTCCGTTTCCTCCTCCGCGCCCTCCGTGTCATCCTCCGTGACCTCCTCTCCCCTCGAAACACGAAACACGAAACACGAGACATTTGTGCCCCTCGACGAATACAAACGCAAACGCGATTTCACGAAGACGCCCGAGCCCGAAGGCGCGGTGCGCGCGAAGAAGGGCCCCGGACTTTTCTTCTGCGTGCAGAAGCACCTGGCCAGCCATCTCCATTACGACTTTCGTCTCGAGCACAGCGGCGTGCTGCTGTCGTGGGCCGTGCCCAAAGGACCGTCGCTCGATCCGAAGACGAAGCGCCTCGCGATGATGACCGAGGATCACCCGTTCGACTACGGCGAGTTCGAGGGCGTCATCCCCGAAGGCTACGGCGCCGGCATCGTCATGCTGTGGGACAAGGGCACGTGGATGCCGGACGTGCCGGACATCGACGCAGCGCTGAAGAAAGGCGATCTGAAGTTCACGCTGAACGGCTACAAGCTGAAGGGGTCGTGGGTGCTGGTGCGCACGAGCGGACGCTTTCCGGGCGCGCGCAGCGGAGGCGGCGATCGCAGCTGGCTGCTCATCAAACACAAGGACGAGTGGGCCGGCGACCTCGACATCACCGAGTTCGCGCCGAAGAGCGTGAAGAGCGGCGGCGATTTCGAAGACATCCTCGGCGCCGACACGCCGGCCATCTGGCGGACGAATCGGCCGGCGAAGGGCGGCGACGCCGGCGCGATGCTTCAGAAGATCATCGAGAAGGCGTCAAAGCTGAAAACTGAACGCGGAGAACCGAAAACCAGGAGAACGGGAACGCGCAAGAAGAAACGCTAGCTCTCCGCCAGCAGTCGCTTCGACAGCACGCTCCACACCGCGTACGCGAGCCGCAACCGATCGTGGCGCGCGATGTCGCTCGTCCAGAACTCGCCGCCGACCAGCTCGCAGTGATCCGGCAGCTGCCCCGGCGCCAGCGGCTCCTTGTGTTCCCCGGCGTAGCGCGTCAGCACTTCGGCTGACGGCCATTTCGTGTTGGTGATCGCCACGTCGACGTGGCGGTGGATCGCTTCCTCGATGCGCGAGACCTCGTCGGCGGCCGTGAAGCCGAGCATGCCGCGACCCTCGGTCAGCAGGTTCGCGATCAGGATGATCGGACCCTTCATCTCCGCGAGCGCATCGGCTACGCCGCGCACGAGGAAGATCGGCATCAGGCTCGTGTAGAAGCTGCCGGGGCCGATGAGGATGGCGTCGAACTCGGTGATGGCGTTGTGGACCGCCGGGTGGATCGACACGGGCGGCTCGAGCCAGATGCGGCGGACGAAGCGGCCCGACGTCTGCCCCGCGTCGACCTCCACCTCGCCGCGCGTCTGCGATCCGTCGCCGTACTCGGCGCACACGGACGCTTGCTGCACGCTGACCGGCCACACGCGGCCGCGGCAGCCGAGCAGCGCGCGCAGGCCGTCGATCGCGTCGAGGAAGTCGCCGCTGTAGCGCTGCATCATCGAGAGCAGCAGGTTGCCGCCCGTGTGGCCGCCGAGACGCGCGTGCTCGAGCGTCGGCAGGCGCGCGAGGAGCACGCGCCGCGCCTCGCGCGTGTTGCGCGCGAGCGCCAGCGCGCACTTGAGGATGTCGCCCGGCGGCAGCACGCCGAGCTCGTCCCGCAGGACGCCGGAGCTGCCGCCGCTGTCGAACATCGTGACGACCGCGTTGACCTTGAGCCAGGGATTGTTCTTGAGTCCGCCGAGCAGGCTCGGAAGCCCCGTGCCGCCGCCGAAGCAGCCGACATTGAGCTGGCGCAGGCGCATTCGCGTATTAGTTCACAGTTCACAGTTCGCAGTCCACAGGCCGTCGACCGTCAACTGTCGACTGTGAACTGTCGACTGTCAACTGTCGACTGTCGACTGTGAACTGTCGACTAGAATGTCCTCATGCAACCCACCGGACACGCGGCCGACGTGCGTGTGCTCGAGCGCGATCTGCGCCGCATCTTCGGCGATCGCCTGCAGTCGCTCTCGACGTACGGCGATGGCGCGCACGCGCTGGTCATCGTCACCACGCTGACCGTCGACGACCTGCACGCCTGCGCCGAGCGCACGGCCGCGTGGCATGCGGCGCACCTTGCGACGCCGCTGCTCCTCGCGGCGCACGAGTTCGAGTCGGCGCTCGACGCCTTCCCGCTCGAGTTCGGCGCGATCCTCGCCCACCACACGGTCGTCGCGGGCAAAGCGCCGTTCGACGGCCTGACGGTGGAGTCCGCGGATCTGCGGCGCGCCGTCGAAGTCCAGGCGCGCAGCCAGCTCATTCACCTCCGCGAAGGGTTCCTTGAAACGCGCGGCGACGCCAACGCGCTCGCGCTGCTCATCGTCGACTCGGCGCCGGCGTTCACGGCGCTCGTCGCGAGCGTGCGGCGCCTGAATGCAGCGTTCGATCCCGGCCCGGCGGCGAAGCCGATCCTCGCGCTCGCCGGCGCGCACGACCTGGCCGCGGCCGACGCCGAGCGGTTGTTTCCGGCGTACGTCGACGCCGTCGAGCGGCTCGTGAACTACGTGGATCGATGGACCGCATGATCACGCCGCCGCCCCACTCGCGGACGCCGCAGACCTGGTGGTTGTGCTGCGTGCTCTTCGTGATCTGCGGTGGCTTCCTCGTCGCGGCGGCCGATCTGCCGCGGCTCGATCAGCCCGTCAACGACTTCGCGCACGTCGTCGACGCGTCGAGCGCCGCCGAGATGTCGCGGATGATCCGCGCGCTGCAGGCCAAGACCGGCGACGTCGTCGTCGTCGCGACGGTGCAGACGATCGAGCCGTACGGCGACATCAAGGAGTACGCCAACAAGCTGTTCGAGAACGGCGGGCGCGGCATCGGCGCGAAGGGCAAGGACAACGGCGTCCTGGTCCTCCTCGCGCTCAAGGAGCACAAGGTCTGGATCGAGGTCGGGTACGGCCTCGAGGAGTTCATCACCGACGGGTACTCCGGCGAGACGAGCCGCGAGTACATGGCGCCGCAGTTCCGCGCCGGCCGCTTCGGTCCGGGTCTGCTGGCGGGCACCGAGCGCCTCGTCGGCCGCCTCGCGCAGGCGCGCGGCGTCTCGCTCGACGGCGTGCGTGTGCCGGCGGCGCCCGTGCGCCGGCCGACCCGCGACGCGCCGATCCCCTTCTGGATCATCCTGCTCGTCTTCATCGTCATATTGATCGTCAGCCGCATCGGCGGCGGACCGGGCGGCCGGTCGCGGTTCTGGGGCGGCCCGTTCATCGGCGGCTGGTCGAGCGGCGTCGGACCGTTCGGCGGCGGCTTCGGCGGCGGGGGCTTCGGCGGCGGCGGCGGGTTCGGCGGCGGCTTCGGCGGATTCGGCGGCGGCGGCAGCGGCGGCGGAGGCGGTGGGTCGAGTTGGTAGAATCCTGAGGTATGACGACGATGACGCGAAGAACCGTGCTGCAGATCGTGATGCTTGCCGCGCTGGGTGTGCCCGCGGCGGGTTGCTCGTACAACACGTTCGTCGGCCAGGAAGAGGCGATCAAATCGCAGTGGGCGCAGGTCGAGAACCAGCTCCAGCGCCGCAACGACTTGATCCCGAATCTCGTGGAGACCGTGAAGGGCTACGCACAGCACGAGGAAGGCGTCTTCAAGGACATCGCCGACGCCCGCTCGCAGCTGCTCGCGGCGCGCGGGAATCCCGAGCAGGAAATCCAGGCGGCGAACCATCAGACGAGCGCGCTCGGCCGTCTGCTGGCGATCTCGGAGAACTATCCGCAGCTGAAGGCGAACGAGCAGTTCAACCGGCTGATGGACGAGCTCGCCGGCACCGAGAACCGTCTCGCCGTCGAGCGTATGCGCTACAACGAGAAGGTGCAGGAGTACGACACGGCGCGCCGCCAGTTTCCCGCGAACCTGACCGCAAAGATGTTCGGGTTCAAGGAATATCCGTACTTCCAGGCGCCGCCCGACGCGAAGCAGGTTCCGAAGGTCAACTTCTCGAAGCCTTCGTAAACAAGGTTCATGCGGTTCAGGGGGTTCAAAGGGTTCAGATGGTTCTCACCCGAACCTCTTGAACCTCTTGAACCTTCTGAACCTCCTGAACCCTTTGAACGTTTGCTTTGGCGCGGCCGTCCGCTCCGGATCGCGTGGGGCCGTCACGGCGAGCGTTACTTCCTCACAGATCTCCGACTCGTTTCCCTCGCCGGGCGCGAGCTGCACGAGATCGCGCTGCACGACATCGCCGACGTCCACCGTACCCAGTCGCGTCTCGATCGGCTGCTCGGCACCTCGACGCTGACGGTCGAAAGCCGTCATCGTGCCGCGCCGCCGCTGCTCCTCACCGGCGTCCGTGCGGGAACGCAGCTCGCCGCCCTGCTCGAGCTACTCGCCGGCGACCCCCGCGCGTCGCTCGACGACGAGATGGTGCGCATCGCGCTCGCGTGGGATCCGCGTCCGCCCGGCGGCGATCTCCGCGAAGCGCTCGGCGGCCTCGCCGCCTTGTCGATCGCGATCGTCGCCGTGGTGTTCGGTCTCCACGGCCACGCGACGCCGATCGCTTACGCGCCCGACGATGCGATCGTGCCGGGCGGCGTGAAGAAGCCGCAGGCGGACATCATCGCGTTCATGGAACGCGAGGTGATGCCGTGGGCGCGCACGGCGCTCGCGCCGATCAAAGGCGGCGCGGA
>Ga0070734_10005160_pt1 | contig 11765 bp, 8 predicted proteins | sample Coa_R1_8_FD_66444 | JGI IMG/M metagenome (GOLD analysis project Ga0070734, IMG submission 66444) | Surface soil microbial communities from Centralia Pennsylvania, which are recovering from an underground coalmine fire - Coalmine... | ecosystem: Environmental > Terrestrial > Soil > Unclassified ...
AGTGGCACGCGAGAGCGGCATCAGTGATCCGTCTTTTGTAGTGATCGATGAAGTGGCCGGTCAATTGATCGCGCTGATAGCCGCTCCCGTGCGTTGGAAAACTCTGCTGGCCGGCTTTATACTTTTTCGTGCGTTTGACATCGTGAAGCCTCCGCCGCTGCGCCTGCTGGAGAAAATCCCGCAGGGTGCAGGCATCATGCTGGATGACGTCGGAGCAGGGTTGTACGCGCTCGCTCTCCTGCAGGCAGCCCTTCATCTGGGCTGGCTGCGATGAGTTATGGCGGCGAAGCTTTCGAGATGCTGGTATGGGCATATCCGACCGGCTGTTGGGCAAGAAAAACGTGAATGGCAAGCCGCGCATTGACGCGGTCCGCCCGCCCGCCGCCCTGCCGGGCGGGGAAATCCGCATTATCGGCAGCGGCCTGCGCCCCCCGGAACTGCGCCGGCCGCGCGTCCAATTCGGCGAAATTGAAGGCTCCGTGCTTATCAGTTCCGACGACTTCCTGATCGCGCGCGTTCCCGACGGCGCTATGACCGGGCCGGTAGTGGTTTCCACCAACGGGCATACCAGCAATGCCCACGAGGTAAAGGTAGCAGTAACGATCGCGGAGAATCTTCACCCCGTGACCAGTCCCGCTCTCGACCTGGAAGGCAACATCTATGTGACCTTCTCCGGATCGCGGGGGCAGAAGGTTCCGGTGGCGATCTACAAAATCGATACCAACTACGCCGTGAAGCCCTTCCTGGCGGAGATGATGAACGCGACGGCCATCGCGTTCGACCGCGCCGGCCAGATGTACGTTTCTTCGCGCTACGACGGCACGGTATACAAGGTCGCGCCCAATGGCACCATGTCCGCGTATGCCGAAGGGATGGGGGTGGCCACCGGGCTGGCCTTTGACAAGGAAGAGAATCTCTACGTCGGCGACCGCAGCGGGACAATTTTCAAGATTGCGCGCGACCGTCAGATTTTCGTCTTTGCCACCCTGGAACCCAGCGTGTCCGCTTATCACCTAGCTTTCAGCACCGCCGGCGAACTGTTCGTTACCGGACCTACTACTTCCAGCTTCGATTCCGTCTACCGCATCGACCCTCACGGAAGTGTAAACGTGTTCTATCGCGGTCTGGGGCGGCCGCAGGGTCTGGCTTTCGACGTGGAAGGCAATCTCTACGTGGCGGCGTCGCTGGGCGGCAAACGCGGGATCGTGAAGCTGACTCCGGAAGGGCAAGCCTCCCTGGAGGTCGCCGGCCACAACCTGGTCGGGCTGGCTTTTGCTCCCGGTAGGTCCGTGGTTCTATCCACCAGCAACGCAATCCACCATCTTTCCTGGGACGTTCAGGGCAAGGCGCTTCTGCCGCAGGAAGCGTAGCTGCCGGCAGCGTTCCGTCCCACTTTCAAGTAAGGAAGAGAACGAAAAACGCGGTGAATGTGAGATCATTTTCTCCATCGCCTGCCGCCACGGACAACTGAGCCCTGAATGATGAATGCCGAGATCATCGCTGTCGGTTCGGAGTTGCTGACCCCGTTCCGGCAGGACACGAATTCGCTGTATCTCACGGAAAAACTTACCCAGCTTGGGGTGGAGGTGGCGTTCAAAACGATCGTGGGGGACAGCCGGGAGCACATTGCGGAGACCACACGTACAGCCCTGTCGCGAGCCGGCCTGGTGATCCTAATGGGGGGCCTCGGACCCACGGAAGATGATTTGACCCGCGAGGCGGTGGCGGATGCGCTGGAGTTATCGTTGGCGCGCGATGCCGAGATCGTTGAAGCCTTGAAAAAGCGCTTTTCCAAGCGCGGTTTCAAGTTTACCGAGAACAATGCCAAGCAGGCGGACATCATCTCCGGCGCCACAGTGCTGACGAACCGCAACGGCACCGCGCCAGGGCAATGGATTACCGGCAGCTATGACGGCAACGAAAAAATCATCATTCTTCTTCCCGGGCCGCCGCACGAACTGAAGCCGCTGTTCGAGGAACAATGCCTGGAACGCCTGCGGGAGCGGCTCCCCCCGGCCTTTATCGCCAGCCGCGTGCTGAAAATTGCCATGCTGGGCGAATCGCACTGCGACGATCGCATCGCGCCCATCTATCGCCGCTACCCCGACGTGCAAACCACGATTCTGGCCTACGCCGGGGAAATCGAAATCCATCTGCGGGCGCGCCGTGATTCCCTGGAGAAGGCGCAGCAGCGGGTGGATACAGTCGCGGAAAAACTGGAAGATGAACTGGACGAGTACGTCTTTTCGCGGCAGGGTGAATCGCTGGAGCAAATTGTCGGCTACTACCTGCAGATGCGAAACGCCACCGTGGCCGTCGCCGAATCCTGCACTGGGGGCTGACTGGTGAGCGCCTCACATCGGTCAGTGGCAGCTCGCGCTACTTCCTGGGCGGGGCGATTGCCTACTCGAACGAGTTAAAGAGCAAATTCGCCGACGTTCCCAAGGGGCTGCTAGCGGAATATGGGGCAGTCAGCCGAGAGGTCGCGAGCGCCATGGCGCAGGGCATCCGCAAGCGCTGCAACTCCACTTGGGGGCTGGCGGTCACCGGAATCGCCGGCCCCACCGGCGGCACGGAGGATAAGCCCGTCGGCCTGGTGTTCCATGCCTTATCAAATGGCGAGTCCACGGAAGTGATGGAGCGTAAATTTCCCGGCGACCGCGAACGCGTGCGCTGGTGGGCATCGCAGCAAGCGCTGGACATGCTGCGCCGGAAACTGATATAGCCTCTGCCCGAATTTGCCCGGCGCACTTCCCGCAACGTGAACTCGCAGTTCAGGCGGCATCTTGGGCGCTCCCTTCCGCCAAAGCATGGGGCCGCAGCTTATGGCCCTGGCGCGCGGCCTCCAGCCGGGCGGCAGAGTTGATGAGCGAGATGTGGTAAAGGCCTGGGGAAAATTGCCCAGCTGCTCGCCGTTATCGGGATCGATCTCCTCCGAAAACAATCCTACATCGTTTTGAAACGACAACACGTGCTCAAAGAGTTCTTCCGCTTCGCGGAAACGTTCCAGGAGAACGTAATTGTCTATCAGCCAGAAAGTACACATGGCGAAGGTGCCTTTTTCCTCGCCGGAGACACCGTCGTTTACCCCGCGATAACGGTATACCAGCCCTTTCCGCAGCAAACGTTGTTCAATGCGACGAATGGTGGACAACATGCGCGGATCGCTGGCGCCGATCAGGCCGATGATGGGCAACCGCAACGCGGAGGCGTCCAGAGCTTCCGATCCGTAGGACTGAACGAAGGCGCCGAGCTGCGCATTGAAGCCGTTGGTCATGATGCTGTGGTAAACGGCATCGCGCTCACGTTTCCAAAGCGCGATGTCAGCCTCTCCCTTGATGAGGTCGGCCAATTTGAGGGCGCGATCGAGCGCCGCCCAGCACAGCGCCTTGGAATCGACGAACTGAAGCTCCTGGCCGCGCATCTCCCATAAGCCGCTGTCCGGCTGTCGCCAAACCCGGGCGACATGATCAGCAATCTGCCGCACGAGCGACCAGATTTCACGGGTGAAGGAACCGCGGCGTTCGGCGAACGCCTCGTGCGTCACATAGAGATAGACTGACTGCAGCAACTCGCCGTATACATCCAGCTGCTTCTGGCGCGCGGCTGCGTTGCCCACGCGTACCGGCCGCGAGTCGCGATATCCTTTCAGCTGCTTGAGTTCTATTTCCTTCTGCTCGTGTTCCCCATCGATCCCATAAAGGATCTGGAACGAGGTATCGAGGTTAGGACACGTGCGATGAAGAAAATGGAGAAAATCGCCGGCCTCGCCGTAATAGCCCAGCACCATGAGCGCGGTCAGAGTAAAGCTGGCATCGCGCACCCAGGTGAAGCGGTAATCCCAATTGCGTTCGCCGCCCACCTGCTCCGGCAAGGAGGTAGTGGCCGCGGCGACAATCGCGCCAGAGGGCTCAAAGGTCAGCAGCTTCGCCGTAAGCGCGCTGCGCAGCACCGAGTCACGATACTCGCCCTGATAATGGCAGCTGCGGACCCAGGTTTCCCAGTATTCGCGGGTCTCGGAAAGGAGGGCCTCCACCCCCGCCAGGTCGGCGGGAGTTACAGCGCTCCCCGGACGGGCGTGGCGTAGGGAAATGAAGGTGGCTTCCCCGGCACGCAATGGGAAATGTCCGGAAGCCCTGTCCGCGGCTTCAGGCCGCAGGGGCGCGCCCTGAACATGCAATTCGTCGTTCTCGGCGCAAAAAACTAATGTTCCATTGCGTTCCTGGAGAGTGGCGTGATCGCGGGCGAAATTGAAAGTGGGATGAACATCCGGCGCAACTTCTACTTCGCCCGAAGTGCAGCGCAGCAAGCGAATGATCTGATGATCGCTGTCCACATCCTGGCCGGTGTGGGTTGGCTCCCGGCGGCGGCGCAGGGGCATAAAGTCGATCACCTGCAGCGTACCAGAGCGGGTGATAAATGTGCTTTCGAGAATATTGGTAGAAGGCAGATAGCGCCGAGAACGGGCCTTCACCTCACGCGGATTGATGGCGCAATACCCGCCCTTTTCATCGTCCAACAGTCGAAGGAACACGGCTCCGCTGTTGAAGTGGGGCAAGCAGGCCCAATCCAAGGAGCCATCGGAACCGATAAGTGCGGCTGAGTGGGTATCCCCAATGACGGCGTAGTCCGCAATTGGACGGTACACAGTTATTCAGAGTGGGATCACGGGGTAATGGTTGCAGGGGGGCGTATCTCCGGCATAAGCAAATCTTGTCCGTCCCAAAACATTCGAGGCCAAGATCTTAATGGCGAGGGAGGGCAGCGCGGACCTGCCCGGTCGCCTCCGCCGGCTGTGGCTCCATTTCCCAGCCACCGTGAGTAAGGTTGCCATAGAGCAGCACGGCGGCAACCGCCGCCACCACCAGCATGACGCCGCCCAGCCACCGTGGCCCGAGAGTCAGCCAACCAATGCCGAACAGGGCGGCATAGACCATGATGCATCCCAGGATCCAGGAGCTGAGGTTACGGCCCAGGTCGCGGGTCGCGGGTAGAGCGGGTGTCTTTCGCGCCACCGGTTTCCAGCCGCGTACGTCCGGCCGGGCTTGGCGATAGAAGCGCAGCAGCACCTCTTCCGATTCCGGCTTGGTCAGGAAAGTGACGGCAATCCATACGACGGTGGTGATCAGGGTGGTCGTAATCGCAGTTTTTGCGAACAGCACCGGCCCCTGGCCGCTGAACGGCGCACCCCAGCGCAAGGCAACGGTAACCGCCAGAGCGGTCGCCATGGCGGAAATTTCGCTCCAGGCATTGATCCGCCACCAATACCAGCGCAAGAGGTAGACGCCCCCGGTGCCGGCGCCGATTTCCAGAACCACTTCCCAGCCGGACTTGATGGAAGTGAGCTGCGCGGCCACGTAGCCGGAACAGATCACCAGCAGCACTGTCACCACCCGGGAAATGTTGACGTAGTGACCTTCGGTTCCGTTTCGTTTTATGAAACGCCGGTAGAAGTCGGCCACCAGATAGGAAGCTCCCCAGTTCAACTGGGTGGCGATGGTGGACATGAAGGCGGCCATGAACCCGGCGACCACTACCCCCTTGAGCGCGTGCGGCATCTGGTTGTTGACGATGAGCATGTAGCCGGTTTCGGGATGGTCCAGGTGGGGATAGAGCACGATGGCCGCCAGCGCCGCGATGATCCAGGGCCAGGGGCGAATGGCATAATGCGCGATATTGAACCAGAGTACGGAAAGCAGCCCGTTGCGTTCATCCTTGGCGCTGAAGATGCGCTGTGCGATATAACCGCCACCGCCGGGTTCCGCGCCGGGATACCAGAAAGCCCACCACTGCACCGCCAGGTAGACCACAAAGGTCAGTCCCGGCAAGAGCCAAAGGGCGTCGGATGTCAGCGGGCGGGAGAAATCGGGAAAGAATGACAGAGCGTCGCCGGGCCGCACGCTACCGCTGCTGGATGCGGCAGTCCGCAGATGATGCAGCGCCTGAACCAGCACGCCCATGCCACCCACCGCGCCAACGGCATAGTAGGCGACGGCAATCACGATAGCCATCTTCAACACGAACTGGAACAGGTCGGTCCACAACACACCCCAGAGGCCGCCCAGGGAAACGTAGAGGCCGGTAAAGGGAATGAGGAAGAAAATGCAGATGGCGAGGGCGGCATGCGGACTCACGCCCAGAGTGGTGCCAACGATAGTCACCATGGCCTTGGTGACCCATCCCAGAATAAGGCAGTTCATCAGCAGGCCCAGGTAGATGGCGCGAAAGCCTCGCAAGAAAGCGGCTGGGGGCCCAGCATAGCGCATTTCGGCGAACTGAACGTCGGTCAGCAACCCGGAGCGGCGCCATAGCCGGGCAAACAGGAAGACGGTCATCATGCCCGAGGGCAGCAGGCACCACCACAGCCAATTGCCGGCAATGCCCTGGTTGTAAACCAGACCAGTGACCACCAGGGGCGTGTCCGCGGCGAAGGTGGTGGCTACCATGGAAGTGCCCGCCAGCCACCAACTGACGTTGCGTCCGGAGACAAAGTAGTCGTCCACACTACGTCCGGAGCGCCGCCGGAAGTAGAGGCCCATAGCCAGCGTGATCACCAGATAGGCGACAATCGCCGACCAGTCCAGAAATGTGAAATTCATGGCATGTCCAGTGCGAACTGTGGTGGACGGGCCCGGCGGAAGCACCCATGCTGCCGTGGCCGGCCAGGCGGAGTTGGCTATCCGGTAAAGCGCAACTCCACGACGGTGCAGTCGTCGGCCAGCGGCGTGCCGGCGCAAAAGACGTTCACGGCGGCGAAGATCTGCTCGAAAGAACTGTGAGCGGCAATTTCCTGCAGACGCGCGTCCTCAAAGAATTCGCCCTTGCCATTCTCGGCCTCGGTGACGCCGTCAGTAACGAGCAGCAGCCGATCGCCGGGAGTGAGCCGGCAGACGCCGCCCTGGTATTCCGCGTCGGCCAGCAAGCCCACGGGAACATTAGAAACTTCCGGACGCAGCACCTGGTTATTACTGACCAGCAGGGGCGGCACGTGGCCGCAGTTGACGTATTCCAGGTCGCCATTGCGGTTGAGCCGCACAATGACCACGGTGGCGTACTTTTCGCCGATGTGCTTCTGGCAGAAAAAGCGGTTGACGGCGGTGGCGATCTCGGGCAAGGGCATGCCGGCCACCAAGTGCGAATAGATCATCCCTTGCAGCGTGGAAGCCAGCAGCGCGGCCGTGATGCCTTTGCCACAGACGTCGGCAACGGCGACCGCCAGCTCGTCGCCGGTGCGGACAGCGTCAAAAAAGTCGCCTCCGATCTCCTTGCAGGAGATGTTGCGCGCGCTCAGAGCCGCGAAAGGAACCTCGGGAATGGTGACTTCCATCAAGCGCTGCTGGATGGTAGCGGCGATAGCCATCTCCTGCTGGTAGCGGCGGGCCGCCTCCTCCGCCTCCGCCAGACGGGCATTCTCCACCAGAGCCGCGGCTTCACGGGCAATGGCGTGCAGCACATCATGACCGACGCCGGAAAGATTGCGCGAGGTGTAACGCGCGTCGAGATAAAGAGCCCCGAGAACCTGCGGCTGGGTGAGGGTATCGCCGGAGCGCGCGGTTTGCAGCTGAGTACGGCGCATGGGAATGCAGATCACGGTGCGCAGATCGTAGGCAATCACGCTGTTGCGCACTGCCATATCGCTGGACTGGCTGGTATCGGATACCAGGAACTCGGAGTTGGAGTGGATCGCGTCTTCCAGAATCGAGTGGGAAATGGTCTTGTCGTCGAGCAAGGTAGCGCCCACGGAATTGCGTCCCGCGGCCAGGCGCAGCTTGCCGGCGGGTTCCAGCAGGAAGACATAGCCCCGCTCAGCTCCGGTCAGGCGCAGCGTGGATTCGATGAGCGTCACCAGGATCTCGTCCAGCACGCCGGTGGTATTGAGCTTGCGCGCCGCCTCCAGGAAGAGGGTCAGCTTTTCCAGGTCGGTGGTTTGAGTAGAAATGTGGAGATCGGAAATCTGGCTCAGGAACTCGCGGGCCGTGCTGGTGCCGGGCTGGGCCGGTTGAAAAACGATATACCCGGCGTCGCGAGCTCCGAACTCCACCCGATCATTGGGCTGCAATTTAGCCCGCTGCACGCGCTCCCCGTTGAGAAATGTGCCATGCTTGCTGGCCTGATCAACGACGAAGAATTCACCGTTTTCCGACAAAATGACGGCGTGGTCGCGGGATGCCCGCGGGTCGCTGATAACAAGGTCTTTATCGACCTTGCGGCCCACGGTAAAGGGAGAGTGATCCAGGATCAGAGTGCGGGTTTCGCTTCCCTGCACTAGAAGCAGGGTGGGAAAGGCCCCAGTTCCGGGCTCGGAGGTAGCGGTGGCTGCGCTGTGTAAGGCCATGATTTGTCTCGGGGTAGCTTTTCCCGCTGGCCGGTACCCTTGGAGTGGCGGGCGATCTACCGCATTGGTGGCAAAAGCCTAATCCCTGAACCCGCAAAATTGCAAGGAGGAAGGGCGATTCAGGAGGTGGCGGAGCGGGTTTCCGTCCGAGCCCCGAAAATGCCTAACAATGCCATGATTCCGAAGGGAATCAGGGTTGAAGTGTAGAGCGGCAGGGTCCAGCCCCTTTGAACCATAGCAGCGGGCTCAAAAAACGAGGCGAGGCTCAGGTACAGGGTGGCAATCCAAGGCCAAATCACTAAGGCGGCTACGAGCAGATAGAGGAATCTCATCCCGCGCCCGAAGCGGCTCAGCCCACGCCAATCGCGCAGCAGGAGCATGATTGCCGGCACCAGCAAGACCTGGTTATAGGGCGCCCAGGTGGGTATCACGACGACGGTAACGGCCAGGACCAGGGCCAGCATAATGCTGAAAGGAGGCGTGCCGGGTGGGGCCTGCCGCAACTTCCACCCTAGAAAAGCGAGCAGCAATAGCAGTCCAACGGTGGCGACGACGCCACCTATGGGCGTGAGCAGGCTCTCCAGAATTGAGGTGCCGTGAGTGTACTGGCGATAATCTGCCAGCGCAGCCATGAATTTACTGATCCAGCCGGGAAGGATCCATTGCGAAGCACCCAGGAGGCAGCCCAGCGATACGGCAAAGCTGGCCAGTAACGGCCAGCGCCTGGACCAATCGCCAATAACCCAGATCAGCAGGAAAATCAGCAGAGGAACCGCGAGCTGCGGCTTGATGGTAGCGAGGGCAAGCAGAACACCGGCAAAGGCTAGCCATCCGGCAGTAAGGGCGGCCGCAGCCGCGGCAATCATAGCGCTGACCACGATCGTGAGCTGCTGCAGCTTGATGCCCTGGGCGGCGGGAAAGCTGCCGATCATCAGCAACATGAAAATTATCATGCCGCGCCGCGAAATCTGCCACGCCAGCGCTTTTGCCCATAGCCATACCGTGGCCAGGATGAGCGCCGCCAACATCCAGGTGAAGGCCAGACGCAGCAGCGGGAAGTCGAGTTTCAGCAACGGAGCAAGGAGGAAGACAACATACACGGGGTAGGCGAAGCCCTGCTGATCTTTGGGATCGTTGGGGCGGGAGGGGTCCAGCTGCCTTCCGTAGTAGCCGACTTGAATTTCGCGTGTGACCTCCCCGCTGTAAGGATCACGGCCGTGGAGGAGGAGTTCGCGAGCGCCGAGCCAGCGGGGATACAGGTCCGACAGATTTCCGCGAGGCCGTGCGTAACGCGCCGCATCCGCCTCCTGGTAAGGGACCAGGACACGCTGCACGTAGAACCACATGCTGGCGGCCAGGAGCAGAGCGATAGCGACACCCAGTAAATGAAGCCGTGGAGCGCGATGCTTACCGACTCCCTCCGCTAACGGGAGATGGGCGCCCACAGGACGCGGGGCGGGCACGCCGAAAGTTACTCCGCTGAAACGGAAGGGCATGTTAAAAGTAAGTCAGCTTCATGTGGCGTCGCCTGGCCGTCTCCGTAGCCATAGGAATCAGCAGCGGCTTGCTGTGTTGGGCCATGATGCGCAATCTGGGGCTCGGGGCGTGTGACTTCAATTCTGCCTTACGCGAAGCTGGCGAACTGGTGGCCGGCCGCGATCCTTATACCATCTTTCACGGGACCCCCTCGTATCCGCTTCCTGCTGCCATTGTTGGACTGGCATTTATCTGGGTCAAGCCGGAAATCGCAGCGGGGCTGTTCTTCGGAACGAGTTCCGCCCTACTGGCATTCGGATTAGCACGGCAGGGGTATACGCGGCTGCTGGTATTTCTCGCTTATCCCTATTGGGCGGCTATGCTGACGGTGCAGTGGGCGCCTCTGATCATGGCGAGCGCATTGCTTCCCTGGCTCTTGCCAGTCACAACCGCCAAACCGCAACTCGGCGCTCCCGTGTTTCTGACCTATCTCACCAAACCTGGGGTAGTGGGTTGTGTTCTGCTCCTGTTGGCCAGTCTGCTGGTGATACCAAATTGGCCGTTACGATGGCTTTCCGGGATTGGACAATTCACGCACTTTGTTCCTTTGCTGGCGCTGCCCGGTCCCGCATTGCTTCTCGCCTTGTGGAGGCACCAGGACCGCGATTCGCATCTTTTTCTGCTGAGCGCTTTGGCTCCGCAACACTGGTTCTACGACAGCTTCATCCTGTGGCTCATTCCTAAAACGCGACAGGAGATCCTCTTCACCGTATGTCTTAGTTGGGGCGCGGGCATTACGCGCTGGTATGTCATACCACGGTCCTGGAGCCAAGTGGGGTCGTGGGCCGTCTGGTGGATTTACCTGCCCATGCTCGCGGTCATCTTGTGGCGCGGAACGGAAGGCAGCAGGCAAGAGCAGCAACGGCTCCTGTTGCTGAAATCGCAGCCAACCCCAACGGAGCCGGTAGCCAGCACAGAGGGATAACTCGCCAGCAGACCTTGGCCAAGCTGCCTGGCTGCTCTCCGGCGCTGCAGGCAGCTTTTGGTGTAATCTAACTGCGTCTTGGGCGATAGATATTGAAGTCCGCTTATGGAAGCGTCCAACCGCACTCCACGAAAGGCAAGCCGCTCTGAGTCAAGCCCCAGAACGGATGAGGCCGCAAAACAGGCAAACGCCGCGGCCGTGGCCGGTCCACCGGCAAGGTCAGCTCCGAGCGTCTCCGGTACCAGCCGATCGCAGATTGAGTTGGCTTCAATTGTGGAGTCCTCCGACGATGCCATTCTGAGCAAGGATTTGAACGGCATCATTCAGAGCTGGAATACGGGTGCAGAGCGGATTTACGGATACTTGGCGGCGGAGATGATTGGCCAGCATGTGTCCAAACTGGTCCCACCTGACTACCCGGACGACACCACCGAAATCATGTCGCGCCTGAGGCGGGGAGAGCGCATTGAGCATTATGAGACAAAGCGTCGCGCCAAAAACGGTAAGGTGCTGAACGTTTCCCTGACGATTTCGCCTGTTCGTGACGAAGAGGGAACCGTCATTGGGGCTTCGACCATTGCGCGCGATATAACCGAACGCAAGCGGGCGGAGGAGGAACTGCGACAGAGCCGAAAGGCCCTGCAGGAAAGCGAGTTGCGTTTTCGCTCCCTGGTGCAAAACTCCTCCGACATCATTACGGTCCTGGACGCCATTGGCATCATCCGCTATGAGAGCCCATCCATCGAGCATATTCTGGGCTATAAGCCGGAAGACCTGGTGGGTAAGAACGCGTTTGACCTCATCCACCCCGACGACCAGCCGTATGTACTGGAGGTATTTCGGGAGAACCTGCCAAAAACGGGTTCCATTTCACCCATCGAACTGCGGTTCCGGCATAACGACGGCAGCTGGCGCACACTGGAGGCAACGGGGAATAATCTGCTGCACGAACCGGGGGTAGCCGGCATC
>Ga0070734_10005161_pt1 | contig 11765 bp, 12 predicted proteins | sample Coa_R1_8_FD_66444 | JGI IMG/M metagenome (GOLD analysis project Ga0070734, IMG submission 66444) | Surface soil microbial communities from Centralia Pennsylvania, which are recovering from an underground coalmine fire - Coalmine... | ecosystem: Environmental > Terrestrial > Soil > Unclassified ...
ACAAACGGCTCAACAATCGCCTGCGTATCTAGCCTAAAAATCGGCGGCAGCGCGGCGCGGACTTCCTCAATCGAAGATGCCTTGGCGACACCGATGCTCGACCCCAGATGCATTGGCTTCACGATCACCGGAAACTTGATTCCGGCCAGGCTTCTTTCGACTTCTTCAGCGCTTGGAATCAAACCAGCCGAAGGCCGATCCAGCACCGCATGCGGCAACAGACAGATTCCCGCCTCCAGCAGCACCCGCTTGGTGAGCGCCTTGTCCATGAAGACGTTCGACGCCAGCGCACGCGTACCGGTGTACGGCACATTGGCGACCTGAAACAGCCCCTGAATCCCGCCATCTTCCCCATGCGACCCGTGCAGCGCGAGCAGCGCCACGTCGAATTCGATGGGTGGCTTGGGCTTCTGAAAAAGTCCCGATGTCTTTCGTTGCAGCAGCCGCCCGTGCCCTTCAAGATTCGGACACACATCCAGCGTCACGCTCTCCAGACTTTGATACACCGGCCCCTTCGGCAGATAGCTTTCGCGCTTGCGCAGCGCATCGCCGACCAGCCACTCGCCCGTGAGTGAAATATAAACAGGAAAGGCCGTGAAGCGCTGCGGATCGATCGATTCCAGGGCGTTCAAGCCAGTGTAGATGCTAACGTCGTGCTCCGGGGATTGGCCGCCAAAGAGCACGGCTACTCGCTTTTTCATGTGGAAGCTTTATTTTACCGCGAGCTGTCCGCTCTACTCCAGGTGCTTGTGGAATCGCTGCACGCTCAATGCCAGCACGATTACGCCGAACACTCCGAGAGCTGCCATATCCGGCCAAAGCACGCTAATTCCTGAACCTCTCAGAAAAATACCGCGGACAATTTCCATAAAATAGCGCATGGGGTTCAAATAGGTGAACCATTGAACCACCAGCGGCATGTTGCGAATGGGAAACGTGAACCCGCTGAGCATCATGAAGGGCTGGAAGAACAGAAACGTCGAAAGATTCGCCTGTTGCTGCGTCTTCGAAACAGTGGAGATAAACAGTCCCGCGCCCAGCGTGGTCAGAATGAAGAAAAACGCGGCCAGGCAGAGCGTTCCGAAGTTTCCCGCGAAGGGAACGTTAAACACCAAGAGCGCCGCGCCCACCACCAGCATCATGTCCAGGAAACCGATCAGCACGAAGGGCAGGGTTTTGCCCAGTATCAGCTCCACCGGTTTGATGGGCGTCACCATCAGTTGCTCCATGGTGCCGATCTCTTTTTCGCGCACGATGGCCATAGTGGTTAAAGAGAGCGTGACCAGCATGATGATGTTCACCACCACGCCAGGGATAAAGTAGTTGCGGCTGCGCAGATCCGGATTGAACCACACGCGCGTGCGCGTGTCCACTTGAGGGACCGCCGCATGGACCGCGCCTCCGGATGACATCGTCCCGGCCACCATCATCGCCCTCTGTCGCGTTTCCATCGCTTCATTTCCAAAACGCTGGATGGCCTGCCCGGCATAGCCGGAAATAATCGAAGCCGTATTTGAATTGGAGCCATCCAGCAGAACCTGAACGCCGGTGGTTCGCCCCCGTTCGATATCGCGCGCGAAGCCTGGCAAAACACGGATCACGCCATCGACGGTGCCGCGGTCGAGCAGTTGCTGCATCTCCGTCTCATCAGTCGGGCTAGCCGAAACAACGAACCGTCCCGACCCCAGAAATTCAGAGAGCAGTTCACGGCTCTCCGGACTGCGGTCCTGATCCATCCAGGCGATCCGCGCGGTGTTCACATCCAGATTCGCCGCGAAACCAAAGATCAAGAGCTGAATGATGGGCGGCATGAACAGCATCGCGCGCATCCGCGGTTCCCGCAGAGTCTGGATAAACTCTTTCCGGATCATGCCTCGAAGACGTTGCCGCATATCACGCCACCTTCTGTCTGAGTTTTCGAGTCGCCAGATAAAACACCCCGATGCCGTAGCCGACCAGCAGCAGAAAGTCGAACCACAGCAACTCCAGGCCGACGCCTTTGAGGAAAACGCCCTTCACGATATCGATAAAGTACCGCGCCGGCACAAACAGCGAGATGAACTGGATCACCACGGGCATGCTGGGGATGGCATAAATAAAGCCGGAGAGAAGGAACGCCGGCAGAAACGACGTGAGCGTGCTCAACTGATAAGCGGTCAGCTGCTCGCGGTTGGAGGCGGAGATGAAGATGCCCCATGCCAGCGCCCCAAACAGGAACACGCAGCTCGAAACAAACAGCAACACCCAGCTGCCTTTCATCGGCACATTGAAAACGATGATCGCGACGAACAGGGAAATCAGCATGTCCACGATGCCGAGAAGGAAATACGCGGACAGCTTCCCCAGCGCAATCTCCACCGGGCGCACGGGCGTCGAGAGCAGCTGCTCCATGGTTCCGTTCTCCCACTCGCGCGCCACCGTGAGCGAGGTCAGCATGGCGGCGATAATCATCAGAATCACCGCGATCAGCCCCGGCACGATAAAGTTCCGCGAAACCAGATCTGTGTTGTACCAGACGCGCACTTGCGCTTCCACCGGCGCTTTGATCACATTGCCGGCGCGCTGCATCTGCGCGCCCGCCCGCTGGCCTTGCGCGTAGGTCTGAATCAGACCCTCGGCATAACCCATCGCGATCGAAGCTGTGTTGGAATCGCTCCCATCGAGCAGCAACTGGACCTGCGCCACTTTTCCCGCCGCTAGATTCTCGGAATAGTCGCTGGGAATCACAACTCCGAGCAAAGCCGTGCGGGTATCCATGGCACGTTCGATCGAACGGTAATCGTGCGCGACGTCGATGATTTGAAAATAACGGGAACCGCGGAAATCCTTGACCAACGCATCGCTCACCGCGGTCCGGTCCTGGTCATAGACCACCGTCGGAATGTGATCGACGTCAAGGCTGAGCGCGTATCCGAAGAGCAGCAGCATCATGAGCGGCAGGCCTAAAGCCGCAATCAAGCTGCGCGTGTCGCGAACGATGTGGAGAATCTCCTTGCGCGCCATGGCTCGCGTGCGGCGGAAGTTCATGCGGCAGAAGCCTCCTCTTTCTCGATCAGGCTAACGAAGACGTCTTCCATCGAGGGCGAAATGGGCTCCATCACGCCGATGCGGATTTTCGCTTCCTCGAGGACTCCACGGATCAGAGTCTCTGCCTGGCTCGCGTTCTCGACCTTCACGTGCAGCCCGCCGCCGAAGACCGCGACGTCTTCAATTCCCGGCCGGCCTTCGAGCGCGGTCATGCTGCCCAGCAGATCCGATGTGACGAGGTTCAGCAGGTGCCCTTCACCCAGGCCGCGCTTCAATTCCGCGGGCGAGCCCAGCGCGATCACCTTCCCACCGTGCATGAGCGCGATCCGGTGGCAGTACTCCGCTTCATCCATGTAGTGCGTGGTTACGAAGATGGTGTGCCCGGCGGCCGAGAGCTGGTAAATCAGATCCCAGAAGCTGCGCCGCGCAATCGGATCGACGCCGCTGGTCGGCTCATCCAGAAACAGCACCGGCGGCTCATGCAGAATCGCGCAGCCCAGTGCCAGCCGCTGCTTCCAGCCGCCCGAAAGAAGACGCGTCATGGAGGTTCGGCGCTCCTCGAGACCCGCCATTTTGAGAACGTAGTCCCGCCGAGCGGGCATGGCCTCCGGAGAGACTCCGTACACGCCGCCAAAGAACTCGATGTTTTCTTCGACGGAAAGATCGTCGTACAGAGAGAATTTCTGCGACATGTAGCCGATGTTGCGGCGGATGGCTTCCGCCTGCGTAGCCACATCGAAGCCGTGCACGGTGGCGCTTCCTGAAGTCGGCGCCAGCAGCCCGCACAGAATCCGGATTACGGTGGACTTCCCTGCGCCGTTGGGTCCCAGGAAGCCGAAAATCTCTCCAGGGGTCACGTCCAGCGAGACCCGATCCACAGCCACAAAATCGCCAAAGCGCTTGACCAGATTGTCGAGATGGACCGCGGAACCCTGATTAGGCTGCATCGGGAACCTTCTCCTGGCGCATCTCTTCCTGACGCACGAGCGCGATAAAAACGTCTTCGAGCGACGGCGCGACGCGCTGGAAAGTGAACGGCGTCACAGCGGTCAATTCTTCCGCCGACGTGGCGCGCTCATCCACGTACAACCGCAGCTTCGCACCGGTCGGCTGAACCGCGAGAACCCCAGGCTGCTTTTCCAGGATCTCGCGCGTCTTGCGCTCATCCTCCGCGCGAATGTCGTAGTAGGCGTGGTCCAGATCCTCGCGCAGAGCCGCAGGCGTGTCGCACCGGATCAGCCGTCCGCGATGCATCAGTCCCACGCGATTGGCGCGCTCGGCTTCGTCCAAATACGCCGTCGTGACCAGAACCGTGAGCCCGTCTTTCACCAGGCGGTACAGAATCGCCCAGAAGTCGCGGCGCGAGACAGGATCGACGCCGTTGGTGGGTTCATCGAGAAACAGCACTTTGGGTTTGTGCAGCAGAGTGCACATCAACGCCAGCTTCTGTTTCATCCCGCCGGAGAGCTTCGCGGCCGCGCGTTTTCGAAACGGCTCCATGCGCGTCATCTTTAGCAGCCGCGCGGTGAGTTCGTCCCGTTCCTTGCCGGTGATGCCGAACAGATCGGAGTAGAAGATCATGTTCTCATCCACGCTGAGATCGCCGTAGAGACCAAAGCGCTGCGCCATGTATCCGATCTGATCCTTGACGGCGTCCAGATCCTTCGAGACATCGTGTCCGACCACCACGGCCGAGCCTTCCGTGGGGTCCATCAAGCCGCACAGCAGCCGCATGGTCGTGGTTTTGCCCGCGCCATCCGGCCCCACCAGCCCGAAAATCTCACCCTCCGCGATTTCCAGATTCAGCTTATCGACGGCGGTGAGGTCGCCGAAGCGGCGAGTCAGATTGGCGGCATTGATAATCCCCATACAGCGCCCTTAAAGCACGATCTCGGCGTCCACCGGCATGTTGTTCTTCAACTCGTGAGCGTGGTTGTCCACATCGATCTTGATGCGGTAGACCAGCTTCACGCGCTCTTCCTTGGTTTGGATCTGCTTGGGCGTAAACTCGGCTTCTGAGGAGATAAACGAGATCACACCGTCGTAAGTATTCTTCGAAGAGTCGGTGGTCAGCTTTACTTTCTGTCCCAGCTTCACCCTGCCCAGGTCTGATTCATTGATGTAGGCGCGCAGCCACGGATGATCCAGATCGCCAATGGTCACGATAGTTGTTCCCGCCGCCAGCACTTCGCCCGGCTCGGCCGACTTCACTAGCACGACTCCGTCGATTGGTGTGTACACCCTGGTATCGTCGAGCTGCGAATTGGAGATCCCCTCCTGCGCCTTGGACCGCTCGATTTCCGCACGCCGCGCGACCAGCTCCTGCTCCCGCCGCTGCAGTTCCAGCCGATTCGCCTCGGCCGTTTTCAATGCCGCCTGCGTGCGCGCCACATCGGCCCGAGCCCCCGCTATGTCCTCCTTGCGCGGTCCCTCTTTTACCAGGGACTCCTTTTGTTCCGCCTGCCGGACCTGCGCCGTCGCGCTCTCAAACTTGGTCCGCGCCTGATCGTACTGCTGCTTTGAAATATCGTCGTTCTTGAACAGCGTCTGGTAGCGATCCCAATCCAGACGCGCAAATTCCAGCTGCGCCTTCGCATCGGTTACCGCGGCCTCGGCCTGCTGAATATCTTGCGCCCGGCTGCCGTTCAACAACTCGTCCAGTTTGGCCTGCGCCACGTTTACTTCCGCTTGACGGGCCGCAACGTCGCTCTCGAGCGTCGCCTTCTGAAACGCGATCGAAGTCACCAACTGGTCGTAACTCGATTGCGCGCTGAAGACGACCGCCCGGTCGCGCCGCGTCTGATCCTGAAGCTGCACCGGATCAAGACGCGCGATCAGGTCGCCCTTCTTCACCCACGCGCCTTCGTCCACGGTCCGCTCCACCATGCGCCCGGCAGTCTTGAAGGACAGATCCACCTGTGTCAATTCCAGGTTTCCCGAAACCAGGATGCGGTTGCCGTCATGCGTGAACGCGCCGGTTCGCCAGAGGTAGAAGCCCACCCCCGCGGCGATCAGAAACAGAAAAAGGAAGATTCTTTTCTTCATTGATTGACGTACTCCCCGATAGTTCCCGTACCCGTCGCCAGATCGATGCGGGCCAAATTATAGTCGTACAGAGCCGCGATTTGATTGTCGCGCGCGCGATCCAGGCGCGTCTGCGCGTCCGTTACCTCGATCGAATTGGTCACGCCGGCCTGATAGCGGCGCTGTGCTTGCGCCAGTTCATTCTCCGCCAGCATCAACCCATCCCGGGCGGCGTCCACCTCAGCCTGCGCGGAATGCAGACTATCCAGAGCCTCGCGCACCTCAAGCTCCACCTGCTGCTCCAAATCGTGCAGGCGGATCTTTTCCTGCTGATATTGCGACGCACTTTCTGCCTTGCGCGACTCGCGCCGGAATCCGTCGAAAATCGGCACCTTCAGTTCGATTCCATACTGCCTCGTTGGCCGCGCGGTATCGATCTGCAGACCGGTCGACCCATAATCCCCGAATGCGGCGGCGGAAGGAAGCCGTTCGGCCGCAACCGAACCGAGATTTAGCCGCGCAGCTTCCTGGCGTCGCTGCTGCGCCTGCAACTCCGAACGCTCCTTACGAGCCTTATCGAGCGAAGCCTCCAGCGTTCCGACGTCCACAGGGGCATAGGAGAGCTTGTCCGTGAACTCGACGCCCGCATCCAGGCTCAATCCCATCGCACGCAGCAATTCCATCATTGCTTTTCGCCGGTCTTTTTGCGCCACGATGAGCTTCTGACGATCGTTGGCAAGCTGCACCTGCGCGCGCGTCACCTCGATACCCGTTCCGGTTCCCGCCGACTTTTGCGAATTCGCCAGTTTTTCGAGCGCCACGGATAGATCGACGTTGGCTTGCGCCGTATCCTGCGCCGCATCGGCGCGTAAGCAAGCCAGGTACGCCCGCGCTACCTGGTCACTAACCTGATTTCGGGTGGTATCCGCATCCGCCTTAGCCGCGGCCAGCGAAACGCGCGACGCCTGATACTTGCGAATATCGGAAAAACTGAAGACCGATTGCTGAACGGATGCTCGCGCATCGAAAACCGAGTAGGGACCGACAAAAGAAGGAACCGTGAACCCAAACGGCAATTGAAAATTAAAGCCGAACGTCGCGAGATTGGTGGTTGCGTCGCGTTGCTCCACGGTTCCGTCAATCGTAGGCAGGAACGCCGAACGGGCTTGGGTCACGTGCGTTTCGGCTTGTTTAATCGTCTCGCGCGCCAGCGCCACGCGCGGACTGCCCTCGGGCGTGAGCGCAATCTCCACCGCGCGCTTCATACTCAGAGGCATGGTCGGCTGCGCCAGCGCGAGCGATCCCGGAATCAAAAACAGTAAAAGCGAACGCATGGCCCTGTCTATCGGTTCCCTTCTGCCTGAAGCAAAGATTGCGGCACGGGCGCTCTGAACCCCGCGGCCACGAACGCCAGTGCCTGTTGGGTCATCGCCTGGCGGTCGCTGCCATCGCATAACCCGCCCGAGATTTGCGGAAGCAGGTCGGACCAACGCATCACATGCGTCATCACGCCTGCCATGAACATCAGCCTCCAGGCGCGCTCCGTCTCGGGCAGTTCCGGGAGCGCCCTGCCAAGCTCTGCCGTAAAGCGGTCAAGCATCGGCCGCAGATGTCTGTTCAGCAACTTCTCGACGAAGTGATTCGAGTCCGACAGAATCCTGCCCATCAGGGGCGCCACAGACTCCTTGCGAACTTCGAGCGCGGGTGCCATGAATGCGGTAAGGATCTGCTCCAGCGTCGGATTCGGGCCAGCCGCGTCGAGCATCTCCATCCGCCGCCGGTTCACCGGTTCGATGCGCCGAACGATAACCGCATCAATCAGGCTGTCCTTGGATTGAAAGTGATAGTTGACGGCAGCCAGGTTCACCTGAGCTTCGGCCGTAATGTCGCGCAGGGACGTCGCATCGAAGCCCTTCAGACCAAAGAGCCTTTCGGCCACGTCAAGAATGCGCGTCTTGGTGTCGAGCTTTTCGCTCATACGTATGTTTAAATCATACGATTGATTTTTGGGTATGTCAAGCGTGGGATTCAGATGGTATTCTAATGGTATGAAAACTACCATTGATGCTGCGGGGCGAGTGGTAATTCCTAAAGCCATGCGGGAACGACTCGGGCTCAAGCCAGGCTCGGATTTGGAAATACGGTATAGCGAAGGAATGATTGAAATCGCTCCTCCAACTCCGAAGGGACGGCTGGTCAAGGAAGGTGCGTTCACGGTTTGGGAACCGGAGGCCGGAGCCGGATCCGTATCCGAGGACGAGATCGTGGCGCTGATTGAAGAGGACCGGGAAAGGCGCTTGGATGAAATTACGGGTCGGGCTGGATTCTAGCGTTCTCATTGAGCTTGTCTCGAAGGCGGGCCTGCGGCGAGATCGCACGGTTCGGACGTGTGAGTCGCTCGAAGCAGACGGGGCTGAATTCGTGGTCACCGATCATACCGTGCTCGAAGCGTTTTCGGTGTTGTCTCGATCACCCGCTCCCATCGGGATTGAGCCGAAACTTGCTGAATGGCTTCTGAAAGAGAGGCTGAAGGCAGTCGCGATCGCTCCCATGCGGGCGGGGTTCGCGTGGGACACGATTCGTCACACGCTTGCTCACGGTTTTTGGGGCGGGCGAGTTTACGATGCCGCCATCGCGCTTTCGAGTTATGAAGCCGGCGCCCGGATGTTCCTCACGTGGAACACCCGTCATTTTCGTTCCATTGCTCCCGTCGGCCTGGAAGTGAGAGAGCCCTGACGAAGTGCTGCCGTTCAAGCTTGTCTATCACGACGGTTACGACCTGAATCTCGGCTCGCACGTCTTTCCGTCGCGAAAATACCGGCTCATTCGTGACCGGCTTCTGGCCGATGGATTCGCACAGCCGAACGACTTCGCGACCCCACAACCTGCGCAAGACGAAGATCTTTTGCGCGTGCATCATGCCGGTTGGATCACGCGGCTAAAAGAAGGGACGCTCGATTATCTGGAGTTGTTGAAGCTTGAGATTCCCTATTCTCGCCAAATGGTCGAAGCATTCTGGCTGGCAACGGGAGGATCGATTCTGGCCGCCCGGCTCGCCCTCGAAGCCAGTATCGGGTTCAACATTGGAGGGGGGTTCCATCACGCTTATCCAGCCCACGGCGAAGGATTCTGCGCCATCAACGACGTAGCCGTGGCCATTCGCAAAATGCAAACCGACCGCCGCATCGAGCGAGCCATGATCGTGGACGTCGATGTGCATCACGGTAACGGGACAGCGGCGATTTTCATGGGCGACCCCTCGGTCTTCACTCTCTCCATCCATCAACTCCACAACTATCCTTCCGAAAAGCCTCCCTCAACCGTCGATATCGATTTAGAAGACGGCACAGGCGATGAGGAGTATCTGGAGCGATTGGGCGAAGCGTGCGAGCGGGGGATGCAATCGTTCCAGCCGCAACTTGTCATGTACGTTGCGGGAGCGGATCCGTATCGCGAGGATCAACTCGGAGGGTTGAACCTGACGATCGAAGGCCTGAAGTCGCGCGACCGGCTAGTATTCGACCTGGCGAAAAAGCACCGCGCCCCAGTAGCCGCAGTGCTGGCAGGAGGATACGCGAAGGACGTCGAGGACACCGTCACGATTCATGCGAACACAGCCCGCGCCGCGGCCGGGGCACTCGTGCCAAAATCAGACTGAGAATGATTACCGCTCGCGCCTACGATTTACACGTGGATCAACTCTTCGAGAAGTTGCGCCGCATCCACGGCGCACTCACCGGCGCGGGCATCCCGTACCGGATTATTGGCGGCGTGGCGGTTTTTCTTCACATCTCCGCACGCGATCCCGAGAAAGCACGAATGACCAGGGACCTCGATCTGGCCGTTTTGCGAAAGGATCTCGAGAAAATCACTGCGGTGGCAGAGAGAGCCGGCTTTGAGCATCGTCGCGCAGCCGGACTTGACATGTTAGTAGAAGGCGCTAGCCCCTGCGCCGGATCTGCGATTCATTTTACGTTGGCGGCCGAGAGGGTCCGGAGCGCGGACCTTGAGCCAATCCCCTTTTCCGATCCCGTTCCCACCGCCGAGGGCATGCCATTGGCATCGGTAACCGATCTGGTCCACATGAAGCTGACGAGCTTTCGCCTCAAAGACAAAGTGCACATTCAGGACATGGACTCGGTCGGTCTTATCACTCCTGAAATTGAGCAGTCTCTGTCGGAAGTCCTCCGCGCCAGGCTCGCAGAAGTACGCGCGACGGAATAGAGCAATTCGTCATATGATGTCTCCTGGAGGAGACAAATGAGGCGTGAAATGCGGATACTTCTTTCGTTGTTGGCCGGCGCAGCCGCGCTGCTCGCGCAAGGGAGCGCGGACTGGCATGCTGCGTTCCCGGCGTTCAAAGTCGCGGGCAATCTCTACTACGTGGGCACTGCGGATCTCGCGGTGTACCTCATCAATACGCCTCAGGGAAACATCCTCATCAATTCGGATTTTGAGGAGGATGTGCCCACCATAAAGAAGAGCATTGAGCAGCTTGGTTTCAAGTACGCGGACACCAAGATCATCCTCATCAGCCACGCACATGGCGACCATGACGCCGCCACGGGCATCATCAAAAAAGACACCGGCGCGAAGCTGATGATCATGGATGCCGACGTCGCCGAAGAGCAGAGCACCGCGAAGGGCCGGCCCGGCGCGAAGGTCGATCGCATCCTGCATGACGGCGATACGGTGGAGCTCGGCGGTTCGAAACTGGTCGCGCATCTCACGCCCGGCCACACCAAGGGCTGCACCACCTGGACCATGCAGGTCCGCGATGGAGCACGCACCTTGAACGCGGTCATCGTCGGCAGCCCGAACGTGAATCCCGGCTACATTCTGGTGGGCAACAAAGACTATCCCGGCATCGCGGACGATTACGTCAAAACCTTCGCCGTTCTGAAAAGCCTGCCCTGCGATCTCTTCCTCGGCGCGCACGGGGCGTATTTCGGACTGAAAGCGAAATACGCAAAAATGAAGGCCGGCGATGCGAACGCGTTCATCGATCCCGACGGTTACAAAGCCTACGTCGCGGAGCGCGAGAGCACCTTCCGCAAGGAATGGGATCGGCAAAAGCAGAATCCCGGTACACCGGCCAAATAGCTAATGGCGCTCTCGAAAGACTTCACGCAACTGCCGCGTGCATATTTTCATCGGCGTTGGGCGGCTGATACTTGGCCTTGAAAACAGGCCACGAAAGCCGATGGCCCGCCCCACAAACGGCTTTAGCCCTGCATGTACCGTAACAAATCTTCCGGACGGAAGCAGTGCGCGATGGCCGTCTCACGGCTAATCCGGCCGCTGCGCACCATCTCCGCTAACGATTGCTCCATCGAAATCATGCCCTCGCTTCGTCCGGTTGAGACAGCCGAATAAAGCTGGTGATCTTCGCCTTTGCGGATCAGGCTGCGCACGCCGCTGCTCGCCATCAGGATTTCGACCGCCGGGTAGCGTCCGCCGCTGCCCGTGGAAGGAACCAGTTGCTGCGCGACCACGGCCAGCAACGCCAGGGAAAGCTGCTGGCGGATCTGCGGCTGATTTCCCGCGGGGAAAGAATCGAGAATCCGTGAAACGGCCTGAGAAGTATCGTTGGTGTGCAGCGTAGAGAGTACTAGGTGGCCCGTCTCGGCGGCGGTTAGTGCCGTCGCGATTGTCTCGGGATCCCGCATTTCACCCACCAGAATCACGTCGGGATTCTGGCGCAGGATGCTTCG
>Ga0070734_10005162_pt1 | contig 11764 bp, 10 predicted proteins | sample Coa_R1_8_FD_66444 | JGI IMG/M metagenome (GOLD analysis project Ga0070734, IMG submission 66444) | Surface soil microbial communities from Centralia Pennsylvania, which are recovering from an underground coalmine fire - Coalmine... | ecosystem: Environmental > Terrestrial > Soil > Unclassified ...
CAGCTTCACATGCGCGACCACTTTCGTTTCCGGCAGAAGTGTGGCCAGGGAAGTGTCTTTCCCCGCGGAAAGTCCGAGCATGTCTTCCTTTTCGCCGTGAGTTAGTTTCGCAGCGGCAAAGTGCACTCCGCCTATCTCGAAAGCGTCCACCTGATCGAGGTGCGTGCCGCTCAGCACGCCCTCGCGATCCTGGGCGTAAATGCGGAAACGGTTCAGGTGAGCCGCCTCCGAATACGCGCGCACGGAGACAATGTCTGCAGTCGGCAATCCGTACTGTTTCACGAGCATCTTCACCGGCCCCGCTTCGGCATCCGTCAGGTTCAGGCTGACTTCCAGTTCATCGGGATGCACCGCCTTCCATTCGGGCTTGAGCTCATGCCCTTCCGCGTTTTGAGCCGAGACTTTCTCGACGCAAGCCGCGCAACCCGACTGCAGGTGCAGCGTCTCCTTGTGTCCCACCACCAGCGCATTTGCGTCGGCCGGGGGCACCACCCATTTCGCGGGCTGCGCGTTTCGAAATTGAAATGAGGGTCCTTCGAATGCGTCAAAGCCCCAGGAACCGCTCAGCGTGCCGGTCAGTTCCTCGTTTGTCGGTTTCAGGCTCAGTTTCCGCGTATCCACGGTGAAACCGCCGCGCGCAGCATCCGCACGGGCGGGCAAATCAGCCTTTATTCCGGATTTGCTTTCGAGGTGCAGCACGAAGTCGTGCGCCAGGGCGGTGGAAAATATGAGCGGCGCGCCCTCGGCGGGGAGGACGAGAGAAGGATTTTGCAAGCAAAACACCTGCTTCGGGTCGATCGGCGTCAGACGCGGCAGTACCGGCTTCGCCACTACGGGCAGCGCCACGACCAGGACAGACTCGGGTTTCTGGAATGATGGAGGAGAATTCAATCGCAGATCGAGAGTCTCCTCCTTGGGGAGGGTCATCGCCGGGAGATAGCGCAGATCGGCCGAGTGGAACGTATTCAAGAGGCGCGCGATGTCGAGGGCCGAGCCCACGTACGGGCTGTAGTATCCGCCACGCGCGAGGGGCACGGTGCTGAGCGCGCCCACCAGGTCAGCCGACGGGCCCGATGTGAGCGTCGCCACCATGGACTGGTTCTGCGCATCCTCGAGCACGAGCCGATCCGTGTCCTGCGTGAGGCAGGAGGATTGCTCCTCGACCGGTTTTTTGAAGCAATCCGCGTCCGCTTTCACTCCCAGGCTGCGCGAAAGCAGTTCGACGCGCTTCGGAAGCGGCGTCGGATCGACGCTCGAACCATCCTTGATTTCCGAAAGAAATTTATCGATGCGCGTGCGATCGAGGCTGGCCTGCTCCAGATCATGGGCCGCGCGCACGAAGATTCCAGGCTTGCCGCGTACGGTGGACCTCAAGGTGCCGAAAGCTCCGGAGACGTCCGGAAACAGAAAAACCAGCGCTTCCTGCGCGTGCTCCGGCACAAAGACGAATGCGCCCTCTTGGCGCACGCCGCGATTCCAGGTTTCGATGCGCGTGAACCATTCTTCGGGCGGCGGGTTCGTTGTTCCTTGCAGGAAAGCGACAGCCATCACGTAATGCGCGGACTGATTGTCGGGAAAATCGGCGTGGAGCCAGAGGCGGTCGCCCGGCTTCAGATTGGACACGCTCGAAATCGGCAGCGACTTGCCGTTGCGGTTGACCTTCACGTCGATGCTCGGCCCGGCCAAGTCAAAAGGCGCGGAGTCTGCCCAGAGGAATCCTGCGCTGGCAACGATCAGGAGAAATGCGCCAGAAAAATGAAAAACGCGTCGGCGCCATTCGCGTGATTGCAGATTTAGCATAGTCATGAGCCCTCGGTTCCCTGCCAACTCAGATCACACCCATGGATTTCAGATCGCTTGTTGCCGGTACGTGTCTCGCGAGGGGGCTGGCGGCCTATGCGAGCGAGAAGGCGCGATTTCGAGCGTAACGGGCTGGAGGATGGGGCCGGGCCGCGTTCCCTCGTGGGAAGCGGAGCTTCATCTGATTTGCCGGCTTAAGGCACACATATTTTGCAAAAAGTTGGATGCCAGGTCGAGGATTTTCGTTTAAAGAAATTTCCGAAGCTGCAGCGGGGGTCGCGGCGAATCATTTTGTCTCATTAAATGAGGCGATGCTTACGCATACGAAGAAAACCTCTTGCGCTGTCATCCCGAACCCGTTCGCGTCTTCGCAAACGGTGTGAGGGATCCGCTGTTTCGCAGATCCAAGCAACAAGCAGATTCCTCGGGCAAAATCGGCCCTCGGAATGACACTTTTTTCGACTGCCTCACTCAGCGGACGGATCCGAACTTACTTTGTCCCTTCGGATTTTTGCTGCATGTCGCCGTAGGTGATGTTGTCTTCGCAAACCATTTCGCCGAGGTTCCAGCCCGGCTTCAGCTCGTAGTTCCAGCGCGCCTTCCAGGGCTTGGTGTAGGCCTTGTCATCGTCGATGGTGACGTCGATGTTCAAGAGGTCGTGGCTGGCCCGATGAAACCGTTCTTCGACGTGCAGGTCCTCCGAGTGGGGATGGCCGTCATTGTCGAGCCAGGTCTTGTCGTTGAATCCGATGGTATCGACGATCAGCGTGTCCCCATCCCATGTGCCGATCGAGTCGCCCATCCAGGAGGGATTCGGCTCGGCAGGATGGCTGCGCCCGTCGGTGTAGACGTTGCGGATGAAGTGATCGTATTCGTAGATGATCAGCACGCGCCCGGGAATCTGCACGATCTCGATGGGCTCGCCGCGGATCAAGTAGACGCGCGGCACGCCCGGCGGAAAACACTGCGCGATGGGATCATTGGATTCGCCAAGCGAGACGGCGCGCGGTCCGAGATTGGGCAGATTCGCTTTGTATTTTGCGGCGGCCCAGGGCGTCATCGGCGGCGGATCGCTGCTGATGGTGAAGGCCAGATCGTAGATTGTGTACTTGCGCGTTTTGTCCGGCGCGCTGCGCGATCTTCGCCACACGCCGGTAAAGTCGGGCGTTGCCGCCGCGTGGGCCTTCCCTTTCGCCGGTTCGGACTTGGATGATGCCGTATTTTGGGCGAACGCCGCGAGTCCTAGAGCCAGCGCGATCGTCCCCGAAAGCGTCAGGCCCAGTACAAAGCGTGGTGTTGGAAATTTTGCGATCCGGCCGCTATTCCACATAATCCTCGCCGCGGTCGATCATGATTTCCTTGCCGGTCGGAAGGACTACCTTGCGCAGGCGCATGATTTTCGAGCCGCTCTTGGCCACGTTTCCGGTGAAAGTAACCTGGTCGCCGGACTTGAACATGCTCTTGGTCCAGCCGGTGCGGGACAACGTTGTCAGGCTGGGGCACTCGCCGGTCCATTTTTCGGTTTTGCCGTCGGCGCCGGCGACGTCAAACCAGATCTCCGAATGCGGATTCATGAATTGAAAATCGGTGACCGTGCCTTTGTAGGTTGTCAGCTTCGTATCGTAAACCGACGAGCCGTGGTGCGCGCGAATAGGCGCGGCAAAAAGAGTCAGCGCGATTGCGGAGAGGGCGGCGGCCAAAATCCGATGTTGCATGAAGCACCTCGCGATTGGCGCGAATATCGCATCGCCTCACGCCGCTGTCAACGCAAAATGCGCGGTCTTAAGTGCGGGCGTTTGATGCGCGGGTGCCACACCCTTGGCGGCTTTTCAAAGGGTGCGGATTTTGATTTTACGGCCTCACTTTGACTCCGAAAACCCGCACCCTTGCAAACGGCGCAAGGGTGCGGCACTCAGCTTCATCTGAACGGATTATTTCGCGGGGGAATCGGCGGGCATCGCTTCGGGAGCGTCCGCGGGAGCCGGACCGACTCGCTCGACAATTACGTGCTGAATGTGCACGGGCGAGTTCGGATGATTGTTTGCGTCGCGCGGCACTTCCGCGATCGCTTTCACCACATCGGCGTTTTCGCACTGGCCCCAGATGGTGTACTTGCCGTTGAACCCGGGATACGCGGATTCAGTAATGAAGAATTGCGAGTCGTTTTGGTCCGGGCCGCGATTGGCCATCGCGAGGCGCCCGGGTGCGTCAAATTTCAGCCCGGCCGAAACTTCATTTTTGTAGGGAAAGCCCGGGCCTTCGAGGACGCCGGTGCCCGTGCCCGTCAAGTCTCCGCCTTGAATCATGACCGGCGGAATGATGCGGTGAAAGGTGAGGCCGTCGAAAAACTTCTTGCTCTCGGTCTGCTTAGTTTCGGGATTCAGGTAGGACATTTTGCCGATCGCGAGACCCACCATGGTGCGCACCGTGACCGGGGCTTCCGCCTCGAACAGCTTGCAGGAGATCTTGCCCTTGTCGGTCTCGAGCGTCCAGTACAGGCCCGGCTTGCGTTTATCGGCGGGATTCGCTCGCACGGCCGCAGCGGTAAGAAGCCACAGCGACGCTGCGCTTAGAAACAACGTGGAGACCGACATCAGGAAACTTGCGCCGGAACTCTTTTTCATTTTTGTTTTTCTCTATGCCCTTCGTGCCTCTGTGGTGAACAAACCCCAACACCCTAACACAGCACGGAGGGGCACAGAGTTGCACGGAGTTGGTGCTATTTCTTGACGTATTTTTTGAAATCCATGGGGCCTACTTCCGCGCCGTAGAGGCCGCCCTTGTGGCCCACAGCGATGCCTTCGGCGCCGCTCGACGCGCCCTTCGGATCGGGATCCGGAACGAAGGCCGTGACCTTGCCGTCGCGCGCGCTGCCAATGCGAATGCCCCGCTTGCAGCCGGGGTTATAGCCGTAGCCAGGCTCGTCATTCGACTCCGAGTCGGCCACGTACATGGTATCGTCCTTGTCTATGAAAATGCCGCTCGGCCGGCCGAACTGCTTCCACTCGGCGATGAATTTGCCGTCCTGATCGAAAATCTGGATGCGATTGTTCGAACGGTCGCCGACGAAGAGGCGCCCTTTCGAATCGAAAGCGAGCGCGTGCGGCGCGTTGAATTCCCCCGGCCCCGAGCCGAGCTTGCCCCATTCCTTGATGTATTTTCCATCTTTCGAGAATTTCACGATTCGCGAATTGATTTGCGAGCCTGGAGGCGAGTTGTGCCCGTCGGCAACGAAAATATCGCCATTCGGCGCAACGACAACGGCGGACGGGCGGTTGAACGTGTCGGGCCCGCTGCCGGGAACGCCGGCCTTGCCCAGGGTCAGCAGCAATTTTCCATCCGGGCTGAACTTGAACACCTGGTGCCCCTTGCCATGCTTGCCCACGTCGTCGGGCGTCGCGCCTCCGCCGACTGCGTCAGTGACCCAAATGTTCCCTTCCTGGTCCACGTAAAGGCCGTGGGGATAGATGAACATCCCTGCGCCAAAGCTCTTCAGGAATTTTCCGGTGTGGTCAAACTCGACGATGGGGTCGAGCTTCGAGTTGAGGCAACTGTTCCCGCCGCAGCGGTCGTAGGTCCAGATGTAGCCTTCCGGGCTGATCGAGACACCGGAGGTCGATCCCCATTTGCGCTCATCGGGCAGGTGGGCCCAGTTAGGCACGAGGCGATACGGGTTCGGCAAGTCGTTGGGGGGCGGGTAGCTCGCCTGCGCGCGCGCGTTCGTTGCGGAAACCGCAAGCAACGCAATCGCGATCCAGAATCCGAGGCAACGACGATCCAACGTCCCCATGAGTACGCCACCCTTTGGATGAATGCAATCCTCTTCAATCATGTGATTCGCGGGGGAACAGCCGCGTTTCAGCGAGCTTGTTTATACCATTTCGGCGAGTTGAGGCAATTGCTATTCCGCGTACGCCGCTTGAGGATGACCCGCGTTTTGCGCCCGCCCCCGAGGGTGCTTCGGCGCTACTGCATTTCGCTTTCAGGGCGCGGCACGTGCATGGTCATCAGCACCAGCGGGCCGTTGGCGGGCTTGAACTGGTGCGGCGTGCCCTCGGGAATGATCGCGAAGTCGCCTTTGCTCACGGCTTGCGCCGCGCCGCCATCGATCCCCGTGCCGGAGAGGTTCGTCGCATTGGTGCGCTTTTCGCCCACCACTTTTCCTCCCGTGATCAGGGTTCCACTTCCGTCGATGATGTAGACCAGCTCCGCTTCCTTTTCGTGAACGGCTGCCGCGCCGTCCACGGGACGGTATTCGAGATTTACGTTGTAAGGCGCGAGCGAGAGGATGTGTTCGGCCACCATCACCTGGCCCTCCTTGCGCTCGCCCTTGGCTTTCGCGAGCAGCGCCTGCACCTCGGCCGCGGTCGTAAACGTTTTCTGAGAGGAGGCCTCAGATGAAGCGGCCGCCGCCTGAGGAGCGGCCGGGGGCGCGAGGAGCGCGCTACCCGCCGATTTGCTGAGCCGCCCCGCGATTACCGCGACCGCCGCAACCAGCGTGAGTATTACGATTCTCCCAAAAGTGCGCATTGGCGCTCTCCTACGTTGGAGTGACTCTTACGATTGGCGGCACTCTTATACACCCCGGGAGCGTGCGATGGGAACTGAATCCCGCGGCGGCTTCATCTTACGGCACGGGCATGGAAGCGCGCCCGAAAAACGTTTGGAAAACGCGGAAAATCGTGTAGAACTTCCCGTGCCGGAGCGGGACCGTGGTCGGGTTCGTGACTGATGCGAGCTGATTCCCTGCGCGACCGCGCGACTCCAGGCGAGAACTGCTGAGGAGAACTGCCATGATCAGGCTGCTCGTGCATTGGGTTTTGAGCGCTCTCTGCCTGCTGATCGTCGCACATTTTGTTCCGGGGTTCATGGTAAGCGGGTTGGGAACGGCGCTGATTGCCGCGGTCGTGATCGGCCTGGTGAACAGCACGCTGGGCTTTCTCCTCAAGGTCGTCACGTTTCCGCTCACGATTCTGACGCTGGGAATTTTCTGGCTGGTGATCAACGCGCTGATGCTCAAGTTCGCGTCGATTTTCGTGCCGGGATTCGTGGTGATCGGTTTCATGCCTGCATTCTGGGGAGCGATCCTGCTCAGCATTCTGAACATGATCGTCCACGCGCTGATGAAGAAGTGACGTATATAGGACAGACTTCCAGTCTGTCGGTTTCCATTCGTTCTTGGTGAAGTCTTCCGAACCCATCGAGTTCGATAGCGAGTTTTCTGAGGCTTTGTCGGGCGCGCCCGGAAAGGCTCGACGCAAACCCGTACGCTTTGAAAACCACAAAGGGTGCGGCGCGCCCCGCAAATTTCCCAATTGCGGGCAGACTGAACAGATTGAAAGTTGCGGCAGACGCGTCAAGCACTTGTGGAAAGCGACAGACTGGAAGTCTGTCCTACGCGAAGCGAGGAAACAACTTCAGCGCGTTTTCGCGATTTACTGCGCTTTTGATTTCGGGGGCCGCTTCGTAGTTGTCCCAGCCTGTTGCTGTTGGTCCGATGGCGCGATAGGGAAAATCGCTGCCCCAGACGATTTGCGATGTGGGGACCAGCTTCATCAGCGCCGCGAGCGACATTGGATTCGTGGCGTTGGCCACGTCGTAGTATTGGCGCTTGAGTTCGTACACCACCCCGTTGGGAACCTGAGCGGCCAGCGCGCTGCGCGCCTGGAAGAAACCGTTGATCCGCGCGGCCAGCACCGGCATCGTCCCGCCCGAGTGGCAGAAAATGAAGCGAATGTCCGGGCAGCGCGCGAACGTGCCGCCGGCGAGAAAGCTGACGATGGCGCGCGTCGTATCAAAAACGAACTCGACGACGTTGGAAGGGATGCCGGGGATCAGGTCGGCGCAGCACACTGGCTCGGTGGGATGCACGAAGACAACCGCTTTGCGATGGTGGAGTTCGTCGAAAACGGGCGCGAAGGCTGGGTCGCCAGGCCATTTGTCGTCGTAGCTTGTTTGGAGGTAGACGCCGTCGGCGTGCAGCGCGTCAAAAGCGTATTCGATTTCCTTCAGGCTTCCTTCCACATCGGGCAGCGGGATCGCGGCAAACACGCCAAATTTACCGGGGTGATCTTTCGAGAGACGCGCGCCATATTCGTTGGCGATTCGGGCGAGCTTGCGCGAATTTTCCCGGCCCTGATGCCACGCGCCGGGGACCGGGAGCGACAGAATGGCGGACGCCACGCCGTATTGTTCCATCTGCGCGAAGGTGACTTCCGGAGTCCAGTTGAGGACCGTGGGGTCGCCCGAGGTGATCTGCAGAATACGCTCGCGGGTGAGGCGCGCGTATTCCGGCGGCAGCATGTGGTGATGCACGTCAACGCGCCGCGGATTTGAAGAAGGCGCGCCCGAGATGGATTCCACAATCGTCTCCTTGCATGATGGCTTTCTCTGTGGCCCTCCGTTTTTCTCCTCTCTTCCTCTGTGTTAAAGCTTTGCAAGCCTTCAACACAGAGAAAAACAGGAGAAAGGCGGAGGGCCACAGAGAGCGCCTGCTCTTTTCATTCTTTTGCGTCGATCAGGATGAAGGCGACCCGGCAGGGGGCGCTGCCGCGATTCACCCAGGCGTGATTCGTTCCGCGCTGCACCACCACGTCGCCCGCTCTGAGATGCACCTCGGAATCGTCGAGCAGCATGTCGATTTCACCCGAGACGACCACCGCGTAGTCGATCGTGCGCGTGCGGTGCATCCCCGGATCGCGCGGATGGTCGCGTGCGGGGCCCTCCGGTGCGAGCCCAATGCCCTGGATCATCTTCAGCCTGGTCTCGAAGTCCGCCGTGATTTCCTTTTGCGGCGCAAATTCGACGATGCGAAAGATTGTGCCGCCCGGAGGCGGCGGGATTCCGATTTTTCGATTGGCTGCATCCCCTTGGCTTGAAAGATCGGCCGGCGTGGAGTCGGTTACCCAGAGAAGTGTGTTGGCGAGTCCGAGTTCGGCGCGATGATGGACGCTCGTCGCGGGCGCGTCGAGGATCGCGATCGCTTTACCGGCAGCGTCTTTGCCGGTGACGACTCGTCGGATGGGAGCTGGCAACGATCACCTCTGAAGCTCAGCCAACGGATATCCACTCCGCCTGCGGCTAAAGCCGGTTCAAATCAAGCTTGGACGGCACGGCTGAAGCCGTGCCCTACAAAGCCTTAGGCGGGACAGCAGGGCCATCAGGCCAAGCCTAAGGAAAAAATCAAAGTCCGAGGGCGCGCTCCGCGTTGCCGTGGAAGATGCGCTCTTTGATATCGTCGGCGTAGCCGAGTTCGTCCCATTCGCGCAGCACGCGCTCGTAGGGAAGGCTCGGGTAGTCGCTGCCGAACATGATTTTGTCCTTCAGGCGGCTGCGAATGTCTTTTTTCAGTTGCGGCGGGAAATATTGCGGCGCCCAGCCCGAAAGTTCCCAGTAAAGATTGCCCTTGTGCAGCGCGACCGCCGTCATTTCGTCCACCCAGGGCCAGCCGGGGTGCGCGGCAACGATTGTCAGGTTGGGAAAATCGGCGGCGAGCTCGTCGATCGCCGAGGGATGCGCGTGGCGAATCTTTGCACCCATGCCGCCGGGCATTCCCGCGCCCATGCCGGTAGTGCCCACGTCGATCATCACCGGAACTTTCATTTCGTTGATAAGTTCGAACAGCGGATAAAGGCGGCGATCATTCACCGCGAAGTGGCCCATGATCGGGTGAAAGTGAAAGCCCAGCATGCCGAGGTCGCAGACCGCGTGCCGCGCTTCGGCGAGCGCCGCATCACCCTTGAACGGATCGACCGCGCCCCAGGCCTGGATGATTCGTCGGGGATGCCGCTTCTGCATGGCGGAGACAAAATCGTTCGAACACGGCGGGGTTCCGGCCGTAGTTTCGAGATCAAGGGCAACGAGAACGGCTTCCACGCCTGCGGCGGTGAATTCCGCGACGACTTCCTCTTCTTTTTTCGGAACCCAGGACCGATTCCAGTATTTCGCGAGCGCATCCACATAGGGCTGCTGGCAGGCGATCCACTCGCGCGTATTGGGATAGCAGTGCAGGTCGATGATTCGCATGCGGTGTTTGATGCCCTCGTCGCCTAGAGCGAAGCGTTTCCTCTGCGGGACTGCTCCTCCGCCATTTTCTTCGAGATCATTTCCGTGAGCGTCTTCTTCGAAACTTTCCCGAAGGGCGAGAGCGGAAAATCCGGCATGATTTCGAGCCGCTCGGGCAGTTTGTACTTGGCGATTTCCTTTCCCAGAAGAAAGGTTTTCAGTTCGCCGAATTCGAGTTTCGCGCCGTCGCGCAGCAGCACGCACGCACACATGCGCTCGCCCAACACGGGGTCGGGAATGGGGACACAGGACGCATTCTTGACCGAGGGATGCATGAGAATCAAATTTTCGATTTCCTCGGCGCTGATTTTTTCGCCGCCGCGGTTGATCAGATCCTTCTTCCTGCCTTCCACAATGTAGTTGTTGCCGGACTTGTGGCGGCGCATCAGGTCGCCGGAACGGTAGAAGCCGTCGGAAGTAAACGTGCGCGCGTTGTATTCCGGCACGCCGAAATAGCCGCGCAGCGTGTAGGGGCCGCGGCAGCAGAGTTCGCCGACCTCGCCGCCCAGAATCTCGCGGTCGTCTTCATCGAGCAGGCGCACTTCGTCGTCAGGCGAGACGGGGCGGCCGACGCTCTCATTGGCCACATCCGGCGGATCGTCCAGGCGCACGAACATGAGCATGCCTTCCGACATGCCGAAATTTTCCTGCACGAAAGCAGAAGGAATGAGCTTTTTCGCCAGCGCCCGCACTTCAGGCAGCATGGATTGCCCGCCGCTCTGGATGATCTTCAACGAAGAAAGATCGTGTTTCGTCACTTCCGGGTCGTGCAAGAGGCGAATCAGCAGCGCCGGCACGACCTTGATGTGCGTAACGCGGTGCTTTTCGATCAGCGCAAAGACGTCGGGCGGTCGCGCACTCGCGGTGAGGACGACACGCCCCCCGTTGAAGAGAAAGCCCTGAATGCCGGGGCAGGCCAGCGGCAGATTGTGAGCGATGGGGAGAATCACAATCAAGACGGAGTTGCCGTTCTCCCCAACGCTACAAACCTTGGACGCCATTTTCGTGTTGTACGCATAATCGTTGTGCGTGCGCGGGATCAGCTTCGGGATGCCGGTAGTGCCGCCTGAAAGCTGGAAAATCGCGGGATCGTCCGGGTCGATTTTTACTTGCGCCAGCGCCGACTTCGGCAACCTCGCCGGTTTCTCGATCAACTCGGTCATCGAAAGAAAACCCGGGCGCGCCGGACCGAGCACGATCCCGTGGCGCAGATGTGGCGCCCTCTGACGAATGCGATCGACCATCGCGCAGTAATCGAAATCGCCCTGCTGCTCCGGAACAACGCAGGCCACCGCGCCCGAAAGCTCGACAAACTGGCTGATTTCCGCGAACCGGTGGGGCATGAGCGCAGCGATGGCGATTCCGCCAATCTTCTGGAGCGCGAGGTAGAGGATCACGAACTCGGCGACGTTGGGAAGCTGAACGACGACCCGGTCGAGCGACTGGAAACCCGCGTCGAGAAGATTGAGTGCCAGGTTGTCCGACAGGCGATCGAGGTCGCTGTAGGTGATCACGCGTTCGCGGTCGAGCAACGCCACGCGATCTTTGTACTTGTCAAACACCATCCGGTATTCCTGGGCCAGCGTGCGATCGAGCCAGTAGCCCTTTTCACGGTAGCGCTTGGCGAATTCCGGCGGAAATGGAACGACCCCTTCCAACACGATCTCTCCTTCCAAATGAGTCCGAACTTAAATGACCCCAAAATCGCTTTTTTTTGTCATTCCGAGTGAAGCGAGGAATCTCTCCGTGGCACGCGTAAAAGCGAGAGGGATTCCTCGCTTCGCTCGGAATGACAAAAATAATATTGCGCAACTGCCGGCAAGACGCGGGCGCTACGTTGTCGCCGCGTAACCTCCATCGATCACGATGATTTCGCCGTTCACGAAGCGGTTGCTGGTGA
>Ga0070734_10005163_pt1 | contig 11760 bp, 9 predicted proteins | sample Coa_R1_8_FD_66444 | JGI IMG/M metagenome (GOLD analysis project Ga0070734, IMG submission 66444) | Surface soil microbial communities from Centralia Pennsylvania, which are recovering from an underground coalmine fire - Coalmine... | ecosystem: Environmental > Terrestrial > Soil > Unclassified ...
AACCAATGTATAGAGACCGGCCGATTTGTTATTGCGCGTGGATATGAAACTAGCAAAAACCGTACCCTTGCCGAGCAATGACAGGGCGGAAATTTCGGCATACTGCCGGTGCGTCACTGACCATTGCTGTACGGCCCCGCTCGTGAGCTGTACTTCAAACCAGGTTGGACTTGAAGCAATACCCAGGTAGACGCCCACAGATTGCTGTCCGCAGCTCAATAAAGCGGGAGAGCCATGGCCCAGATTCAGGATTCCTTCCACGCTCAGGGTAAAGCTCTTCCTAGAAAGATAAGAATGCTGCAGCTGCCCATCGCCGGAATAAGCCCGGAGCAGATCGTAGTCACCCTTGTTGCCCTTCGCTATCTCTTTCTTCATATCCTGGCCAAGGACCCACACGGTGCCGTCACTGGCTCCGCAAAGTCTTTGCGGGAGGTACATGCCCAAATTGAAACGCCAGATGATATTACCGCTGAAGTCAGCGGCAGCCAGAAATGTTTCTTTCGCACCGTTATCAGAGCGAGTAAGTACTCCCGCTACCAGAAGATGTTGGTTTGGACTTACCGTTACGCCTTCGATTTGAAGTGAATTAGCGCCGTCCAGCGCAAATGTGACCTCTGTGCGCGCGCCGGTATCCACGGAGTTCAGGATGATGTTCGCAGCCCCTGGCTGCGGAGCGCGAACGAACGAAAACAAATATCCGTTCGAAGTTTCAGGAAAGGTCCTGTGCTGGTCGAATGCTCCTTGCACTGCAATTTGATTCGAAGAACCATTTCCATTCGGCACAGTGCTTTGTGCTGAAAGTTGCGGAACGCAATAACTGGCCAGGAGCGTTAGACACAATATAAGGTGGCTACGCTTGACGATCGAAGTGATATGCATTGTCTTAAATTCCTTTCTGAGATATTTGATCGATACCCCGCATGAGTACTAGCCAGTTAACCCAGCTCTCCCCAGGGATCGCAACTGCTGCAACTGCCGCAACTGCCGCAGCCTCCGCAGCTTCCGCAACTGCCGCAGCTTCCACAGCTCCCGCAACTGTAGCAACTGAAGCAACTGCCACAGCTCTCGCAACTGCTGCAGGAGCAACTGCAACTGCTGCAACTGCTGAAGGCCGCAGAGTTCGCGCTCAGGAAGCTGTTCGCCAGAAAAGCGTTGGAAAGGCCTTTCGGCGCCGACACGTTGCGCAGCAGCGCCGCTGCATCTGGCGCGGCAGAGTTCAAAGTAAGAGAAGCAACTTCCACCGGGACGGGGATAGAAGTCCGGGACAATGACATCACCCTCACATAAGGGAATGTGCCTGTGATCTCCAGCGCGTAATGGCGTTGCAAATTTTCATGCCTACCTGAATGTTTGACCCGAAGCACCAGCCCTTGTCGAAATGTGGATTTCGACAAATGCGTCAGCGCCTTGTCATTCGGAGGAGCGCCTGATACAAAATTCAGGACCTTCCCGATCGCCATTCGGGTACAAACCAGGAAGAGCACTGCAAATATTGCGAAGTAAGTCTTGGTTTTTCTTAGCATGCTCATGGTGATTCAGTACCTTTCAGGAGTAAAGAAGAAGAAAGTCCGCAAAACACGCATCCAGGTTTCTAGTTTGCCGCTAAAGACCATATAGAAAAACGGAAGCAGTTTGCGCTTAGATCTTCTCTGGCGTATTCTTGCTCCAAAAAACTAGCGCAGCAAGCGATTGGTACATGTTGGATACTAAATTCCACCGCCAAAACAAAGCACAAGCTATAAAGTTAAATGTCACACTGAAGCGTGATACACGTCACAGTGGAGACCGTGTGACATGACTATGCTTTTGCGGAAGCCGGAGAGCACGATAGAAAGGGGGCCTTCGAATGAAAGCCGCGAGCGGGATTCCTTTCCCTGGCACCTCTGAGGGTGATAACGGAATAGACTCCGAACAAAATATATTTGTTCCAACTAATAAAAAAGCCTCAACATTCAACAGTTCATCCAACGGCAACTATCCGCATTCAGCTTTACCCAGCTCCGAACAGCACAGGCGCTCCACTCGAAGGCAGTTACACCTCTGGATACCAGAGAAAGACTTTCTCTTTTTACATTGTTTGGCGGGAGAGGAAGAAGAACCGGTGGCCAAGATCGTGCGGCGGCTGATTCGCCAGTTCCGCCAGACGAGCGCCGCCAAGAACAATCGCTATCCTTAATGCCTGCGAATGTTTGCAACTTAAAACCATTCTTCCATAGTCCATAGTTTTTCGGTGCCAGGCTTCCAGCCTGAAGGAAAAGATCCTTATGATTCAGGACACAAATCTTTATGGTTTGGTGCAGCCACTCGGCGGTCTTATAGGCAAGGCGGTAAGCTTTTGGGCCGAATCCGATGAGCCCGGCATGGCGACACGCATCGTCGATCTGGGAGACGTCAGCCAGGTCTGGGGCCGTCCTTCCATCAACAGAAAAACACAGACTGCCCAACTGATCTCGGGCTGTGGCGTCGGCTTGGATGCGGAAAACGCCTTTCTTCCCGCTGTGGGTGAAGGGCTGGAGCGCTATTGCTCTTGTGTGTTTGCCAAGGAGCAGTTCATCGCGGCTTCAGCGCGCGACTTAGGCGGCGAAGCCCTGAACCTTGATCTTGTTGCGCGCTGCAGCAAGACCGAGTTGGCGAATCCGAAATGCCCTTTGTTGCCGCCGGACAAGAATACCCCCATCCGATGGGTCCGGGGACTGTCTCTTCTCGATGGCCGTAGGGTATATCTTCCGGCGGTCATGGTCTACCTTTATACGGGTTCCTGCGGCCCGGGTGAGCGGTTTTGGCTTCCGATCACGACCGGTTGTGCCGGCCACATTTCCTTTGAGCGCGCGCTTTCATCGGCGATATGTGAAGTAGTAGAGCGGGATGCCATCAGCTTGGTATGGCTGCAAAAACTCGCGCTTCCCCGGATAGAAATCGATCATGCGCCGCCGCCGCTGGCAGACTATTGGGCACGCTATCTGCGAGCTTCACGGGATCTGGAATATATTTTCTTCGATGCCACCACGGACTTGGGCGTCCCTACTGTGTATGGCCTGCAGATCTCGCGCGAAAACCAGCGGCTCACGACGCTTGTCTCCTGTAGCACGGCGCTCCAGCCAGCCGAAGCTATCAGCAAAGTCATGCGTGATATGGCTGCCTGCAGAATCGCTTTTCGCGGTCCCCGGCCTGTACCGGAAACTCCGCGTGACTGCCGGACCGTCTTTGACGGCGCCAGCTACATGAGCCCCGCCGACCGCATACATGCATTCGACTTCCTCTTGGACAATCACAATTACAAGTCTCTGGGCGGCATGGCCGGCCTTGATAGGCTCAGCGATCAAGACGCATTGCAGCGGCTTCTTGCAATCTTTCGCGCAAAGAAGATGGATATCTATGCCGTGGATTTGAGCACGGATGAAGCTTTGCGCGTAGGAATGCGGGTAGTTCGAGTAGTCATTCCGGCCCTGCAGCCATTTTCATTTAACTATCTCGCGCGGTATCTTGGGCACCCCCGTTTATATGATGCGCCAAGGGAAATGGGATATCGGGCCTATAAGGAAACAGAGTTAAACCCATGGCCGCAGCCCTTTGCATAAAGGACCTCAGCTATAGGAAACAATTGCAAGAGAGGAAAGACATTGAACCCAGTACATCTAGTGTCGGTCGGCCATTTCGGAGAAGGCGTGGGCGAGTATTTGAGGCAGTTCCGGCAGGACATTGTGGAAACCGTGCTCAAGGAAGACAGAATCCCCATGCCGGAAGTGTGGCCTGCTTCTCGCATGCACCTGCTTGCTTCATGGCGTCCTGTGCCAGCGCTATGCGAACTGCTCGGTGACCTGAGTTGGGAATGGCAGCGTGCGTTTGTTCCGCTCATGCTGGATTCAACCATCATGCGCCTGGGGCCAGTCATCCTGCCCGAGAACGGAAGCTGCTGGCGGTGTTGGGCGCAACGTTCGAAACAGCACGCCCGCTGGCCGGAAGAACAGGCGGCCCTTCTGGAGCACTATGCCGCGCATGCGGAAGCCGGTCCTCAAGGATATCTGGAAGCGTTCGCCATGATGGGCGCGGCCCAGCTCGCGCACACCATCGACCAACTCGATTCCGGGGCCGCCATCGGCGGCCGCATCTGGAACATGGACATAATGACACGTGAAATCACCACTTCCACAGTAGTCCCTATTCATGACTGTCCGCATTGCGGCTTGCACCGGCCTCCGCTGGCGCGGAGCTTTGCGGACATGGAACATGACATTGGCTATCTATGGGCAAAGGCCCAACAATGAGATTGCATTATGAAAACTGTATCCAGTTCTGGAATTCCCAATCGCGCAAATATCGCAAATGAGGCAGGGGCTGCAGAATGGCAGCGACCGCGCTTTCTTCAGGAAGTGGTCCGTGTTCCGCTGGGCGACCGCGTCATCGTGGATGGAACAGAACGGCTGCACGTTCTCAAGACCGGTCCCAACCCGCAGTTGCTCCTGGATTTAATCTCCGCTATGGACGGTAGCCGGACGCTGGCGGACTTGGAGGCCGCTTTTGCGTCCGTCCCTCTTGGGGAAGTACAGGCCGCCGTTTCCATGCTTTCTACGTACGGCTTAGTGGAAGATGACGAATTCCAGGGCGCAACGTGCAGTAACATCGAGAGCCTCTCGTTCTTCCGCCGGTTTGTATCCGTCACACGCGAGAACAGCAGCGGCAGGCAGGCTCTGGAACGGTTACGAAATTCTTATCTGGCGCTTCTTGCACCCAGCCAGAGAACGCGCGAGGCATTGCTGCTCAAGTCGATTTTGAAAAAAACCGGCGTGGGCCGGGTGGACCTCCTGGATCCAGAGTCACTTAATCTCCGGGCCTTTGACGAACTGAGGCCATCGGCGCAGCCATTCTTCATTGGATTGTGGTTTGGAGAAGAACCAGCGGAGCTTTTCGCCGAACTGGACGTGTGGTGCGCCGAACGGCAAATTTCGTGGTTGCGAGCGGTTTGCAATAGTCACGCTAATTATGCCGACCTCGGTCCGATCTTCACTGCCAAAGAAACGCCTTGCTATCGCTGCTTCCACGCAATGCATTCCGTCCCGTCCGCGCCCAAGCCTACGGACGCGCAGGCGGTTTCCGCCACGGACGAGCTCTTCTTCATCAGTCTACTGGCTGTGGAGATCACCTATATGCTCAGCCATATCGGGACGGCACCTGCCGGAAGAGACTTCCGCCGGTTCGATCCGCGCACCTGGACTTGCCGGTCTCTTCGGTGCACTCGGATGCCTGATTGCGCCTATTGCCAGTCTTCCGGCACGTCAAACGCTGTGACCGTTCTTTTTCCCGAGCGTCGCAGCAGCCTGGACACGGCAATCGTTTTTGAGGACTACGCGGGTCTGCCTTCCCGTTCGCTGGCTCCTTCCAAGCCGCCGTTAGAAGAACATTCGTTAGCACCTCTCTATCAAGCGAAGAAATTGAACCATTGTCCGCTCCATGTTCTTCCACAGCGCCTGCCGGATTGGAAGAACGGGATCCTGGACGTCCTGATGTCCGGCCCCATGAGTTCAGGTCAGCCGCTGACTCTGGAGAACGTGGCCACGTTGCTGCTGACCACAGGCGGCATTCGTGATTCGCGGGCGGGAATAACCAAAGTAAAGCGATGGGCAGCCACGGCCGGAAATCTCGGGTCGGTTGAGCTTTGGCTGGCCGCGCGTAATGTGGAAGGGCTGGAGCCTGGGTACTATTACTATCAGCCCCAGCATCACTCGCTTGCCGCATACCGCAGACGCTCCGGAGCGCTGGCAATCGATGATTTCATGCGGCGTCTGATTCCGGACGGACCACAGCCGCTGCCTGACGCTCTTTTGATTTTTACCGGAGCCTTTCACCGCGTGGCCCGCAAATATGGGCCGTTCGCCTACCGGCTCGTGAATCTGGATGCCGGCGCTGCCATCAGCCAGTTGTGCATAGTGGCTGAATGCCTGAATGTGGCGGCCCGTCCCGCCTGCCGCTGGGCCGATGATCTCATAGAAGACCAGTTGAATCTTGAATCCTTCAACGACCACTGCACCGGCGTGGTGGCCTTGTTCCAGAACATGCTCGGCGGAAGGCCAGGTTTTGCATGGTCCCAGAAAGGGCCACGGCAGGGAGTGCCAGCCTCGGCAAAGAGCCCCGGCCAGTTCGGTGGGCTGTCCCTTCAGGAGGTATTGGAGTTGACGCATCGCGAAAGCCGCATCTCCGAGAAAGAGTTGAATCTGGGTCCGTTTGCGGCGCCTTCGGAATTTCTAGATTCCACGGGAGAGCTCTCCTCTCCTCTGCCACTTCCTCCCGCCCGTCACGGGGGAGAACCGGTTGGAAGAGTCCTTGCGGCGCGGACCTCGGTTCGGCTCTATGCACCTAAACCTGTCTCGCTGGATCAGATCGCAACGATGCTTGCCTGCGCCCACCAAGGCGACATGCAGGATTGGCCGGAGGAGCAATGCGTCGGCCAGGTGCTCACATACAGGGTGCTGACTTGGCGCGCTCAAGACCTTGCTCCCGGCATTTATCAGTACAACCCGCAGAGCCGGACGCTGTCATTTTCCCATCCTGCTCCGTCCCCGTCAGGAACAGTCGAGCTGTACGTGCAGGAAGAGTTTGCCGCAGCGCCGCTGGTCCTCTGGATCACGGGCAATCTGGCGGCGGCATGCGCGCGTCATGGTGCTTTCGGGCACCGGGAATTGTTGCTGCGCGCGGGAGCGGCCTCGCATCGTGTGTGGATGGCGGCTATGGGCATGGGGTTGGCGGGCACGATCGTAGCGGGAGTGATTCCCGGTGCTGCTCGCCGGCTGTTTGGACTGGATGGCTATACGCGCGCAAGCCTGGTAGCTGTGGCACTCGGCTATCCTGCCAAATTTCCTAAACAGCCTCTTGCATATTCCAGCCCGCATGGGGGAGACAATCATGCAAACAGCCGATAAAGATCTGCGGCAGACGCCCGCAACCATCCATTCCACCTTCGCGGTCTCGCTTTACGCGGAAAAGAATTTTTTTCGATCGGCGGAGGCCCTTAGAGAGCAGTTCGAAAAGCAGGTCCTTTCCAGCGGAGGCAACCGCGGCCTCAGCGCTTTTGTGTATGCATTCCGTGAAAACAGCTATCAATTTCTGACCTCCAGCGCGGACCGCATTTTTACCGCCGGCATCTTGGAAGAGTTTATTGAAAGCCTGAAGGCCTGGGCCGCAAACACGCTGGGCGTCTCCCACGTCTCCGCGCCTCAGGTCCGCGGCTACATTCACGGTTGTTCGCGGGCCTTCTTGTGCGATGAAGTCAGTTTTGAGTGGCACTATTCCTTCTGCCTGACCAAACGGCTCTGCCACCACAAAACCGCTCGCATCAAGCTCCTGGTGGAGAGCATTGAAGAAGAGCAAAACCGCAATTTCAGCATCGACCGGATCGTCACTTTGCAGCCTGAATTGAATGACCTGGTGGTGCACAGGGCAGGAAATCCCTACAGCATTGAGACCGGAACAAAATCGATGAGCCCGCTGGAAGCCGACATTTTGCTCGACGGATATCTCTGGTGACTCACATTGGGGCCGCGATGGAGCAAGCGGGTAAGACAATCTGCGAGGGTATCCGATTCGGAGGGTCCATGAACTATCTGCTCGACCTATTCACTTCACCCGAGCTGTATCCCATGCGGGTCGATTTCAGAAAACATGCCATGACGTTTGTTCGCATGTCGGGAGAGACCTATCGCGCCTCTGTTTTCCTGGACGGCCGCACCCAGCATCTGGGCAGTGATTCTTACGAGATCAGAATGGACGATCTTCTGCTGGCGGCGGGCACAACGCCCGAGCAGCCCAGGAGCATACATTACATCCTTCATCCCACATTCTGCTGTTCGACGCTCCTGGCCCGCTACTTCGAACTGCTGCCCAATTGCTTTGTGCTGAAGGAGCCGGTGCTGCTCACGCAGCTGGCGCTGACGCGACGCTCGCTGCTGCGGTGGAACGATGCTTTTGCACTGTGCGCCCGACTGCTGGCCAGGGCCTACGATCCGCAGCAGTTTGTCATCATCAAACCGCATGAACCCTGCAACGTCCTCGGCTCTCTCCTACTGGAGCACAATGACCGCGCCACGATCACGTTCCTAACCACGCCGTTACGGGATTTTCTGCTGTCCATCTTGAAAGCGGAAGATCGCCGAGCCTGGGTGCAGCGCCGACTGGTCAAGGCGCGAGAAAGCGCTCTGAACGTTCCTTCCCTGGCGAACGCCGATATAAGCAGTCTCCACGACGCGGAAGCCGCCGCATATTTGTGGCTGGTAAACCGCTATTTGTGCCAGAAGCTTTCTTCGGGCCCATACCGGTCGCGCGTGCTCGTGCTTGACGGAGGCCGAATCGCGGACTTTCCCAAAGACTCACTGCGGGCAGTAGCCTCATTGGCCGGTTTGCCTTTGAGCGAGCAGCAACTGCAATGGATGATCGACCACCCGTCGATGCGCAAGTATTCCAAAGATCTTTCCCGGCCCTATGACGCCAATTCGCGTCATCAGGAGCTGGCCGAATTGGAAAATTCCTGGCGAAGAGAGGCTGACGCCGGCGCTAGATTCGTTGAATGCTGCTGTCCTGAGGCTTTCGCCGAATGCTGGTTCGCCGAAGCCACGATCTCGTGAAAAAGGAGGCGGTCTTTCGACCGTAAATTCCCTTGGAAGTTCTGCTAGGGTTGCTGATCGGATTTGCCATTGGCGCAACGGGCATTGGCGGTGGCACCCTGGCGGCACCCGCGATGATCCTGCTTTTAGGCTTCTCGCCGCGCGTGGCCATAGCGACAGCGCTGGTTTTTTCCGCTATCGTCAAGATCGGGGCCTCCGGTATTTATCTCTGGCGCAAACAGGTGAATTTTCGCGCGCTTGGCTATCTACTGGTGGGCGGAGTCCCCGGCGTGCTTCTGGGGGCCCTCCTCTTTGCCGAGTTGCACATTACAAAATCGGATAGCTGGATACCGGTGGTGGTGGGACTTTTCATCATTATTTCCGCTGGATCCAGCCTCTTTCGTTTTTCGCGGCTCAACGTGCAAGGTAAATCCATGTTCCACTTGCTTCCCCTCTTTAGCCTGCCGATCGGGCTGGAAACGGGTTTTTCCTCGGCTGGAGCGGGAGCCCTGAGCTCAATCGTCCTGTTGAACGTGACCGACCTCAGTGCCGCCTCTGTTGTTGGAACCGATCTCGTCTTCGGCATGATCACTGCGGCGACCGGTGGCACAATCCATGCGTTCCATGGTAATTGTGACTGGATGGCTCTGGCACTTCTTCTGCCTGCCGGTTTTGTTGGGACCGTGGCGGGTGCACATTTTGCCCGGGCGCTGCCTTCCCGGCAGATTCGAGCAGCTTTGCTATGCTGGATAATTTTCGTCGGGTTTCTGCTCATCCACAGCGGCCTTCAACAGCCATGATCGGGTCCCGCATTATTGGAGAGAAAACTGAAGCTAAAAGAAGGCACTCGAACCGTCATGCTTCAACAACTCATTGAGTCTCAGAGCAAAGTGGCTGCACACGTTGATCTTGCTTTCGTGAAATCTTGAAATAAAACCGACAAGGTGGCGTGTAATGTAGGCAATTTTGTGCCTTTCAAAGCCTCAAAGAGCCACCGCGTCCAACAGCTTTCAACGAGCGGCGTGCAACAGGTTCAATATCAATCAGTTAGTAACAACAAATTTCAACAGGTTTCAATAAGGGTTGGAATCTGGTTCGGGACCAGGGGGTCGGAGGTTCAAATCCTCTCTCCCCGACCATTTATTTCAACAACTTACAATTGATTTCTGGTCTGCCGTCCTCAGTGGTGTAGGCGAAATTGAGGCTGCGAAAGCCTCAAAGATCAATAAGCAGATTTTTCGAGCAGTTTCCAAAGCATTGCATCCTCTAATAGTGCTCTTTCCGCTCACTTGTTTCATGTCTGTGGCTCAACTCCGAATTGCCGAGGTCGTCGGATCGTGCCTTGGTCATACACCGCATGTTGTAAACATTGGTTTCCAGGCAGCGACTCAAGGTTTTGTACCCCAAGCAGTTGGAATAAAAATCGGAGCATAGTACTAACACCAGATGCACTGGAACAGCGCTGTCCACACAACTGGCTCTAAACAACGTGTCAAAGTAGCGTTTACGGACTTCGTCATTTTGCGTAAGCGTAAAGATCTCCTCAAATTGATCAACGACAAGGAGTACACGGGGTTGGCCTTCCCGGGCAGTCGCCTGCACCAGGGTGCTTATGGCATTGCGAAGAGAGTTTCCACCAGTGGGAAGCTTGTTTCTGCAGGCTTCAATGAATTCTGTCTGATCTTCAAGAGCCAATTCCGGCGCCAAGGCGCCAGGCAGTATTTCGGCGAGATAGTCGAAAGGAGAACTGGCAGGACGAAAAAGAGCAATTCTCCATGAGCAAATCGGTTGCCTCTCCCACTGAAAATAGCCCTGGCGCAAAGCGGGAATCAGCCCCGCGCGTATAAGAGACGATTTGCCGCTGCCGGAATTGCCTATGATGACCAAAACCGGAAAGCGAGCAAGACGACCAATCAATTCATCCGTGTCGGAATCACCGCCAAAGAATAGCCGGGAATCGGGTTTAAAAATCTGCGGGCTACGGCAGAAACTGCGTTGGCTACAATAGTCTAGAGCGCAACTGTGGTGTGAATATTCATTGCCGCGTCCAGGCGTGTTCTCATCAGATGCAACATCCATTCGCCTTACTTGGGCTAAAAATTTATATCCTCTCCTCGGAATGGTTTGAATGAAACGATTGCTATTCCCGTCATCGCCGAGAATCTTTCTGAGAACAAATATGTTCTGACTCAGGTTGCCTTCTTCAACAAAGCTCTCAGGCCAGAGAGCTTTCATGAGGGGGCCTTTTTCCAGTACATTTCCACTGTTCTGCAACAACAACAACAACACGTCGAGTACCTTTGGCGTAACAGTGATTTCTTTGCCATTATGGGTCAATCTGCGCTTCTTCACATCAAGCCGAAATGTGTCAGCCAATGTGCCGAATTCGTAGACTGACCCCATCTTTCCGTCCATCTGTCACTCGCGCGAGCGCCAAGCCAACTCCAAAGAATCCGTCGAGTTCTTTCGTGGCCTGGCATCGCAACTCCGGCGGTCAACCAGACTTGCTTGTTCCAAACAATATGCTACGAACTAATGAATCTCTCATAGCCGTCGTTTTGAAAAATGTGTGGTTAGCCACTAGTATGCAAATTTGAGAACTTTGATATTTAATTGAGAATCTACCTAAAGACTTTGAGATTACCGTTGTTCTATTGTTAATAAGTCACAGGTCGCTAACTCCGGATAGCTATTCAAGAATATGATGACTCGGAGCAAGGCTGTTACTAATAATTGTCTTAATATTCAGAGTAAGAACCAAAATGGAATAGTTCCATTTGCGGAAGCCTGAAGCAGAGACACAGGGGTTTCCACAATGTAAGGGGTTAAGGCGAGAGCCTGCCCGGAAGGCTTAAAGGTTAAATGCAACCTTAGGCCGCTATCTGCGTAGCTTACTGGAAACATACCTTGTCGATCGCAGCGAACCACGGCCTCTGGCAAGAATCGCCGTGGCTACCTCTGCTAACTAAATTCTGTCTGCATACACAATGTGCTCCGCTGTATTCCAAATGAAGGAATCCGGCGCGCGCTGCCCAAAGCAATTCCACAAATTCAATAAGAGGTCGCTAACATGAAATCGCTCCGTATTGCCCTTCCGCTCTTGCTCTCGTTCACTGTAACCGCCGCTTTCGCCCAAATCTCCGCCCAGAAATCGTTCGACCAACTCAAA
>Ga0070734_10005164_pt1 | contig 11759 bp, 14 predicted proteins | sample Coa_R1_8_FD_66444 | JGI IMG/M metagenome (GOLD analysis project Ga0070734, IMG submission 66444) | Surface soil microbial communities from Centralia Pennsylvania, which are recovering from an underground coalmine fire - Coalmine... | ecosystem: Environmental > Terrestrial > Soil > Unclassified ...
GTGCGGGTCGTAAAACACCTGCGCTTTTCCGTCAGCTCCGATTTTGTAGACCTTGCCGTCGGGGTCGGTCGCAGCGTAAACTGCGTCCTTGGAATCGATCGCGAGGGCGTGAATTTCCAGGCCGTCGAGCTGGGCGACCGTGCTGCTTTTTCCGCCGGAATCGACGCGAAACAGCTTGGTGGCGCCGCTTCCGGAACCTCCGCCGGCCGTAAAGATATTGCCCTTGGAATCGACCGCAATGGCCCAAAGATACGGACTCGCAGAATCGAACACTTCGGGGAATTCCGGGGCGAGGTACAAGCGGCCGTCGCTCCGAAGGGAGAGTTTCTTCAGCGTGCCTTTTTCGAAATCGGTCCGGTCGCCTTGCTCCCAGAAACGTGTGTCGCCCGCGAAGCCGCAGGCGGCGATGGCAAATGCCGCCGGCAGAAATTTTGAAATGTTCATTGCGTAGGGATGAGTCGCCTTTACTTGACGGTGATCTTGAGCGAATAACTGCCTTCCACGAGCAGGTCGAACGGAATGCTGCCCTGCTCGACGGCGCTTTCGGGTGTGGCCATCAGGCGGCGGCTGGCGGTACGACCGGTCTGCATCACGTTCATGACGGAGGGCGGCAGGCTCGGCAGCGTCTTGTCTTCATAGAACACGGTCGGGCTGGGCTCGACGAGCGAAACATAGACCTGGTTGTTACTGCGCTCCTGGTTGATCAGCGATACGGTTTGAGGAATATCCATGAAGGGCTCGGAAAGGCCGGCCACGGTCTGCATGCGGTTCAGCGTCTCGGCGTCGCTCAAAAGAATGCGCTGATCGCCTTTCGGAAGACCGACGGGAATCTTCAACAGAAAATCGCGCTCGATGCGATCACCGCGATAGGGACGCAGGAAAACCTTCAGCGGCACCTGGGTACCCGCTTCCACTTCGCTCGACGGGATCCAGGCGTTCTCGATGGTGGCGACGCGCCGCTCGGGGAAGATGTCGATGGTGGCGTCGACATTCTTCAGTTTCGGAGTGCTCACCGAATTCAGGAAAAGACGGTTGAACTTGTCGCCCCACCAGCCGGCCAGCTGCATGGGCGCGGGGGCGGGGTTCTCGCTCGCGGTCAGGATGGTCGAAAGCGACAGGCCCGGTCCGCCGTCGAGCTCCACTTTGCCGCTCATGCGGTAAGTATTTTCATCCGCGAAATCGTTCAGACTGGAAAGCGAGTTGAACAAGGTCATCATCATCAGGTACGGCGTCCACTTCTGCTGGACGAAGACGCTGAAATGCAGATCCTTTTCAGCACGGACGGCGTCGTTGTCGCCGTAGGAGCGCACCTTGACGTTGACGGGAACCATTTCGGCCGTCGCTCCGAGCTCGCCCATGATGGCGCTGTGGCGATCCTGCCTGAGCGCGCCCACAACCTCCGTCGCGTTGCCGAATTTATTCGGCTGATAGGTGGAAGCGAGCGTGGTGAGCACATCGGCCTTCGCCATCGGCATGTTCACCGGGCCCAGGTTGAAGAACGAATGGCCGCAGGCCAACACGTGCCTACCGTCGTTGTACGTGACGGTACACATACCGCTGACGCTCATATCGCCGGTGACCAGGATGCCGGTTACGGCATCGCCCGGCTGCAGGGAGTGCTCCCAGCCAGGGGCCGGTTTCGAATCCGCGATGGTGCTGGACGAGCCGCCCGTGGCGACCGTCATACCGAGCTGGTTGAAGAGTCCGGAGAACTCGCGAAATACATTGTCCTGGAAGCCGGAGAAGGTGAGCGGCGTTTCAATCGGGATCATCGTGGAGCTTCCCGGCATGCTTTTTGCGGCCGACGCAGCCAGCACCTGCGAAAGCATCCCTGAGGGAACGTTGACCGATTCCTGCGCCACGGTCTTGTCGGGCGTGCGCGCGTCCACGGGCCGGGACTTATCGAAATCGTTCACGTCCAGCATTAGCTCGATTGGCGTGATCCCGCAGATTGCATCCGGCGAGAAGACGCTGAAACGAAGGGCCACCGCGCCCAGGAGCTTGCCGTCGATATAAACGGGACTGCCGCTCATGCCGCCTGCCACATTGGTGCGCGTCGCCTTGCCGCCCATTTTGCCGAGGATGATGTCCTGCTTCGGTCCCCACTGATTTTTCAGGACGCCGAGAATCTCCACGGGAATCGGCTCGGGTTCCGAGCCCTCGAGCACGGTCCAGGCGTAGCCCTTCATGCCCGGCTTGAGATCAGCCAGCTTGAATAACTCGACTTTACCGGCTTTGGGGCGGACGGGGGAGGATTCCTGGGCGGGTAATAAAAAAGACGAGGACACGACCGCCAAAAGGACGGTAGCAAACTTAGGCATGAAACCTTCCTTAAGTCTTAGAGATGCGCAGCACCGGATAGCTAGTTTCATTATCGTCCAGATTCTGGATGCGTGGGAGGATAGCGGTGCGTTTTCGTGGCGTATTCAGGCAGGTTTGGTAGGGAGGGTCCCACGCTCCTCGGCCTAAGGTTGAGGTATGGTGTGGTCGGGATTGTAGCCGCCGCCGGGGTCTTGATCGAGCTCGGCCGGCTGCGGCGGATGAAGCGGACCGCGCGGAGGCGCCTCGTTTACAGGGCTCGCGGGTTGGGGAGTTTTCAACTCGTCGATCATCGGCTGAATGATGCCGCGCGGCTGCTCCGCTGACGGCGGTTCTGGTTTTTCGTGTTGGGCGCTCATGAATGGGGTTCCTTTCTAGCCGCGATTCTAAGGGCGACCAGGGCGATCCGAGCGCCGGACTGCGAGCAAAGTACAGGAAACTAAGCAGGATCGGGATCGAAAGCTCCCGTTATCGCTCGCTTTCGAGGATCACGATCGCCATCCCGTCGCGCGCGGTATGGGTCATCGAGAGCGCGATATTGTGGACACCCAATTCCTGGGCGACCTGGGCCGCGACGCCGTGGAGCTGGAGGGTCGGCCGGCCCGAGGGAAGGTTCGCGACCTCGAAATCCTGCCAGCGCACGCCGCGCCGCCAGCCTGTCCCGATGGCTTTCATTCCCGCCTCCTTCGCCGCGAAGCGGGCGGCTAAGCGCTCGTAGCGATTCGCCTTGCGCTCCACGTAGGCAATTTCTGCGGGAGTGTAGATGCGGTCGAGGAAGCGCCGGCCGTAGCGCTCGGCCACCTGGCGAATGCGCTCCACTTCGGCCAGATCGATGCCCAGGCCGACGATCACAGTTCGGCGCCTGTCGAGGCTAAGGTAAGGCGTCCCAGCTTGACTCCCTTGGTGCTGATCAGGGCGTCGGCGATCTTCTTGACCTCCCCCGCCTTGCCCTTAACCACTATTACTTCCAAGCAGTTATCGTGATCCAAATGAACGTGAAGGGCGGAAAGCACGTGATGGAAGTGCGAATGCTGGAATTCAGTGAGTTTCTCATTGAGGAGACGGACATGGTGGTCATAGACTAGCGTGACAGTGCCGACGACATTGCTATCGGGTCGCTCCCAGGTCTTCTCGACCAATTCTTCGCGGATCATGTCGCGGAAGGCCTCTGAGCGGTTGGTATACCCTCGGGAAGCGATGAGCTGGTCGAATTTCTTGAGGAGCTTGGAGTCGATGGCGATGCCGATACGGCTGAGTTCACTCATGAATATAGCCAGCGTAGCGGATCGCGGGGTGGTCCGGAGCCGTCGCACGCTTTCAGAAATCGTGCTACTTTGAGGCGACGGACGAGCGATGCATATCCCCGATAATTTCCTCTCCACGCCGGTCTGGGCCGCGCTCGATGCGGTTGCCGTTCCGGCCGTCGGGTTGATGATCAAGCGCGCGGGCCGGGACACGGACGAATCGCGCATTCCATTGCTGGGCGTCATGGGCGCGTTCGTCTTCGCGGCGCAAATGATCAATTTCCCGGTCGGAGTGGGCACCAGCGGCCACCTGGTGGGAGGCGCGCTGCTTGCCTGTACGCTCGGAATCGCACCAGCATCGCTGGTCATGACCGCCATCATCGCCATCCAGGCGATTGTGTTTCAAGATGGCGGAATCCTCGCGCTGGGAGCCAACGTTTTCAACATGGCGATCGTGGGCGTGCTCTTGGGCGGTTGGCCGTACCGGACTTGGGGAGCAGCGTCGAAGAAGCGCGCAATTTTCTTGGGTGCGTTCCTCTCGGTGATGGCGAGCGGATCGCTGGCGCTGGGAGAGCTGACCTTGTCCGGCATCGCGATGCCGCGTCCCCTGGCCCTGACGTCTCTGGGCCTTTTTGCGATCAGCGCGCTCATCGAGGGCGCGATCACCATTTCGGTGGTTCAGGTGCTCGAAAGGATGAATCCGAGATTCGTTCCGGCACCGGAACGGCCGCGCGGTCCTGCACTCGCAACGTTCGGAGCCGCAGCGTTATTGCTGGGCCTGGCCGGATTTCTGATCGCTTCGCGATTGCCCGACGGCATCCAGAATCTGGGCCTGCAGCTCGGGCTCGCCTCGAAGACGGCTTTCCATTCGCCTCTGGCGGATTACTCGGCGGGGTCGTTTGATTCGCTCTGGCTCCGAAGGGCGACCGCGGGCCTGGCCGGCCTGCTGCTCATTTACAGCGTGTGCGCGGCGACGGCGCGCGTGATCGGCCGCCGAAGGAGCGCCTAGCGTGCATCACGTCCTGATGGATCAGTGGAGCCGCGGCTCCAGCCCTCTGCATGCCCGCGATGCCAGGGCCAAGATCCTGGCGCTGCTCGTTTTCTTGATCGTGCTCGCCACCACGGCTCCGCAGGCTTACAGCACGCTGGTCATCGATGCGATCGTACTCGCCGCGGCGATTCTGATCGCGCGACTGCCGCTTGGGAATCTCCTGCTGCGTGCTGCCGTAGTGCTTCCTTTTTCGATTCTTTTCGGCGCTATCAGCTGGTTGATGGGCGATCCGGTCCGCGGGCAGGGGCTCGTCGAGAAGAGTTATCTTTCCACCGTTTCCGTGTTGATTGTCGTCGGCACCACGCCTTTTGCGGCATTGCTGCAAGGAATGGAGTCTCTGGGGGCGCCGCGCCTGCTGATTCTCCTGGCCCAGTTCGTGTATCGCTACCTTTTCGTCATCTCGGAACAGGCGCAGCACATGCGCATCGCCGCGGCGAGCCGCCAGGGGGCTCGCAACCAGCGGCATCGGCGCTCGCGGCTGCACGCCGCAAGCGGAGCTTTGGCGGTTCTCTTCGCACGCTCGTATCAGCGCGCCGAGGGGATCCATCGTGCCATGCTGGCGCGTGGTTTCTCGGGAAGGTTTTCGACGCTGGAAGGGCGCGCCTTTCGTCTTTCGGACGGCCTCTTCACCGCCGCCGTGGCCGCGTTCCTGATCGTGGTGCGTGTCCAATGACGCCGCTGATCGAAGTTCGCGACCTATCGTTTGAGTATGAAGACGGCACGCGCGCGCTCGATGGCGTGAATTTCCGGCTCCAGGAAGGGGAAACGGTTGCTCTGCTCGGCGCGAATGGATCAGGCAAAACCACCTTCGTCTTGCAACTAAACGGAATCCTGAAGGGGCAGGGAAGCGTGACAGTGTGCGGGATGCCGCTCATTCCCGAAAATCTGGCAGCGATTCGTTCGCGCATCGGAATGGTATTTCAGGACTCCGACGAGCAGCTGTTTATGCCCACGGTCCTGGAGGACGTTGCGTTCGGACCAATGAATCAGGGACTGAGCGCGGAGCAGGCGTTGAGCCGTGCCAAATCGGCGCTGGCACAGGTAGGCCTGGATCGCGTTGCCGAAAGAGCCCCGTATCACCTGAGCGCAGGAGAGAAAAGGCAAGTCGCGCTGGCCGGGGTTCTTGCCATGCAGCCGGAGATACTCGTGCTGGACGAGCCCACCACGTTCCTCGATCCCCCCGCGCAGCGCAACTTATACCAGTTACTCCGTGAGTTGCCGCAGGCGAAACTGATCGTTACTCACAACATCCGATTCGCAGCCGCAATTGCAACTCGCGCTGTGTTCTTTGAGCGAGGTAAGTTAGTGGCCGATGGACCCCTTCAGGAAATTATTGACCGTTTTGGATGGAACTACGCGGATTTACCCGCCGCCGACTTGCGATACGCGGCCCATCGACGCTTCTGAGCAGCTGCGATTCGTTTGCGCGCTTCGGCACTGAGCCTGGTGCGCTTGCGCTTCGGTGCGGTCTCAGCGAGCGGTGGCCTTCCCCGCTTACGCGAGCCTTTCCCCAGCATCATACGCACTTCCCGAATCTGCTCTTCGATACGGCGCTTTTGTAATTCCAGGCCTTCCAAGGCAGCGCTGAGAAAGGACTCATTGCCAAACTTTTTGTCCACCGGCATTCTATCTCCTCAAAAAATGATACCTAAGTAGCGGCGACTTATGATAGCGCAACCGCGTAATTAATTGTTAGCCGTCGAACTGTCCGAATGGGCCGCTGGGGAATCAAGTAAGAAAGTTACCGGCCCGTCATTTACCAGGTGTACTTGCATATGCGCCTGAAATACGCCTGTGTCGACAGGAAGACCGGAGGATCGTAGACGGCCAACAAAATATTCATATAACTCGCGCGCTTGTTCGGGTCCGGCGGCCTCGTCAAAACTCGGGCGTCGGCCTTTCCGGCAGCTCCCGTAGAGCGTGAACTGGGAGACGACCAAGAGGGCGCCTCCCGCTTCCAGGATGGATCGATTCATGCGGCCCGTGTCGTCCGGAAAAATGCGCAGTTGGGTGACTCGGTCGGCCAGATAGTCGGCGTCGCGGCGGACATCGTTGTGTGTGACCCCTAGAAACAATAAGAGGCCCGGACCGATCGCGCCTACTGCCTGGCCGTCCACCTCGACTCGAGCCTCGATGACGCGTTGGAGAAGAAGTCTCATGTTATGTGTGGCTTCGGGCACCACGCGAAGGCACCCATCCAGTATGGCATCCGGCTGCCCTGAGTTTTTTCGCCACCTGCGTGATTTTCATCTAGGGGAATCGCTTCAGCCCGAATAGGAACATCGTCCTATCTGTAACCGAGACTGTTCGGCGGATTATTGGAGTGATGATCCTAAAAGGCATCTTCCAGCGCAAGCGGGTTCACAGTAAAATGCCGGGCGGCTTCTTCAACTTTGAAGACGACGCCTCCTCTACCAGGCTGTACGGCTTCGGCTTTGGCGATCATCTGCGGTTGCGCGATGAGTACGGCAACATCTGGCGCGGTACGGCGGAAAAGGTGAGCGACGAATCGGTCCGATACACCTTCCGCGACGCTAACGGCAACACTATCAGCGGTGTCTCCGATAGTTACGGCATCGTTCTTCGAGATGGCCGCGGTAAGACCTGGCGCGGATTCATCGAGTAACCTTCCCTCACCTTTCTCTTTCACCAGGTCGTCGTTTTAAGCTTCTCGTCGCCATCGCTTATGATGGAAGTTCTCTCGAATGGCGTCGAAGCGGCAGCTCAGTTACAAACAAGCCGGAGTCAGTATCGATGAAGCGGACCGCGCGGTAAGTTTCATCCGCAAACACGCGCGCGGCACATTCACGCGTGGAGTGCTCACCGACATCGGCAGTTTCGGCGGCGGCTACTTGTTATCGGGCTGGAAGAAGCCGGTATTGATCAGTTCCGCCGACGGAGTCGGCACCAAGCTGAAGATAGCGTTTCTCACCGGACGGCACAACACCATCGGGGAGGATCTGGTCAATCATTGCGTCAACGACATCGCGGTGCAGGGCGCCACACCGCTATTTTTTCTCGACTATTTCGCGGTGGGCAGGCTTGACGCTGCGGTGGCGGGCCAGGTGATTGAAGGCATAGCGCGCGGCTGTCGCAACAATGGATGCGCGCTCATCGGCGGCGAAACCGCTGAGATGCCTGGCCTCTATCAAAATGGCGAATACGATCTGGCGGGCTTCATCGTCGGTGCTGTGGAGCGCGGGCGCATGATCACCGGGAAGGCCATCCGAGCCGGGGACGTGCTGATCGCGCTGCCTTCCAATGGTCTGCACACCAATGGATATTCGCTCGCGCGCAAGCTCCTCTTCGAGGTGGCGCGGGTGCCGCTCGATGACGCTCTGGCGGCTGAGCTGTTGCGGGTCCATCGCAGTTACCTGAAACCGATTCGGGCGCTCTTCGATGCTGGCCTGCTCAAAGGCGCGGCGCACATCACCGGCGGCGGGATCACCGACAACACTCCGCGCATTCTGCCGGACGGCGTGGCGGCGCGGATCGATACGTCGGCGTGGTCCGTTCCCCCGATTTTTGAAACGCTGCGTGCCATCGGAAATCTGGACCTGGCGGATTATCGGCGGACGTTTAATCTCGGCGTGGGAATGATCCTGGTCGTTGGGAAGCGCGGCTTGTCGAAGGCTGAAGCAATTCTTGCGAAGCTGAAAGAGCCCTCGTTTGTGATCGGAGAAGTAATACGCTCAAAGGGGCCCAGAGTGCAGTACTCAGACGACGGGGTGCGTGGTTGAAGCGGCTCGGAATCCTGCTTTCCGGACGCGGTTCGAATTTTGAGGCGATCGCGCGCAACGTAGTTTCGGGTGCTCTGGACGCCGAAATCGCCTTGGTGCTGTCGAATCGACCCGAGGCGCGCGGCCTGGAGATCGCGCGTGAGCAAGGCTTGCCCGTGCTGGCGATTCCCTCTAAGGGCGTGGCACGCGAGGAGTACGACCTGAGCGTTGTTCGCGAGCTGCGCGAGCGCGGCGTCGAGCTGGTTTGTCTCGCAGGCTTCATGCGTTTGTTGAGCGCGGAATTCTGCCGCGCGTTTCCGCAGCGCATTTTGAATATTCATCCGTCGCTGCTCCCCGCTTTTCCCGGGCTCGACGCGCAGAAGCAGGCTCTCGAGCACGGCGTGAAGATCACCGGCTGCACGGTTCATTTTGTCGACGAGCTGCTCGACGCCGGCCCCATCATTCTGCAGGCTGCCGTTCCGGTGCGGGACGGCGACACCGAAGAATCGCTGTCGGCCCGCATCCTCGCCGAGGAGCACCGCATCTACAGCGAGGCGATCCACATCGTGCTCGGAGAACGCTGGCGCATCGAAGGCCGGCGGGTGCTCACGTCTTAGGCGGCTCACTTGCCTGAATCGTCCAGCCTGATCGCTCGCCGGGCGGGGTCGCTGCGCGCCACCTTTCGGTACCTGATGGAGACCGAGGTACACGTATTCGCCTTTTCGGTGTCGGCGGGCATGCTGCTCTCATTCTTCCCGTTCGTCACCGTGATGCTTTCACTCTGCCGCTATGTGTTTCACTGGCGCGGGGCCGTGAATGCCATCTACTTCGCGTTAAACGATTATTTCCCCGACGCCTTCGGGCAATTTCTGCAGCGAAACTTTGAAGCCACCGTGGAATCGCGCGGGCCGGTCCAGGTCATTTCGTTGGTGCTGCTCTTTTTCACCGCGAGCGGAATTTTCGAGCCCCTGGAGGTGGCATTGAACCGCGTCTGGAATTGCGCAGCCAATCGCAGCTACCTCAAGAACCAGCTCATCGGTCTGGCGCTGGTGCTCGCGTGCGGCGCGCTGATGATGGTCTCGGTGACGCTGACAGCCCTGAACGATCAATTCCTGAGAACCGTGACAAGAACGCCCCCGACGACCATAGCCAATATCACCGGCCTTGCGTTGCTCAAACTCGCGGCGCTGCCGATGTCGATGCTGCTCTTGTTCCTGATCTACTGGCTGCTTCCGAACTGCACCGTCAGACCGGTGAGGATCATTCCCGCGGCGATCGTCGTGGGACTGTTTCTAGAACTGCTCAAATACATCAATCTGTGGACCTGGCCTTTCCTGCGTGCGAAACTGGCCCTCGAATACGGCCCCTTTGTCTACACAGTGACGATTATCTTGTGGGGGTTCGTAGCGGCATTGGTCGTGCTTGCGGGCGCCGAATGGAGCGCGCGCCACGCACAGGAGTCTGCTGCACCATCGCAACCTCCCACTCGGACCACAGGCTTTCTCGGGATTGACACGGAGGATTCCACTTAGTTCAACGGGACTATGGTCCCATTGAAGCCGCGCGAAAGGGTCCGCAAAATGGGACTTTCGCATGGCTACCGCACCAATCCTCGAATTCGATTCGACCACCGATGACCAGAACATTTGTCCACCCGTGCCGCAGTCCGTGGAAGATACCGGGCTTTCATCCGCCGTTATCGAACAGCTCATCGTCAAGTTCTTGTATTCTCGCGGCGAGCTCCTCGGCCGCGATCTGTCCGAGTGCCTGGGGTTAAAGTTCAGTGTCATCGAGCCGTTCATCGATTTTTTAAAACATCAGCACGCTATTCAAGCCAAAAAATCGATGGGGATGGGCAACAGCACCTCTCTGTTTGCCCTGACCGAGTCGGGCCGTAATCTTGCGCGCGAATACATGGAGGCGAGCCAGTATGTGGGGCCGGCTCCCGTTCCGCTCTATCAATACACCTACATCGTGCGCCGGCAGCGGCGCGCCGATGGCTGGCTGACTCAAGAGGCGTTGGAAGAGGCGTACCGGCGCATGGTGGTGACGCCGCGCATCCTGGCACAAATCGGGCCAGCAGTCAGTTCCGGAAATTCCTTCCTGATCTATGGGCAGCCGGGCAACGGAAAGACTTTCCTGGCCGAAGCCCTGGCCAACGTTGACGACTCGGCCATCTACGTGCCCTATGCGATCGAGAGTCAGGGCATGGTGATCCAGGTCTTCGATCCTGTCTATCATCAGAGCATCGAAGGCGCTCAAGAATCGAGCGTGCTGTCCATCGATCCGCCGCACGATCGCCGCTGGGTGCAGTGCCGCCGTCCCTTCATCGTCACCGGCGGCGAGCTGACGCTCGAAATGCTGGATCTGAGCTACAACTCAACCTCCAAGGTCTACGACGCGCCTTACCAGCTCAAAGCGAACAACGGCATCTACCTCATCGACGATTTCGGGCGCCAGCAATGCACTCCCGCCGAAGTGCTCAACCGCTGGATCGTTCCCATGGAGCGGCGCGTCGACTACCTGAAATTCAGCAGCGGCGCCAAAATGACGGTGCCCTTCGAAGCGTTCCTGATCTTTTCAACCAACCTCAAGCCCGATCAATTGGGCGACGAGGCTTTCCTGCGACGCATCCAGTACAAGATGCTGCTGCGCAGCCCGGACGAGGGAGAATTCGCCGAGATTTTTCTACGCTTCTGCCAGGCGCGTGAATTGGCATGCAACGAATCGATGGTGGCTGGTTTCATCGAGCGCCATTATCGGGACTCCGGCAGGAAGTTCCGGCGCTGTCATCCGCGCGATGTGCTCTCGCACGTGATCGACCTCATTCATTTTGAAAAGCGGCCGCGCCAGCTTACCGACGATTTGCTGGATCGCGCCTTCGATAGCTGTTTCCTCGAAGAAGACGGCGAGTAGGGCGTCACAGGCGCTCAATCGGTGAGCGTTTGGAGCAACTCCAGATCGATATTTCCACCGGAAATGATCGCGCCGACTTTCTTCAGGCCGCCTGGTAGCTTGCGATGGAGTAGAGCAGCAGCGGGGACGGCGCCGCTCGGTTCCGCCACGATCTTCATGCGCAGAAGCAGGAATCGCACCGCGGCCGAGATTTCCTGCTCCGACACGAGTGCGATTCCTTCCACGTTGCGCTGAATGACCGGAAACGTGAGAGCGCCGGGCGTTGGCGAACGGAGGCCATCTGCCAGCGTATGAGGCATCGGAATTTCCACGCGCTTGCCGGCCTGAAAGGACAGGTACGTGTCGTTGGCTTCAGCGGGCTCGGCCCCGAAAACCCGGATATCTGGGCGTAGGCCTTTCGCAGCGATGGAGCAGCCCGCTATCATTCCGCCGCCGCCGATCTGTATGACTAAGGCGTCGAGGTCGGGTACCTGTTCCAGCAGCTCGAGCGCGATGGTTCCCTGACCTGCC
>Ga0070734_10005165_pt1 | contig 11757 bp, 10 predicted proteins | sample Coa_R1_8_FD_66444 | JGI IMG/M metagenome (GOLD analysis project Ga0070734, IMG submission 66444) | Surface soil microbial communities from Centralia Pennsylvania, which are recovering from an underground coalmine fire - Coalmine... | ecosystem: Environmental > Terrestrial > Soil > Unclassified ...
AAATCGTGAGAAGTCTTGCCGTCGCCCGAGACGTGGTCGAAGACCGACGTGAAGTTGAGGTCTCCCTCCCCAAGCCAAGCCGCCATCTGATCGGCGTCGCCGGTGGTGATGAGCGGGTTATAGGCGCCGGAAAGGGTCGACTGCGCCAACGCAGCGCTCGAACAAGCGAGGCAGAAACCAAGGAGAGCAAATTTGGATAGGCGCACAGGAACCTCCCCTATCGGGGCGCGAATACCATGACTATATCACCCGTTTTCTCCGCTGAACATGGCTGCTTCCCGTATGTCGAGAAACCCAGCACTTATACCTGTGGCCCGCTGAGGCGATGAAACGCGGCCTGGTGGCAGCCGTCCAAGGTTCAGATCACGCCACACAGGCGAAGGAGTTATGAAGTTGAGATTCTCCGGAAGAGCGAGAAGGATAGCGATGACGGCGGCTTTGTCGCCGGTCGTGTTGGCGGCGATAGCCCAACAAGGGCAGTTGACGAGCTGGGATCCGCTGAGCGGGCATCGGCACGGACCGAGGATGGATTCGGAGGCACGGGCGGCATACCTGGAGGCGATTCAGCGCACCGCCGAAATGGCCCAGGACCCCGAGGCGGCGCGATTGGCCGGGAAGTATGGCCTGAACGTGCTGAACCTGACCTGGGAGGACACCGGCCGATACAAGAACTCCGCGGTCGGGCCGAACATCAGCGACATGACGATTCAGGTCGGCTACGGCCAGCCTGACATCGGCCCGAACGGCGTCCGATGCATGCCGGTCGTTCGGTATCCGAACTTTTCCGACAAGACGTGCGACATCGACCCGAGCGACTTCACCCTGCTCGTGGGCAACGAGCACGGGCAGCCGCTCAAGCGGGTTTCGCTTCGCGAGTTCCTGGAGCACCCCACCGAGTTCTTGAGCAAGCCGGAATCCTGGCTGGGATCGCACAAAGACCTGCTGGCCGCGCGCGACTCGAAGGTGTTGGTGAGCGCCCAGGCGTGCTTCCTGCCGGTCCCGAAGTCCGGCCAGGCGACCTTCAACCCGGTGCTGTTCAACTACCTTTCTAGCAGCGGCAATCCGGCGGTGCTGACGGTTTTGGCGACCCGCGAGGGGACGAGCACCACGATCATCGACAACAAGCGGGATTCGGTCGAGAACGGCTCGATTTGGGGCCAGCGGCTGTTCCATAACGCCGACGGCGAGCGCGCCAGCCTGACCGGCGAGCGCTTGAGCGACTTCCGGCCCTCCGGCGGCGAGATCAGCAAGGGCGCCGGGCTGAGCATGGTGTTGCTGATCCAGATTCCGTTGAAGCACCGAAGCGAGTTCAGAGCTCTCGAGAGCCTGGCCGCTCCGACCAGCATCTTCGGCGCAGGGGGCTTCGGCGGCAAGGCCGCCGGACGAGGCGGGAGCGACGTGGAAGCGGCCGTGATCGGCCACGGCGATATCGAGGGGCCGTTCACAGAGATCGACCACCTCGCCATTCAGCGCGACCCGAATCTGCCCGTGCGCGTGACGGTTCAGTTCTATAAGGCGACCTCTAACGGCGTCGTCTCAGGCGACGACATGAAGTCGATCAAGCATGAGATCGACCGGATCTACGACCAGGGCGAGAACGTCGGTTCACTGGTTGTGGACGGCGAAACCGGCCGGCCGACCGAGTATGTGGGCAACCACGTGCAACCGGCGGGATGGTGGAACGCGTTCTGGGAGCGGTACGAGGAGAACATGGGAATCTCGCGGGCGGAGGCGATCCGGCGGCTTCGGAAGTTGCTGGGGAACGACTACCAGTTCCGGCCGGTGAGCGAACTGTATTTGAGGAACCTTTTGAGGGGGTAGCGGACCGGTAACCTGAACCCATGGTTCAGGAAACCGCATGGCAGCCCGTCGAAGGCTACTTCGTCGAAAACCTGCTCGCGCACGACCCTTCGCTTCTCGAGACACTCGCCAACAACAAACGGGCAGAGCTGCCCGCCATCGACGTCTCGCCCACCGAGGGGAAGATGCTGCAGCTCATGGCGCGGATGGTCGGCGCGCGCCGGATTCTGGAGGTCGGCACCCTCGGCGGCTACAGCACGATCTGGCTGGCGCGCGCGCTCCCCGAGAACGGGCGCCTCATCACGATCGAGCTCTCTGCCGTGCATGCCGAGGTGGCGCTGCAGAACATCAACGCCGCCGGTGTGGGCGGAAAGGTTGAGGTCAAGGTTGGGGCCGGGCTCGACGTGATGCCCAAGCTGGCCGGCGACCCGCCCTTCGACTTCATCTTCATCGACGCCGACAAGGCGAACGTGCCCGGCTACTTCGAGTGGGCGCTGAAGCTCTCGCACGCCGGCTCGGTGATCGTGGTGGACAACGTAGTTCGAGGAGGGAAGGTAGTCGAGCCGACCACTGACGACCCGAACATCCGGGGAATTCGCACGCTGGCCGAATCCCTTCGAGACGACAAGCGGGTGTCGGCAACCGCGCTTCAGACCGTCGGCAGCAAGGGGTACGACGGCTTCCTCGTGGCGATTGTCAACTAAGCGGCCGCTCTACGTCTACGACAACTGGTCGGCGTACGACGAGATGTCGGACAACGTCCCGCTCACCGAGGAGCTGGCGATGTTCCAGTTCGAGCAGGTGTGCCGGCTGCGGCGCCTGGGCGTGAAGTTCGACGCGTACTTGATGGACGCGTTCTGGTACGCGCCGGACGGCGGCTACCTCGAGTGGCGTCGGGACCGGTGGCCGCACGGCCCCGAAAGGTGGCTGGAGGCCTGCGAGAGGGAAGGGATCCTTCCCGGGCTCTGGTTCACCGCGAATACGGCGTTCCACCTCGAGCCGCCCGCCGCTTGGCGGGACTCGCTCGCCGCGGACGGGTGGGGCTACTCGTGCTCGAAGGGCGGGTTTCTCGACGGATTCATGGCGGTGCTGGCGCACTGGTACGCGCGGGGGATCCGGGTGTTCAAGTTCGACTTCGCGGATTTCAACGCGTCGCCGGCAGGGATGGCCGCCTCCGACGCGGGGGAAGTGCGCCGAGGGAATGTGGCCGCCTTCCGGGGTGCGCTACGGGCGTTTCGCGAGGGCCACCCGGAGGCGGAGCTGCTCGCCTACAACGGCTTTGAGCACACCGAGTACATGACGTGGTCCGACCGGCCGGTGCGGCCGGTGCTGGACCGCGCCTGGCTGGAGGTCTTCGACACCGTCTACTGCGGCGACCCGCGACCGGCGGATCTTCCCTTGGCGAGCCTTTGGCGAAGCTGCGACGTGTACGCCGACGCCATGGTGCACCTGCTGCATCGCGGGAGTGGCCTTGGGCTGCGCGAGATCGACAACTGCGGGTTCATGATCGGCCGGTGCGGCACCTGCTACCGGCGCGGCGCCGAGGCGTGGCGGACGACCGCGCTGCTCTCCTATGCGCGGGGCGGGCGGGTTCACGTGGCGATGGGGAACCTGGAGGCGCTGACGGACGAGGATGCCCGCTGGCTGGCCCGGGTGCAAGGCTTGTACGAAGCGGCGGGCGAACCGGAGTGGGTGGGCGGCAACCCCGGCGCCGGCGAACTCTACGCGTACGCGGCGGGCGGGCTGTTGACGGTAGTGAACCCGGGCTTGGAGCCGCGCGAGCTGGTTGCCGGGGAGGAGTTTCGGCTGGCGTGCTTGGACGGGTTGGGTGAGCTTCGGGAGGGCGCGCTGAGGCTTGGACCGGGTGCGGTCGCCGTCTTGGCGCGGGGGAGCGATGCGCCCGATCTCGGGGTCGGGGAAGGTCCGCGGCTCAGCTTGGCGCCCATGGCGGTGGAGTGGCGGCGGATCGAGGGTGGCCTAGAGGGGGTTGTTCCCGCTCCCCCGGAGGGCGACCTCCACGTCGGGTTCACCCAGCGGGACGCGGAGGGAATGGCGATACGGACTTCCGGCGGCGCGCCGCCGGACGGGGTGCGCTCGGCCGCGCTGCTACGAATTCTCGCGACGCAGGATGGTCGGGAGGTGCCGATTCGCCGCCAGGACGACCGGCCGATCTGGAGCGGGATGTCGTGGGCGTATGGGGTGATCGAGGGCTCGACGGTGAGGGCCGGAGGGCCGATTCACGTGCGGTTCGAAAGCTCTGAGCCGAAGGCGGCGGAGTTTGAGGGATTTGCGCTTCTAGGCACGCCGACGATCAACCGTAGGCGCCGGTAACGCCCGGCGCGCCGGACACGGGTCGCTGACCCGTGGCACGACGACGGAAAACCGTAGGCGCCGGTAACGCCCGGCGCTCCTGGTGGGCACTGGCTGAAGCCAGTGGCACACACGGGCGGGTTGGCGCTCCGGACGCGCACTGGCTGAAGCCAGTGGCACACATGGGCGGCGCTCCCAATGTCGACCGCACGTGCCAAACGGTGGTGTACGCCCGGTGCCCGCAGACGAGCTTGACCGTCAAATCGATCGGCTCACCCGCCGACAACGCCGCAAACCCGAGCGCTTGCGCGGGCACCGTGACGACCACCCGCGACGTCGTCTCGTTCTTGCCCTTCACCGCCCAGTTCGGGGTCGCAACCCCGTGCCCAGCCTGGTCCAACGCGATCACGCACGATTTCCCCGTCGCCCCACAGGAGACCTCGATCGTCGTCCAAGAGGCGCGCGGCTCCTTGTTTCCCTTGAAGTACTGAGCCCCGAACCGCTCGTCCGGCCAAATGAGGCCGAGCTCCAGGCCGCCGGTACTCCAAGCCGCGTAGAGGTCGCCGCGCGGAACACGGCTTTGCGCCCTGATGAGCCCGCCGACCCGGTCCCATTTCACGAGCTCGGCGCCGTCCGCCGGCGCGGGAGGGATCACCCCCGAAACCGCGCCACCCTTTACCGCCGCGGCATGAAGCGCATTCAGGTCGAGGGCGCGCCCTCGCTCCAGCAGCTCGGTGTACGGCCGATTGGACGTGTCCACGACGCCGAAGTTGTAGTTCTCGCCGTCGCCGCGGCCGTTCTTGGGCTCGTCGTAGTACTGGAACCAGTGGGCGCCGACGACGTTCGGGTTTCCCAGCAACGCGCGGGTCGTGGTCTCGAAGCCCGCCGCGCGCTCGGCGAGGGTCTGCACCACCGGGAAGCCGGACCGGTCGTTTCCGTTCCCGCTCCGCCCCTCCCGCGCGCACATGTAGTATTCGGTGATCATCAGCGGCTTGCCCGTGAGCCGCTCCAGCGACGCCAGGTAATAGTCGGCGAAGGCGCCGTCGGTGAAGTCGGGGTTGAGGTTGGTGGAAACGACGTCGCAGTGGCGTCCGGCGGCCGCGGCGATCTCCGGATAGTAGTTGCTGATGTAGCGGTCGCCCAGGTAGAGGGCGTGCGGGGCGTACTTCTTGATGAGCCCGCCGCAGAGCGTGTAGTAGCGGTCGGCGAGCATGCCGAGCACCTCGGTGATCGCGTCGATGCCGCGACAATCAGGGCGGAGGTAGGGATGACCCCGCTTCGCCAATGCCTCCCAACCCGAGGCGCCGTCTACTTGGAACTCGGCGGTGAACCCCTGCCACGAGCCGCGATAGTGGGACCGGAGGGTTGCGACGACGTGGGCGCGCTCGTAGTGGCTCTTCTGCTTCCAGACCCAGTCCCAGATGGCGGGCTTCCACCAGCCGAGCTCGTTATCCGAGAAGTAGCCGATGATGCGCGGGTCGTTCTTGAGGCCCGTGATCAGGCCCTTGGTGACGTCGTCGGCGACCTTGACGAGCTTGGGATCCCACATGTCCAGCCACGGAAACCCGGCCGAGGAGCCCGAGTGGAGGATCGGCGTCATCATCAGGTCGTTGCCGGGGCTCGCGAGAAGGGAAGAATAGTCGCTCCAGGCGCCGACGGTGTTGAAGCCGCCCGATTTCAGGATCTTGAGCGCATCGGTCGCCCATGCCGGCTTGGAGGTGTAGTAGCGCCAGGCCGAATACGCGGGGTTGGCGGTGTCGTACTCGTCGAACTTGACGCCGGTGTCGACGACGCAGACGCCGAACGACCAGGTGCGCTTCCCGGCCGGGTTCACCAGCCAAGCGAGGCCGTGATCCCGGACGACCGTGAAGCCGGTGGCGGGTTTCAGAGCGGGAAGAAGCGCGGCGAACGCGAAGAGTGATAACACGCTTAATCACATTATGAACGGGGATCAGGGATCGGGGATCAGGGATCGGGAATGCGGACGGTAACCTCGGGCAGTGCTCTTCCTTCTCGTGGCCCTCGTAGCCAGGCCCAACATCCACGTGACCCTCAAGTACGAGAGCCGCACCGCCAAGGCGGTGGCCCTCGCCGGCGACGTGAACCAGTGGAGCCCGGCCCCCATGACCAAGGCGGGCGGCGAGTGGAGCGCGAGGCTGACCGTACCCAACGACGGCCGGTTCGAGTACAAGTTCGTCGTCGACGGCAAGTGGATTCTCGATCCCGCTAACCCCAAGCGTTGCGACAACGGGCTCGGCGGCGAGAACTCGGCCTGGGAAGGGCCGATGTACCACCGCACGCCGTATCCGGACGCCGCGCCGCGCCATCCCCTCGCGCGGAAGGAGCTGTCCGCGGGCGGGCGCAAGTTCGTCGTCTACGCGCCGGAGAGTTCGGCCGGGCTGCCGATCATGCTCTACGCGGACGGTGAGACCTACGACCGGCTGGGCCACATCGCCAACGTCTACGAGAACCTCACCGAGTCCGGCCGTATTCACCCGGTCGTGCTGGTCCTCGTCCCCCCCGCGAACCGGATGGCCGAGTATGGAAGCGGCTACGCGGCGTACGCCGACCTGCTGTTCAAGCACATTCTCCCGGCGGTGCGGAAGTCGACGGGCGCCAGCGGCCGGGCCCCGGACCTCTATCTGGGCGGCTCGAGCCTGGGCGGTGTGATCGCCCTCCGGCTGGCCGAAGCGTATCCCAACCAGATTTCGGGCGGGATCCAGTCGCAGTCGGGCGCGTTTCAATACGCGCCGGCGGGGGCGGCGTGGCAGAGCCTGACGACGCGTCAGGCGCTCGGCAAGATCCCAAAATCCACCAAGCTCTGGTTCGATTGGGGAACGCTTGAGGGAGACCTCACGAAGTCGAACGAAGCCCTCACCGAGGTCTTGCGGGAGATGCACCGCGTGCACGGCTCCCGGACGACGGGGGAGGGCCACAACTGGACAGCCTGGCGCAACCGGATGATCTTCGGGATCACCTACCTGTTCAGCCGTTAGGGCTTGCTCAACACTGGCGCCTCGAAGCCGCCTTCCTTGTGCGAACCGTCGCAGAACGGCTTGTTCTCGGATAGCCCGCAGCGGCAGAGCGCCGTCTTCGAGCCCGCGCAGACGACGGCGCCGTCGGTCGAGTAGATCTTGAAGGAGCCGGTGAGGAACAGCGGGCCGTTGGCGAGGGGCTCGATGTTGAGGGCGCCCGGACCGGCCGGCGCCTCGCCGACCTTGCCTTCGAGGGTGTGGGCGGTGTGGCAGAAGCCCGACTCGAGGTGGGAATCGTCGCAGAACGGCTTGTTCTTCGACTTGCCGCACCGGCAAAGGGCGACCCGGGTCTCCGTGAAGACGACGTCTTCGTTGGGGTCGAGAAAGTTGATCTGCCCGCGTACGTGGAGGGGACCGTCGGCGGTGACGCGGACGGTGCTCTCGGCGTCGGGAGTTTCGACGCTGGAGCCGTCGGCGCCTTGAACCTGCAGGGCGCCGGTGGGGCACCGGCAGACGCCCTTGACGACTTCCTCCGCCGAGGCCCCGTCCGGGTTGATCCACGGTTCATTGTCGCCATTGAATACGGCGGGGAGACCGTTGACGCATTCAGACGCATTGAGGCAGCGACCGGAGTCGTAGATGACGGTGAGCTCGCGGCCCTTGTAGGTATCAGCCATTGGCTACGCAGTATACGGATACTACTGCCCGGCCGGCTTGGATGGGCCGCCGGGTGTTCCTTGACCGCCCGGGCCGCCGGGATGGTTGCCGATCTTGCCGGCCTTCCCGAGCAGCAGCATCTTCGCGCCTTGCTCGCTCCCGCCGAGAAGGACCGCTTCCTTCTGTTCGTCGGCGGAGAGCTTGCTCCAATCGCCGCCCGACTTCTTGGCAAGCTCATCGAGCCGGGTCGCCTGCTTCTCCTGCTCGGCGTTTAACGGCGGGCCCGAGTCCTTGTTGCAGCCGCCGACCACAACCAGGCCCAAAAGGAGGCAAAGAAAGAGGTGCTTCATATTGGTATGCCGTGGGCCACTCGAAGCGGCCCACGTTCATGGAAGGGACGAATCAGCCGCCGAAATTGTCGTTGGCGGGCGGGTTGATGACCCAGCGCGCAGGATCCGTCATGTCGCCCGGAGACAGAGTCTTGGCGTGGCCGTCGCTGAACGAGTAGTTCGACTTCAGGGCGAATTTACGCCAGCCGTAGTACCAGGGGTCGGTCGGCACGGTGAAGACCATCAGGTCGATCTTCCACTCGTCGCTGATCCCATAGCCCGTGTAGCACCAGTCGATCTCGTTCTGGATCCAAGGGCCGCATCCCCAGAACTTGCCGTAAAGCTCGTTGTTGCCTCCGGCTAGCAGGACGATCGTGGACGGCTTGGGCACCGAGGTGGTGGTCGTCGTCGTGTCCGCCGTGCACGAGCCGTAGAAGCTGCACGGGGGCATGGAAATCGGGTCCGGCATCAGGCCCTGCGGGTTCGGAACCCCGGTCGGGTACTTCGCCGAAATGAACATGGTGTAGGCCGGCGTAATCGCGTTGGACTGGAAGCTCTGAAACGCGGTGACCCGGCTCGGGTCGATGCCGTAGTAGGCGGCGTTGTAGGTGGACTGGTTCGGGTCTACCGGGCAATCGTAGATGCCCAGGTTCTTGATGTAGGGCTGGACGCACCAGGCGCTGCTCCACGAGTATCCGGTTGTGAACGGCAACGTGAAGGTGTCGTCCCAGAAGGTCGACAGCGGATAGGTGTCATCCGAGTCGTTCGTGTACATCAGGAGCGCCAGCGTCGCTTGCTTGTAGTTGCTGAGGTCGGCCGCTTTCTTGGCTTGCAGCTTGGCTTGCGCGAAGACCGGGAAAAGAATGGCAGCGAGGATCGCGATGATCGCGATGACGACGAGAAGTTCAATGAGCGTGAAGCCCTTACGAATGGTTGGCATGATGATTATCCTCGTTGATAGAGTGCGGGGAAGACGTAGTGGCGGCGGTGGCAGCGCCGCATGAGTTGCGAACGGTGAGGGACACCGGGAGAACGGGGTGGGGGGTGTCGACGGGGCGCCCCTCCACGAGATCGACGAGCATTCGAACGGCCAGGGCGCCCATCTCGGCGATGGGCATCCGAACCGTGGTCAAGGCGGGGTGCGTCATGGACGCGAACCAGGTGTCGTCGTAGCCCACGACGGCGACATCTTCGGGAACGGTGCGGCCCGCCTCGCGCAGGGCGCGGATCGCGCCTTCGGCGCAGAGATCGTTGGCGGCAAAAATCGCGGTCGGCTGCTCGGCGCGCGGCAGCTCGAGGAGGGTCTTGGTCGCCATGTATCCGCGCCGCCAGTCGAAGCCGGCGGGAACCACCAACTTCGGATCGAGCTCCAGCCCGGCCTCGGCCAGCGCCTGCCGGTAGCCGTTGAGGCGCTCGGGCGAGGTGGAGATTTCGTCGCTGCCGACCAGGTGGGCGATGCGCCGGTGACCCAAGCCGATCAGGTGCCTCGTGGCGAGGAGCCCTCCCTCGTGGTCGTCGGAGTTGACGGAGTAGGAGCCGGGGGCCGGAGCTCGTACGACGGAAACGTAGGGAATGTGGCGAGCCTCGCACTTGGCGAACACCGCGCAGTCGCGCGGTGGCAGCACGAGGACGAGGCCGTCGACGCGCGAGTCGACCGCGGAGGCCGCCATCGAGCCGCCCTCGACCCCGCCGCCCGTGTAGAGCATCACGTTGTACTGGTCCCGGATGACCTCGTGGATGATTCCGTTGGTGACCTGGGCGCAGAAGGGGTCGTGGTCGGCGAACGCCTCGACGTAGGGAAGCATCACACCCACCACCTTGGTCTTGCCGGTGGCGAGGCTGCGGGCCACGGGATTGGAGAGGTAGCCGAGCTGGGCGGCGGCCGCGTAGATGCGCTCCTTGGTCGCGGCGCCGACGCGGATGTTGCTGGCCCGGCCGCTGAGGGTGGCCGAGACGGCGGCCGGCGAGGTGCCGGCGAGCTTTGCAACTTCCTTGATCGTAACTGCCATGTTCCGAACCGCCAGCCGTATGACTGATGAAGCGGTTAATCAGTTCCGTCATTATAACACGGCATACTGAAAATGCAACCGGTCTCGGCGGCATACTGGCGAAGGCGGATTTCACAGTTGAAGCGCACGTTCGGGTTGATGTTCTTGGGGCTCGCGGTGTTGTCCCTCGCCGTCTGGCGCATCCAGCCCAAGCCGCAAACCGGGATGCTCGAGCTCGTGCGGGTGTCGGACACGAACCCGCTGCGGCAGGCGCAATGCGACCTGTTTTCCGGCGAGCATCCGGGGGTACACGTGAACTTGGACCCGGCGGCGGGGCCGGACAAGGTGATCGTTCAGAGCCTCGGCGGTGTCGGCCCGGACGTGTTCGACGCGTTCGATCCCTTCGAGCTCTCTGCGTACGTCCAAGGCGGCATCGCGCTCGACATCACCGACGAGCTGACCAAGCGGGGAATCGACCTTCGGAAGCTCGCGTATCCGGGGGTGCTGCCATCGGCGATCTACGAAGGGCGCGTCTACGGAATTCCCACCAACTTCGCCGTCGACGCCCTCTGGGTTCACCGCGAGGTGCTCAAGGAAGCGGGAGTTGGCGAGCATCGGGGCCCGTGGACCTGGGGTGAGTTCATTCCCCTCGCACAGAAGCTGACGCAGCGCGAACCGGATGGACGCCCGATTCGGTACGGCTTCCTCTTCGAGTGGTGGCAGTGGCGGGACTTCTTCGCCGGCTTCGGGGCGCGGGTTTATACGCCCGACGGCACCCGCTGCACCTTGGGTGACGCCCCATCGGTGGCGGCGATCACGATGATGCACGACCTCGTGTACAAGTATCGCGTCTCGTCCACGCCGGTCGAGGATGCGTCGATGTCCACGGCCGGTGGTTTCGGTTCGGGCGCGCTCAGCATCTTCGGCGCCCGCCACGCAGCGATCGCGCTGGGCGGCCGCTGGTGGCTCGCGCAGCTACGCACGTACAAGGGGCTGGACCTAGGGGTCGAGGAAGCCCCCCACGGCACCGTCCGCAAGTTCTTCGGCTACGGCCGGGCGACCCTCATCAATCGAGCCAGCCGCCACCAACAGGAGGACCTCGACTTCCTTCTATTTCAGCTCGGGCAGCCCTATAACAGCCTCATCAACGTGCAAGCGGACGGTATCTCCGCGCTTCGCACGTTTAATCAGGGCGCCGGGTTTCTCCACGATCCGGCGCATCCGGAGGAGCGGGACAACGCGACCTGGCGCGATATCGCCGAGGAGACGGAGGGGGCGGACGTCAGCCCCTACATCTCCGGCCAAGTTGCCGCGCAGATCATCAAGGATCAACTCGACCTCGTCCAGGCAGATTCCAAGAGCCCGGAAGCGGCAATGCGCGACGCCGGCGCCCAGATCAACGCGGCGATCAAGCGAAACCTTGAAGAGAACCCCAAGCTGGCGGAGCGGTACCGCCGGGCGAGCGGCACATGAAGCGTCCGAGCCCGCTGCCGTTCCTCTTGCCGAACCTGATCGGCTTTCTGGTGTTCACCCTCGTGCCCGTCGTGGTCAGCCTGGTGGCCAGCTTCACGAACTGGAACCTGGAGCGGCCCGGAGAGACCTCGCCGATCGTGCTCGGGAACTACCGGGAGCTGATGGGGGACGAGAAGTTCTGGCTCTCCTTCCTCAACACCGCCTACATGATGCTGGGGATCCCGG
>Ga0070734_10005166_pt1 | contig 11754 bp, 16 predicted proteins | sample Coa_R1_8_FD_66444 | JGI IMG/M metagenome (GOLD analysis project Ga0070734, IMG submission 66444) | Surface soil microbial communities from Centralia Pennsylvania, which are recovering from an underground coalmine fire - Coalmine... | ecosystem: Environmental > Terrestrial > Soil > Unclassified ...
ACCATCACCGGCGGATCGATCTCAATGCTTTCGATCACTGCCGCGCCGGGATCGTCCGGCAGCGTGAAGAAGACAGGCGCATACTCCCGCACCCAATCGACGCGATGCGTACGCAGGCTGTCCACCAGCCCCATGAGATGACGGCCATACAGCCGTACGATATGCTTGCGGAACGCCAGGCCGATATACTCCCCCGCGCCATCGAAGCGCACGTCATCGAGCAGATCATAGCGCGGCATCATGAAGATAGTTTTCGCGTAGATGATCAGCCGTAGCGGGGGGACGGAAACGGTATCGTACGCACGATACGGTTGCGCCGTCACGCCTTTTGGTTTCGGCCCTTCGAGGATCATTGCACGCTCTAACGTTTCCTGGTCATCCTGGCTCATAATCTCCCCGCTTGTGTGAGGTAACGCATTCTGCCCGTTTCTTTGCGCCGAATCAAGCGGAGTGTGTTTCCATCTCAGCGACCACCTGATCGGGGGAGCGTCCGGCGATGACTTCGATCCGCTCGATGAAGGCTGCCGAAGTGTCTTTCGGTTGCAGCCAGTGTTGGGCGTCGAACTCTTGGATGAAGTTGCAATGATGCTCCGCAATGGCTTGCGCGACCTCGGCGAGATTGCGCCCGGTAATGCGCAGCGTCACGAAGGTAAACGCCACCATCACGCACGACCAGGACGGATGATTGCCGACGACGCGCAGCAGGTATTTGTTGCCCATCCATTCCCAATGGCCGCTATCCCTGCGGATGTTCAACGCCTCCAATGCGCGGTCTACGGCATGGAAGGCCGTGTAGTCTTCCGGGAGCGCATCGAAGAGGGCGAGTTGGTCACGTGCCATAGGTAAAGCATCCGGTAGTGAAAGCAAGCAAAGCAAGGCAAGATAACAGCGCATCTAGGGATTAGAAGAAAATCCCCGCAGCAAGGTACACCGGCAGCGCCTGTGAAGCAAGCGCAGGAAGCAAGCAGCGACTAAGAGCGCAATATAGCATTGGCACGGCCAACGCAGCAAAAAACCGTTCTGCAGCACGCCCAGGCCGCGCCCCGGTTCAGCGTTCCCGTTCCGGCTCTTTGTCGTCCGCCCGGCGTCCGGTAACGTATTCCCGCCACCCCGGCGCCGCAGCCCCAGGAGCAGCAGCCGGAGGCCCGCCCTGCGGCGGATCGCCCCCGGCCTGCGTGCCTGTCTGCCCGATGGACACCAGCGCCCGTTCCCACCAGGTAGAGCCGACGCCATGTTGCTGTACCTCCCCGTACCGTTCGACATCCCGGATATGCGGCAGCATGGCGTTTGTCATGGCCGCGATCTCCGCCCGCTTGCCCCGCTCCGTCGTCATGCCACGGCGTTCCATCGCCGTAGCGGCCCGGCCCAGATGAACGGACGGAACCCGGTCTATGCCGTGCTCTTTGAAACTGCGCCGGTCTACCCGTTCGCTGAGGCCCGCCCCGGCCAGCGCCGCGTTTACGTCGTCCTGCCAGCCATCCAGCAGCCTGTCATAGAGTTCGGTGTCGTTCTTGCTTTGCTTCCAATCCCCGTTCCATTCGCGCACCTTGAGGCCGAATTCCCCGTTCGGCAGCATCTCCCGCATGGTGAACAGGAAATGCACATGCGGGTTGCGTTGCCCCCGGTAGGGTTTCGGCTCATGGATCGAGACCTGCACGACCATGCCCATATTGACCAATCGTTCGCCCCACCTATGGGCCAGCTCCTCGTTTTGTGTTCTGTCCAGTGGGAGCGGCAAGGAGAATTCCACCTCGCGGAGGAGTTGCGCCGTAGCGTGCTTATTGCTGTCATCCTCCCGGCGCTCGACGGCGTTAAAGAGCGCCTGCGGATCACGCACCCGGTCAGGCAGCCCCGCCGGAGCCAGGATCACCGAGGAAACAACGCCCTTCTGCTTGCGGGTATAGTCGAACACCTCCCCCGTGCGCTCATCGCGCAGCTTGAGCGCCCCCCGGTAGGCCGCAGCTTCGACAGCGGAATTATGCTTGCCCGGAATGACGTTCCCTTTGCCGTCCCTCATTTGCCTGCGGATCACCTGTACCCTGGTATGCCACAGCACCATAACCACGCCCCCCCGTGTTCCTCAAACCCGAAACAAAAACGGTGAGCGAAGCGAACCACAACGCCTATTCAGAGCGCAGCGACAGAATAGCGCACAGATACATCGGCAAGCCGATACGTGCGGGACAAGGGAGAAGCCCCTTCCGCTACCTCCGGCACCATGCCCGAAAACACCCGACCAGGCAACCGGATTTTACACCGCAAACGTAACACTGGCGCTGTTACGATTGCCTACGGAATCGTTCGTACGATATGGCAAAATGGTATCGAACGAACGGTATGGCTAGTAGCCGACCTTCCTAAATAAAACGCGCATTGTCATGTTCTCGTAATTCTCTCAGAGCTTCAATATCTTTTATTGTTATCGTATTCTGCCTTTTAATTTCGATTTTACCAGTTTCTGCATCATGATCTTTATTGATGCGGCGCGTACTGTGGTAGTCTATCAAGTCTGCCTTCTCCATGTTTTTCAGTGCTCGGCTTAGTGTGGGAGGTTCTAGATCGAGCCACCAAGCGAACTCTTTCATTTGCATAGGAATCTGGATTATGGCGGAGTGGTTTTGTTGTTCCCATAGATGCAGAAGCTCATCTGCAATCCGACTGACGGCACTACGATGTTTCAAGAATTCCATACGGTTGCTGGCTTCCAGCACTTTGATAGCCATGCAGCGGACGACATTTACTGCAAATGTGCCTCCCTTTTCCAACAGTGCCCGAAATTCTTCGTGTGTCATTTGAAGCATTTCACAGTGTGTTTCAGCGCGGGTCATTCCGGTGAAGGCGAACTTAGTATCTGCGAGCGGATCGAGGTGATCCCGCAGTAGACTACTTCCGGTTACTTCCCCGACGAACGTTCCTGCTTGCCGTCTCGCGATGTAAATACGGTGATCCCCACCCCAGGTAGGATTACGTGAGACTAAAACAGAACCATACATGATGATGTAAACTGCGCGAGCGGGGCGACCAGGCATGCTGATTAAAGCGCCGGGGCGAAACGAAACGAGAGTTCCCTTTTCCATCAGGGTATTGATTTCTTCACGTGTCATCTGATCACATATTGGATGCAGATTTTGCAGTTTGCTGAAGCAGTATTCCCATTTGTCGGAAGTGACCATGATTTTCCCCTTCATCTTGTACGTCACCTTACGAACGACGAGAGAATTAATCCAAAAAGTGATTTGGATTAATAACTTCAAGCTGGTGTAGTGTTATATACCGAATACGGCTATGAATCAACAGCTTGGCTTGACAATGCCGAAAGTATTTTACTATACTGTGATTCTTACCGGCTCGGGAATGAGGGATCGATAGCTATATGCTGCCGCTGGATCTGGTTTGTTCAGCATGTGCAAGCTCTGCCGTCAATCGTCCTTCCCAATAACCACTCACGATGGAGGTTGCTGCTGCGCCGATGATTGTAGGCAAAAAGTGACGTTTTTGCGTATAGGCTACTCCCACAGCGCAAAAAGCAGCAAGATCTACCGCTTTTAGGAACCCGATCAACAAGCGCTTTCGGCCTATATCGAGCGCAAGAGCATTTTTTCGATCTTCATTCATCACAACTTCTCAGTAGCTCAGGCCAGTCTAACTCATCGTAGTTTAGATGGTCGATATAGCCATGACAAGTGAAGCTTTTGTGACGATCAGCCTGATCGGTGTGTACAGAGCAGTGCTCTGAAGGAGGTATTCCAGTGAAGCTTAGTAAGGAATGGCGTGAAGGTATTGGAGCAGTATTCGGGGCTGCCGTCACTGTGTTGACCCTGCCTATTACTGCGGCTGTCTCTGCTATCGAGAGTGTGACGGAGAATAAACCGTTCACGGATGCGCTTGTGGCGAACACCGAAAGCGTTTTTGAGCCTGTGCAGAAGTTTTGTGAGGAGCACGCAGAAACGATTGCGGGTGGCGCAGGTCTTCTTGCCACTGCCTATGTGACTGGGGCTGTTCGGGAGAGCGGCAGCCAAACGGTCAAGCATCTCATGGAGAAGAAGCCGCCACAAGGCTAGATCCATAAGGAATTACTGCTTGTCGAGCATTAAGGGCACCCTGAAGGGTGTCCTATTCGATGTGGTGTGGTGGACTCTTGGAGAACCTAGAAATGACAATACCTTGTCCATGCAAAGATAAATGTTCTGGATACAGGCTTACTTTTCAGCCGAATTGTGAGCTGGTCGAGGAGTGTAAGACGATTCCTGATCGTTTCAAGATACGTCAGGGAGAAATGCTTGCTGAACATGCGATAGAAGGGGAAGGTCATCCTCTTGCGAAACTCCTTTCCGCTATGGCGGGCGGCTGGCTTCTGAGCAAGGTTGACGATGTTGTAGACTCGTATGAGGTCTGGCGCTGCCCTGACTGCCGCTGCGAAATATGCTATGCAATACAACAGACTGATAGCTCAAAGAAGAGAACTAATATCGCAGAAATTGCGTCATGCGGAAAGCCGCGTAGGCGGCGTTAATCGTCTGTTCATAAATATTTTACTTTTCTTCGATTGCTGCAAGCATTATAATTGGCAGACAAACAATTAACTACGTCTGCCAAGTGCGCCCGAAGCATTCTCCTGAGATTTTAGGGTTACTTAAAAGCGGGTTTCCGAGAGGGTGTATCTTTTACGAGATCAACCCCGGCAGTTCTACTGATCCTAAAGAACGGCATGCCTATCGGGAAATCAAGCGTATCTGTGAAGAACAGGGCGTAAATTCAGTGCCTGAACTTTATGTGGTAGGAACAGATCCATCGTATGCGATCTCCAAGCAATATACTCTTCCGTACGTATGGGTACTAAAGCTTAAAGTGGGCAAGAATGCTCCGTCAGCTATAATCATGACGGAGCAGATGATCGAACAATTCGACAAGCAGGCTATTACTGCCAGTATCGAACATGAGGTATCGCATATTGGGCGGGGGCATCAAGATAAACTGGTTCAGTTGGCAAAATGGAACGATAATAAGCAGTATGGATTAATAAGAATAAATTCACTTAAGAAACGACAAGAGCTGCAAGCAGATGAGGGAGTATCTAATCCGAAAGCATTTGTAGGTGCTCTTGAGGACATAAAAACGGCGCTGACTAAGCTCATTAAAGACGGCCTGCGAGAGTGTGATAACTGTTCTGAGCAGCAACTAGAGATTAAGGCAAAGCAGAGAGTACGTACCCTCATGGGAAAAGACCATCCCTCAGATCATGTGCGGTATAAGCACCTCTTCACCCATCGAAAAGATGAAACGGATCGAAGCAGGTAAACCTCTGTAGTTTTCAGCCTTCCCTCGTTGTACTCGTTGCAAACGGTGTTTTGGCGTAGTCCATTGGCTTGCCCGCTTGTCATGCTTCGGGGTATAGTGTACAAGTGCAAACGTTCGTTTGCAAAAGTTACACTCTTTCTGGTAAGCTCTTTGCGAGCGGCAGAGAAAGAGGAGCACGGGGGGCTGGCGGATTATCGTGCTTGCTCTTCGTGAGAGAGAGCCAATCTTACAATCTCTTGCCAGGATTTGCCTTTTGAGTCACGCAATATCGTGCGGCCTGATGGAATTTCTTTACGCCCCTTCTGCCATGCTATGTATTTCTCGTAAGCTACTCTTTCGTTGGGATGCTCTTCAGCGTAACGCTGAATGGCCCCCGAACACATCTCGCTTGTGATACGGGGATGTATACCATGATTACCACCACGGCTGTTCAAATGTGCTTTTTCGGGTGATGGCGCAGCAAGCAAACGCGCATTATTCCATGACTTAAACCTTACATTCAGAGTTCGTAGTGTAGGTGCCTCCGGATGATCTTCTTGTTGCCAGCAAAGATAGCCATGTGAGGAAGCGATTTCCCCTGGACTTACAGACTGTTCGTAACGCCTTATAGCATCAAAACACTGTTCGTCGGTAAACCTTCTTTGCTTACTGCTTCCGGGCATACGTGAGAGGGATTTTTGCTTCTGATGGCATTTCTATTTGCTCGCTATTGATACCACAGACTCTATTTTGTGTAAACACGAAAACGGCATGGAAACAGCGGCCTAGCTGTCTTGACAAAGCAAAGTAACAGGCGTATGCTGTCCCTAGATGTACACCGCAAATCTACGGTGCCACCCCCCGAAGGGTAAGTTACATCTCTGGCTGTTTTTCTTAAGTCTCAGCAGCCCACAAGGTTTCAGTTGAGACAATCGCCGTCTTAAGGTCTCAAAAAAGACCGAGGGGGGTTCCATGTCCGCTAGGAAACAATTTCGCCTTTGCATGCTATTCTTCTTGCTTCTGATCTGCATGATCATCATTGGGTGTGATAGCACGGAAACACCGCCTTCCCCACCCTATAAGCCTAGTACGGCTGAAATCGTCCAGGCTACGAACGCCGCACAGCGTGAAATCGAGGACAAATTAGCAGTAGTGCCGTCTTGGTATCGCTGCCGATGCCGACCAGATTGGAGATTAAAATGGGATGCAACAGGACCTATTGAGCCTTATGCTAACCCAATACCACTCTGGCGAATTATGGCTATATGCGTTGTTTTTATGCCACTGCTCGTTGCTGTTATTGTAACAAATCACAACGAGCCTGAAAGATGGTTGGGCAAAAGTCTTCTTGCCCTGGTAATTCCCTGGATATACTGCTTGCCTATTGATTTAGTGTTCTGGTTGTTAGCCTACGGTTTCACCGGCAAAGGATATTATCTGCCCTGGCACTTCATTCCGTTTTGTTTATACGCTATCTGGCTGTTCGCACTTACAGTATTCACAATCAAACCTCTGATATGCCTTATGAGGTCAGATATCCCGATCAAGGCAACATTAGGGTTTGTTGGATTATTGCTAGAAATAGCAAGCCATGTGTTCACGATCCGGGAAATTATTAATATCGCATGTCGCGCTCTGAATTAGTAGACCGCTGCCTACAGTCGAAGTAACGTCAAGGATAGGGTGGGTTTCTGCTCGACAGGCGTGCTTTTGGGGTATAGTGTATCAGTCTCAAAGGGACGTTTGAGACTGATACACCTTGAGAGGCATGAGGAGCACGGGGGGGCATGGGCGATTTCATAGCGTATTACCGGGTATCCACCGACAAGCAAGGCGCGCAAGGCTTAGGCATGGACGCGCAGCGCGAGGCCGTTGCCCGCTTTATCGGCCAGCGCGGGCAGATCGTCGGCGAATACACCGAAGTGGAAAGCGGCCGTAAGAACAACCGCCCGCAGCTTCTGGCCGCGCTGGAGGAGTGCAAGGCACGTCGCGCCACCCTCGTAATAGCGAAGCTCGACCGGCTTGCCCGCAATGTGTATTTCATCTCTGGCCTGATGGAAAGCAAGGTGGATTTTCAAGCGGTGGACATGCCGGATGCGAACCGCTTGACCATTCACGTATTGGCCGCTGTGGCGGAGCATGAACGCGAGATGATCAGCCAGCGCACGAAAGCCGCGCTCGCCCAGGCGAAAGCCAGAGGAACCAAACTCGGCAATCCCAACGCCGCCCAGGCCGCTGCCATTGGCCGCGCCGCCATTGTGATCCCGCAGCCCCCGCCGAAAGTGCGCACGCTGATATGCGACCGCCACGCATCCGGAGCGAGCCTGAGAGAGATCGCCCGCGAACTTAACCAATTGGGCATCAAAACCCCGAAGGGCAGCCAATGGTACGCCTGCACGGTGGAGCGTCAGATCGCCCGGGATCGTAGAGGGGAGGCAGCCCTATGAGCGCCGTCACACTGAAACGCCTCGACCCGGCCAAGCGGATCAGCCGGTTTTACCTCCTGGCCGTGCAGCCGGATCTCTTCGGCGAATGGTGCTTAATCCGTGAATGGGGACACACAGGCCGCCCAGGACAGGCGCGCATGATCACCTACCCCACCCAAGCCCAGGCTGAGGCCGCCTTTACCCACCACCGCAAACGCAAGGAGCGCCGGGGCTACCGCTGAGGCCAACACCCAGGCCGGAAACGTACGAACGAAACCCTGATAACGTAACGCCATCGGTGACGTTTCACCACAAGGCCAGCATTGCAAAACGGGGCGGTTTTCCTCTATCGTTAACCGCTGACCGTGCTATAATGGACTCATCATAGGAGGGATGAACGATGACAGAACCGCAAGTATTGCAAGGAACATGGCAGCAGCTTGCCATTCATGCCGCAGCGCTAGGAGATAAGCAACTTACCCTTGTGATTCCAGGCGAGGAAGACCAGGAGGGCGAACGACGGCCAAGAAAGCCGGAAGTGGTTAAGACGAAGGAGCGGCTCGAAGAGCTATTGCTTCAGGGGCTTGCGTCGCCAGGCCATGAAATGACGGACGCCGATTGGGACGAGCTGGAGCGGAGGGCAGAGCAACGGGAAAAAGGCAAGCAGGCGTGAACCGTCGGCTTGTCATCCAAAACGAGGCACTTCAGGATCTTGACGATATTTCCGCCTATATCGGCGAGGATAGCCCCCGCGCCGCTCTACGCTTCCGACAGGCGGCCAAGAGAGCATTCAGGCGGATTGCGGGAGCGCCAGGCATCGGCGCACCCAGAGACTATGATAACCCTGCATTGGTCGGGCTTCGCGTGGCACTGGTTCCCGGCTTCAGGAGCTATGGCATTTACTATTTGACCACCCCGGAAACGATCATCGTGTTACGTGTCTTGCACGGAGCCAGGGATCTCAACTCCATTTTTGCCCCCAAGGATAATCCATAATCGTGTGTGCGAAATGTGCCCAAGCTGAAGCGTTCGTACGATAGGGTATGCTGGTATCGTGCGAACGATACGCCGGAGGAGATCCCGATCGATGCCCCGTCCGAAGAAATACGAAGACGATGCCGCCCGCGCCGCCGCATGGCGAGCACGCCAGGAGAAAGAACACCTGCAAGCCGCCGACCTCGCCTACCATGCGGAACGCCTGCACCAGCTAATGAAGAAGGCCGCAACCGGTGGAGACGCTGAAGCCGCCGCCCTGGTCGGTGCGACTGTTGCCGAGACGCTGAAGAACCTGCAACGGCGTTTCCAGAAACCGCAGCAGGCGTAACGTGCAAACGATACCGCGAAATACCCGGCGACAGGGCGGAAAAAACAGCGTGCAATCACCGTTTTATGTGCTACACTTCATGCCATGAATGGAACCGACCAAGAACCGAAAAATGGAACCGATGGAACCACACTAGAGGGTGATGGAACCATATTTGACCGCTTTGTCGGTATCAATGAGGCTATAACCATCAGCCGAGCGGGAAAGAGTCAAATCTCCCGTGATTCCAGAACGAAGCGCCTTCCCTATATCCTGAATGACAAGGGACACAAACAGTACAGCGTCAAAGACCTGTATAACCTATATGGGTTCCGCAAACAGGACTGGAATGGTTCCAATGAGGACGAGGAACCAGGGGAAAACCGCACTGGAACCGGCAATATGGCTATAGAACTTGCGGTATTGAAAGCGGAATTGAGAGCAAAGGAAGATGCCTTACAAGCGAAGGACGAGGCCCTGCGCCGCAGTCAAGACGAAATCCTCGACTTGCGCCAGACGAGAGACAAACTGCTCGACCAGAATAACCGCTTGACCTTGCTATTGCCATCGCCCCCGACTACAACAGGGGCAGCCCTCGCAGCGCCGGAGCCGGAGCGCAGCCCGGAACCGCCGAGACGTCAACCCTTTTGGAAAAGGCTCTTTTCATGACACAGCAGCCCGACCGGAAGCAGGCAGCCCCACGGGTACACCCCGACGACCGAGGCCGGATCGCCGCCCTTAACATGGTAGCGCGGGCATTGAACGGATCGCCCAAAGAGCAACCGGCAAAGAGCTATTACACGCCTGAACTCATTCAATGCACCTTGCCGCATAGCGATCCGAAAACGCCAACATGGGTACGTACGAACGGCAACTATTCCCTAGTTTTGGCGAGTGGAGCAGATGAAAAGGGGGAATTTATTGGGTTGCCTTATGGGGCTTTCCCTCGTCTTGTGCTGGCTTATATCATTACCCGCGTGAAGGCCGGTGCAGGGCGGCGCATAGAACTTTCATCCCATTTTGGCAGCTTCCTAAAAGCAATCGGTTATACGGGCAATCTCAGAGGTAGCACCAGAGCAAGCAGAGCGATTCAGAATCAATTACATAGGCTTTTAAGTTCTCGCATTTCTTTTCAGTACCGCGAAGGAGACGAGCAACGGGGCGGTATCTCAGTAAAGAATATCGAGATCGCTCCGGAATATGCCTTATGGTGGGACTATCGAAACCCTGATCAGGGCAGCCTATGGGGCAGCTACATCGAGCTTTCGGAGAAGTTCCACGAGGCCATTTTAGCTAACCCTGTGCCGCTACGTACTGACATACTTGCCGCGCTGAAACGCAGTCCGCTTGCCCTCGACGTGTATATGTGGGTGTCCTATCGTCTGTTCACGATGCAGGCAGCCGATCAGGAGCAAGTCACCCTCGGTTACGGGCGGCTACAGGAGCAGTTCGGCACGGGAACGTCTGAAGCAAATTACCGCTCTTTCCGCAGGGACTTCAAGGTATCGCTAGCGAAGGTCGCGGAGTATTGGCGTTCCCCTGACGGCGATAAACAGCTACTTCATTACGAACTGCACGAGGACGGCCTGACGCTGTTCCGCAGCCCGCTATTGGTCAGCATCCCCAAGCGCAAGGTTGACGAGAAAGCGGCAGCAACGGAAGCGGCGCGTATCCTGAGCAACCGCCAGTTCGACGCTGTGACACTGAAGCAAGCCCGCCAGGCTGCAGGCGACAAGTGGGACGTTAAGTACCTGCAAGAGCAGTATTTTGCCTGGATCGAGCGCAAAGGCATCACCCCGAAAGATCCCCGCGCCCACTTCCTAAGCTTCATCAAACGTCATCGCCAGCGCAACGAGAAAACCGCTTAACCGATTGATAATTATTGCCTGTGGATAAGTTAGAGGGGGGTGTCTACAACTCTCACGCTTAGGGTGTCTACAACTCTCACGCCCCCCGTCTACAACTCTCACGCCCCCCGTCTACAAGTCTCACGCCCTCCTATATGAATTACCTGTATTGAATCTCATGTATAAGAATTCCTGTATCGTGCGCGAGGCTCGCTGTGGACAAGTGCCGAAATTGCAAAATGCGCGGAATGAATTCACCCAACCCCCAGGCTGCGATCCCTCCCCCTGATGCCCCAGGATGGCAGAGCTTCGCGCCTAATGCCGTCAAGGGACGGGTAGTATTTTTCGGGAACCCTACGGGCTACCCCTTCCGAAAAATCTCCACCCTTAAACCCTGTGACGGCGGCGCTCGCTCTGCAAGAAGGGCATCCATCAGGGGTAGTGTCTCAAAAAACAACAGGTGTTGTTTTTTGACCACCCGGTAAGCAACCTAACCGCCAGGCTGTACCGGGTGGAGGGATCTGGAGAGAAGAAACACCTGCCTACGCTAACGCTTCGGCAAGGCAAGCGGGGAACCTGCCAGCCTATCGCCCCATTTATCCCCGGCGACGTAGTAACCCCATTGGGCGGAGGAAGCCGGGGGTAAATGGACAGGCCACAGATCGGGGAGGGAAAGGCGCTCGGCAGGGAACAAAGCGGAGGCCAGGGAAGCGGCAAGAGCAAAACGCCATTAGAAGCCCATACAGAGGCCAAAATCGGTTTTGGCTACCTGACTACCAAAAAATGCCTACACCCACCTAAAAACGCAAATATGGGGCAATGGCGGCTATTTCCGACTGCTTGGCTTGACCACCATCACCGGCGGATCGATCTCAATGCTTTCGATCACTGCCGCGCCGGG
>Ga0070734_10005167_pt1 | contig 11754 bp, 9 predicted proteins | sample Coa_R1_8_FD_66444 | JGI IMG/M metagenome (GOLD analysis project Ga0070734, IMG submission 66444) | Surface soil microbial communities from Centralia Pennsylvania, which are recovering from an underground coalmine fire - Coalmine... | ecosystem: Environmental > Terrestrial > Soil > Unclassified ...
GTAAACGGTTTCGCCCGTGTTATCTTGGCCGAGTTCGTAGAAAGAGGGACCGCGCGCGACCAGATCGGCGCGCTGATAGTCATAGCTGAACTCAAAAGGGCCGCTGCGACGAGGGCCAGGATCCGCCCATGCCGTTTCTGTGACAGCCCAATCTTCTAGCGCATGCTGCGCCTTGAGCGCGGCGGTGAGCTGGAATTTGTGCCGGACGACCTCGGCCACCGAACGGGGATAGTTCAGGGGCAAAGGCGTCTTAAGGCAGCAATTCAACAGCCTGAGTTCTTCATGCTTTCGCTCTAGGTACGCGTTGACGGTCTCGATGTACATGGTCGTTGGTGGGCTAGGCCAATGCAACGTTTCAGAGTTGCATTAGGTCCATCGAGCCTGTGAGACGGAAGGCAAAGGGCACTAGCAAACCTTTGATTCTAGTGCCGCTTTCGATCTGAAGTCCCTGAGGAGATTTTGCTGCGCGTGAGTCAGGGACTTCAGATCGGCGGCACTAGCGGGACGCGCTTCGATCCGGCTATGATGTAGAATGAAACGCCCGGCGCGACTGAACCGGCGCCGGCGGGAGGACAACGAGTGCTGGCCCAGGATCAGCGCGAGCAGGCGCGCAAGCTCTTCGCTTATCTCGACACGCAGACGACCGCCGTTGCGGATACGGTTTACCGCAACGAAGTCGCCGACTACACCTGCCGCAAGCAGCTCGCCCGCGAGCGCGAGCTCTTCTTCAGACGTGACCCGCTGTTCATCGGCCTGAGCTGCCTCTTGCCGCGGGCCGGCGACTACATGACCCACGACTACGCCGGCGTTCCGATGCTGCTGGTCCGCCACAAGGATGGGAACCTGCGGGCCTTCCTCAACGTCTGTCGCCACCGCGGGGCCCGCGTCGCCAACGGGTCCGGCCAAGGCGTGAACCGGTTTCTATGCCCTTATCACGCCTGGACCTACGCGACCGACGGTCGGCTGATTGCGCGCCCTGACGAGCGCTCATTCGCCGAGATTGACGCGACGAACTGCTCCCTGCGCGAGCTTCCGGTCGCCGAGAAATACGGGATGATCTACGTGAGCCCGGCGCCGGGCACGGGGATCGATGTCGACGCGATGCTGTCGGGCGCGCAGCGCGACATGGCGGCCTATAAACTTGACGCCTATCACCACTACGAGACCCGGGTGCTCCGCAAGAGGATCAACTGGAAGATCGTCGTCGACACGTTCCTTGAGACGTATCACCTGCAGTTTTTGCATCGGAAGACGGTCGATCCCATCCTCTATTCGAACATGACGACTTTCGATGCCTTCGGCCGCAACCTGCGCATGATCGCGGCGCGTCGCACGATCGGCGAGCTGCGGGCGCTCCCGGAAGCCGAGTGGAATCTCATCCCCTACACCGCCATCATCTACGTGCTGTTCCCCAATACAGTTTTCATCGTGCAAGGCGACCACGTCGAGACTTGGCACGTGTTCCCGGACGGCGACAGCACCGATGACTGCATCATGTACATCTCGCTCTACACGCCCGAGAAGGCGGAGACCGACAGCGCGCGTCGCCATTGGGACCGCAACATGGCACTGCTGCTCGCGACCGTCGAAAATGAGGACTTTCCACTGTCCGAGGGCATCCAGCGCGGCTTCTATTCGGGCGCGCAGGAGGCAATCCTGTTCGGCCGCAATGAGCCCTCTCTGCAGCATTTCCACAAGTCGGTGAAGGCCGCGCTCGCGGAGGGGAACGGCGCGGCCTCGTAGGGGCCGGAGTCCGCTGAACAAGGATGAGATAAGGGGGGCCGGGAAGAAGAGTCTCGGAGCTCCCTCACCAGGAGGGCATTTCATGCATGTCGGAATGACGACGTTCTTCCAGAATATCGGCCACGCGATGAGCGACGCGGCGGTCTACGCCCACGAGATGTCGATGGCCGATCTCGCCGAACCGCTCGGCTTTGATTCGGTTTGGAGTGCCGAGCATCATTTCGACGACTACACCATGTGTCCGAACGTGGCTCAGTTCCTCACGTACATGGCGGGACGCACCCGCAAGGTAAAGCTCGGCTCCATGGTTATGGTGCTGCCTTGGCACGACCCGGTCCGGCTCGCCGAGGAGGTCTCGGTGCTCGATCATCTATCGGGTGGGCGCGTCATCCTCGGGATCGGTCGTGGGCTCGGCCGCATCGAGTTCAAAGGCTTCCGCGTCAACATGGGCGAGTCGCGCACGCGCTTCACCGAATATGCGGAGGCGCTCCTCCAGGGCCTCGAGGCCGGCCACATCGAGTACAACGGCGAATACTTGAAGCAGCCCAAGGTCGCGATCCGCCCAGCGCCGATCCGCTCGTTCGCCGACCGCACCTATGCGGCCTCTATCTCTCCAGCCTCGTTCGAAATCATGTCGCGGCTCGGCATCGGCCTTCTTATCATCGCGCAGAAACCGTGGGAGACAACCGTCAAGGAGCTCTCCGATTACCGCGCGCGGTTCCACCAGGTGAACGGCCGCGACACGCCGAAGCCGATCATCGCGAGCTTCATCGCTGTCGCCGAGACAGAGGCCGAAGCGCGCGAAATGTTCGAGAAATATATTCGCGGCTACGCCATCTCGGCGGTCCAGCATTACGAGTTCCACAACGAGGGGCTCGCCGACATCCCCGGCTACGAATATTACGGCAAGCTCGCCCAGAACATCCGCAAGCACGGCCTCGACAGCTTCGTTAATTTTCTCGCTGAGCTGCAGGTTTGGGGCACGCCCGACCAGGTGTTCAACAAACTCGTCGAGCACCAGCGCCTTGCCGACAGCGGCGGCCTGATCGGTGCGTTCAGCTACGGCGGCATGCCGCACGATGTGGCTAAACGCAACATGACGCTGTTTGCCGAGCGCGTGTTGCCGCGGCTGCAACGCATCGATGTCGGCTGCGAGATCGGCAGCTCGCGCCCGCTCACCGTCGCGGCGGAATAGGTTCGCCGTGAGTTTGCGCGACGTCACGCTCGCCGACATCTTTCGCCGCAACGCGCAGCTCTTTTCTGACCGCACTGCAATCGTTTGCGGGCTCGCGCGCGTCAGCCACCGCGATTATCTTAACCGCGCCCAGCGCCTCGCCGCCGGGCTTGCGGCGCAAGGCGTGAAGCCGGGCGATCGGATCGCGGTCGCGGCGCGCAATTGCCTGGAGTTCGCTGATCTCTACGGCGCTGCGGCATTGATCGGTGCCATCATGCTGCCGATAAACTGGCGGCTCAACGCCGACGAGATGGCCTATGTGCTCGCCGACGGCGCCCCAACGCTCGTCATCGTCGGTCCGGAGGATCAGTCCACGATCGCAGGCATCCAGGAAAAACTGCCGGCGTCGGCCAAGTATTTCGGCATCGGCACCGCGGCTGCGCCGTTCCGGGCGTTCGAGGAACTCACCAGCACGGGCGCGTCGCCGCCCGCGGTTGAGGTCGATCCCGACCAAGGTTACGTCATCATCTACACCGCGGCCGTCGACGGCCGACCGCGCGGCGCGCTGATCTCGCAGGCCGGTCTCATTGCGGCCTCGATGCAACTCGTGAGCCCTTGGCAGCTCGACGAGGGCGATGTTGCGCTCGTCGCGGTGCCGCTGTTCCATGTGACCGGCCTTGGCCAGATGTTCGCGGCGCAGCTTTCCGGCGGTTCAAGCGTGATCATGGCGAAGTTCGATCCGGCTGAGTGCGCGCGCACGATAGAGGCCGAGAAGGCGACAGTCTTTGCCGAGTTCGCCCCCATGCTGATGAACCTGCTCGACAAGGCCGCCGAGACCGGAACGTCGCTTTCGAGCCTGCGGACTGTCCTCGGGTTGGACACGGCGGAAACCATCGGACGGTTCGAAAAGACGTACCCGGAGGCGCGGTTCTGGGCCGTGTATGGACAGTCGGAGACATCGGGGGCGGTGACCTTGTCGCGCTGGCGCGAGCGGCCCGGCTCCGCGGGTCGGCCGATGCCGCTCAACGCGGTCGCGGTCGTCGACGAGTTGGATCAGCCGGTCGCGACCGGCCAGGTCGGTGAAATCGTCGTGCGCGGTCCCGCGGTGTTCTGCGGTTATTGGCGTCGCGAGGAAGACAACAAGGTGACGTTCCGAAACGGCTGGCACCACACCGGCGACATGGGTCGTTTCGACGCCGAGGGCTATCTGTTTTACTCCGGGCGCTCGCCCGCCAAGGAGCTGATCAAGCCGGGCGGCGAGAACGTTTATCCGGCCGAGGTCGAGAAAGCGATCCGCGATCACGCAGCGATCGCCGAGGTGTCGGTCATCGGTGTGCCCGATCCGCAATGGGGCGAAGCCGTCAAGGCGGTGTGCGTGTGCCGGCCAGGAAAATCGGTCTTGGCATCAGACTTGGCTGAGTTCGTCGCTTCGAAGCTTGCGCGCTACAAGAAGCCGAAGCACGTGGTGTTCGTCGATGCGCTGCCCAAGACCGAGGCCGGCGCAATCGACCGCGCGGCCGTCAAACAAGCGCACGGAGGGATGTAGGTCTTGGGACATTCGTCAACCGGCGGCTTCCCGCCGACGTTTCCTCAAGGTGCGTATTTCCATTCGCTATTGCCCCTTACGATAACCACCTTTTCCTTCGCCGATATCGCTTCACGTCGTGGTAGGAGCGGCGTGTGCCGGCTTCATTGAGACCGAGGTAGAATTCCTTCACGTCCGGATTGCTGCGCAGCATCTCGGCTGGACCCTCGAGCACGACTCGGCCGTTCTCCATCACATAGCCGTGGTCCGCCACCTCGAGCGCGAGCGCTGCGTTCTGCTCCACCAGCACGACGGTGAGCTGTCGCTCCTGCTTGAGCTGCAGAATGACCCGGCAGATTTCCTCGACATAACGCGGCGCGAGCCCGAGCGAAGGCTCGTCGAGCAGGATCACCTTAGGGTCCGACATAAGCGCGCGGCCGATCACCAGCATCTGCTGCTCGCCGCCCGACAGATAGCCGGCTTGCTGATTGCGGCGATCGCGCAGTTGCGGGAACATCGCATAGGTGCGTTCGATGCCCTCGCTCAGTATCTTGTGATCGTGTCGCACGTGACCGCCCGCCACCAGGTTTTCCTCGATTGTCAGGTTCTCAAACACGCGGCGGCCCTCGAACACCTGCACGACGCCCTGCCGGACCACCTCGTGCGGGGGCAAGCGGTCAAGGCGCGCCCCGTTTAGCTCGACCGTGCCCTTGGTGACCTGGCCGCGCTCGGCCATCAGCAGGCCGGAGATCGCCTTGAGCGTCGTGGTTTTGCCCGCACCGTTGGCGCCGAGCACGGTCGTGATTTCACCCGGACCCGCCTTGAGCGACACGCCCTTGAGCACCAGGATCACGCCGTCGTACACGACTTCGATGTTGTTGATGATCAACATGGTTGTGACAGTTCATATCTTTAGAGGTCTGCAACTGGAATCAGACCGCATGGCGTTGCATTTGCTTCGCTCAACCCACCCTACGGACTGTAGGGTGGGTTGAGCGGGTAATCCGATCAACCGCTGGGTTAATCCGCCTCGATCTGCTTGGTCAGCAGATCGGGATAGGCGTGGAACCAGTCCGTCTCCTTGACGAACTTGCCGCCCTGGACCTTGAACACCTGGACCCAGCCGCCGCCCTCGTGATTTTGGGGACTCAACTTGAGAGGTGGCAGGAGGCCACCGAGCGTCACGTCGTGGACCGCCTCAAAGCCTTTCTTTACGTCCTCGCCGGTCGGCTGCGTGCCGCCGTTGGCCTTGAGTGCGTTGCGGATTGCCTCGACATGCAGCGCGGCGACAAGCAGGCCGCGGTTGTAGTATACGGTGTCGGCCATCTCCTTGGGCGCATCCTTGCCCTGGGCCTTGTACCAGGCGACGATCTCGTGACGCACCGGATAGTCATCGCCGACGCCGGCGAACTGGATGGTGTGATAGCCCTCCGCGGCGCCCCAGCCGCCGGCGGCCGCGATATCCGCCTCGGCCGACGCCCACACCATGCCGATCACTTTCGACAGCGGATAGCCGGCGCCCTTGAGCGCCTTGATGGCAACTGACGGCGAACGCCCGAACAAATGCATGATCACGAAGTCGGGCTTGAAGCGCTGGGCAATGTCGAGGACCTGAGCGCCCATCTCAACGCCAGGCGGCGGTACTGCGAACTCCTTGAGCTCGAATTTCTCCTGCTCCTTGAGACTATCGAGGATCACCATCGGCTCGTGGCCCGCGGGATTGTCGAAGTAGAGATAGGCGATCTTCTTGCCCGCCAGGCTGCCGCCGAGCTTGTCCTTGATGAACTGGACGGCTCCCGCTGCCTGCGACCAGTAGGTCGCCGCGACCGGGAACAGGTAGGGATAATGCACGCCGTTGGCGGCCGCGGCGGTGCCGAAGCCGGGCGAGGTGCCGGGGATCTTGTCCTCGGCCAGCTTCTTGGCGAGCGCCTGGGTCTGTGGCGTGCCGTAAAGCATGATTGAAACCGCGCCGTCGGCCTTCTCCTTCTCGTAGGCCTCCATCGCCGGCGGCACCTTGTACTCGTTGTCGATCTCCTCGAGCTTGATCTTGTAGCCTTCGACGCCGCCCTTGGAGTTGACGAGGTTGATGTAGTCCAGGATCGCCGGGCACAGGCTGATGCCGACCAGCTGAGTCGGGCCGGTGCGGTCGCATTGCTCGCCGATGACGATGTCCTTCTTGTCCGGAGCGGCGATGCCGCCCGCGCTCCACAGTACGCCCATCGCCCCGGTGGCGGCGAGCGCCAATGTACCTGCCGTCAAACGCTTCATGTGTATCCTCCCATGTTGCGTGGTTTCAGTGGTCTCAATATGAGAACGGCCATACTCGGAAATAGCCGAGGATGTTGCGCCACAGCCGGTTGAGACCTTCCGGCTCGAGTGCCAGGAACAGTATGATCAGCACGCCAAATATCACCAGGCGCAGGTTGGGAATGACATTTGCAAGGTCGGCCTGCGACAAGAACAAGCTACCGAATCCTTCGAGGAACCAACGTGTGGCAATCGGCAGCAACGTGACGAAGACCGCGCCAAGGATCGAGCCCAGCACCGAGCCGAGGCCGCCGATGATGATCATGGCGAGGTAGTCGATCGAGACGTTGATCTGGAACTGCTCGTAGTTGGCGATGCCGAGATAGTAAGTGTAGAGAACTCCAGTGACGCCGGCGTAAAACGACGAGATCGCGAACGCAATCAGCTTGTAGCGGAAGATATCGATACCGATGAGCTCGGCGGCGATATCGTGGTCGCGGATGGCAACGAACGCGCGGCCGATGCGGCTGCGCACCAGATTGATGGTGGCAACGATGGCGAGCGCCGCGAAGAACAGCAGGAAGAGATAGAGCTGCGTCTGGCTCTCGAGCGCGTGCCCAAACAGGCGTGGGCGCGGTACCTCGATCGAGGCCTGCACGCCGCCAGAGATCCACGGCACGTGGTTGATCGTCCACTCGATAATAAGCTGCGCGGCGAGCGTCGCGATCGCGAGATAGAGGCCCTTGATGCGCAGTGACGGCACGCCGATCACAGCGCCGATGGCCGCCGCCATCAGGCCGCCGGCCGGGACCGCCACCCAGAACGGCATATTCATCCGGGTGATGAGGTTAGCCGCCGTGTAGGCACCGACCGACATCAGCGCGCCATGGCCGATTGAGATCTGACCCGTATAGCCGACGAGAATATTCAAGCCCAGCGCGCCGACCACCGCGATCAGGATCAGATTGGCGATCGAGATGTAATATTCGCTGAGCGTCATCGGCACGACCACGACGAAGAGTACGGCGATCGCCGCCATGGTCCATTGGGCGATCGGCAATGGGTAGACCGCCATGTCGCCCACATAGCTGGTCTTGAACACGCCGGACTCGCGATGAAACATTCCAACGCTCCTTGCTGCCGCTGCCGCGACTCAAACTCGCTCGATCAGTCTCCTGCCGAACATCCCGTATGGCCTGATCATCAGCGCGACGATCATCAGGATGTACGGAACGAAGTCCTTGGTGCCGCCGCCGACGTAGGGATCGAGATAGCCGGAGGCGAGATTCTCGACGACGCCGACGATGAGCCCGCCGACCACGGCACCGACGATCGAGTCGAGCCCGCCGAGGATCACCACCGGAAACACCTTCAGGCCCACCACCGCGAGCTGGTTGTCGACGCCGAGCATCGCCCCCCACACCACACCGCCGAGCGCCGAGACGATGCCCGCCATTGCCCACGCGAGCGCAAAGTATCGGCGGACGTTGATGCCCATCGCCATCGCGACCTGTTGGTTGTCGGCGACTGCGCGCATGGCGATGCCGGTGCGGCTCTTCAGGAAAAACCAGGTAAAGCCAGCGAGAAACACCAGGCTCACGGCCGCGCCGACCAGCTGCACGGGCGGCAGGCTGACAAAACCCAGCTCGATCGGCTCGTCGCCCACCGGCAGATTGATATTGCGGGTGCCGCCGCCGAAAACGAGCGTGGAGAAGCCGCGCAGCAGCGCGGCAATCCCGATCGTCGCCATGATGACAGCGACCACCGGGCGGCCGATCAGCGGGCGCAGCACGACGCGCTCGAGCCCGAAGCCGAACGCCGCCATGCCGGCGATCGCGATCAGCGCGCAGACCCAGACCGGCGCCCCGGCCGCATCGGCGGCGAACGCCGCGATGAAGCCCGCGAACATCACGAACTCGCCGGCCGCGAAGTTGATTGCGTCGGTCGCCTTGTAGACGAGGACGAAGCCCAGCGCGATTAACGCATACATCAAGCCGATCATCACGCCGTTTGTGATCAGCAGTAGCGTGAATTGCCAGTCGATTTCAGGCATGCGCCGGCTCCATGGCAGCGAGCGGTGCCTCGTCGGCGTTCTCGATCGCCACATTGGAGCGGATCGTCGATTTCCGGCCGTCCTCGAAGGTGATGTCGGCGACCAGCTCGACGTCGGAGCGCCCGCCATAGAGCGCGTCGATCACCGCCTTGTATTTCTCGCCGACAAAGCGGCGGCGAATCTTTCGGGTGCGCGTCACCTCGTTGTCGTCGGCGTCGAGCTCCTTGTTAAGCAACATGAAGCGGCGGATGCGCGCCGGCTCCGGCAGGCCGGCGTTGCATTTGCGAATCTCGTCGCGGATCAGCGCGCGTACGCGCGGGTTGCTGCTCAGATCCTGATAGGACCCGTAAGCGATACCTTGGCGCTCGGCCCATGTGCTGACTGTCTCGCCATTGATGGCTATCATCGCGGCGACGAACGGCCGGTCGTGGCCGAACGCGACCGCCTCGCCGACGAACGGGCTGAATTTGAGCTTGTTTTCGATGAACTGCGGCGCGAACGCTTCGCCGCACGCGAGCTTGCCGACGTCCTTGGCGCGATCGATGATCACCAGGTGGCCGCGCGGGTCGATGAAGCCGGCATCACCGGTGCGCAACCAGCCGTCCGCAGTCACGGTGTCTTGGGTCGCCTCGCCCTGCTTGTAATAACCCTTGAACATGCCAGGCGAGCGCACCAGTACCTCGCTCGACGGATCGATGCGCACCTCGACGCTCGGGCAGACGCGGCCGACCGAGTTTGGGTCGGCCTCGGCGTCGGGCTGCAGCGCGACCAGGCCGCACAGCTCGGTCGCTCCGTAGATCTGCTTGAGGTTGACGCCGAACGAGCGGAAGAAACGGAACGCGTCAGGCCCGAGCGGCGCGCCGCCCGTATAGGCCCAGCGCACGCGACGCAGCCCCAAGCGATCGCGCACGGGCCCGTAGACGACGAACTCGCCGAGCGCGAGCTGCAGCTCGAGCAACACCGGCAGCTTCTTGCCGTCGCCGCGCAGGAGCTCGGCACGCTCCGCTATGCGCCGGAAATATTCGAACAGCTTGCGCTTGAGGAATGATGCGTCGGCCGCGCGCACCTGCACGGAGGTGAGCATGTTCTCCCATATGCGCGGTGGCGCCAGCCAGGCGGTCGGCCCCAGCTCGCGCAGATCACGCTGCACCGTGTCGGGGCTCTCCGGACAATTGCAGGTGAATCCGAGCAGCAGGCTGAGCACGGTCGAATAGAGCACGTCACCGATCCAGGCCATCGGCAGGTAACACAGCCATTCATCGCCGAGCCGAATCTTCTCGGCGGCGGCGAAGGCCTCGGCGGCCCTTATGAGGTTGCGATGCGACAGCATCACGCCCTTGGGACTGCCGGTCGTTCCCGACGTGTAGGCGAGCAGCGCGAGATCATCCTCGGCTCCCGCATCGATCTCGCGCTCGACGAAGCGCGAATTCTTGGCGCCGAAGTCGCGGCCCGCGGCCTGAATCTCCTCGAACGATTTGAGGAACGGATAGCGGTAATGACGCATCCCAAGCGGGTCGTCATAGATCAGAAGGCGTAGATGCGGCAGCTTGTCCTTGAGCGACAGGACCTTGTCGGCCTGCTCCTGGTCCTCGACGACGATCACCGAGACCTCGGCATGTTCCAGCACGTAGACGAGCTCGGCGGCGATCGAGTCCTGATACACCGGCACCGCGACGCCGCCGAGGCATTGCGCCGCAAGCTGCGCCCAATAGAGCCGCGGGCGGTTGTCCCCGATCACCGAAAGGTGCTCGCCGCGCTTGAAGCCGGATGCCGCAAGACCGAGTGCCAGCGCGCACACTTCGTCGAAATACTGCGCCCAGGTCACGCTCTGCCAGATTCCGCGATGCTTCTCGCGGATCGCTGGGCGGTCGCTCAAGGTTTTGGCGTTGCGGCTCACCAGCTGCGGCAGTGTGGCGTGGTCGCTCATGCGGCTTCTCCCTGCCGAGCTCTGCCGGCGCCCAGATAGGCCCGGATGACGTCCGGATTATTCTGCACCTGCTGCGGGGTCCCCTCCGCGATGTTACGGCCGTTGTCGAGTACGGCGACGCGGTGCGAAATGTCCATCACGACGCCCATGTCGTGTTCGATCAGGATGATGGTCGTGCCCCACTCCGAATTGATGTCGAGAATGAAGCGGGCAATATCCTCCTTCTCTTCCTGGTTCATGCCGCCCATCGGCTCGTCGAGCAGCAGCAGTTTCGGGTCGAGCGCGAGCGCGCGGCCGAGTTCGACGCGCTTGCGCAAGCCATAGGGCAGGGCGCCCGCCGGCTGCTTGCGGATGTCCTCGAGCTTCAGGAATTCAACGAGTTCCTCGACCCGCGCGCGGTGGCGCACCAGCTCTCTCTGAGCCGGACCCCAGTACACGAGCGAGGCGAACACGCCAGAGCGCATATGCACGTGCCGCCCAAGCATGATGTTGTCGAGCACGCTTAGGCCACCGAACAGCGCAATGTTCTGGAACGTGCGGGCGATGCCGAGCTTGGCGATAGCGGAGGGTTTGGTGTTGGTGATGTCGCGGCCTTCGAAAGTAATAGTGCCGCTGGTCGGGCGGTAGAAGCCGCTGATCATGTTCAGTAGCGAGGTCTTGCCCGCGCCGTTGGGACCGATCACGGAGACAATCTCGCCGCTCGCGATCTCGATCGTAACGTTTTCAACGGCACGCACGCCGCCGAAGCGCTTGGAGACCGCGGTCGCAGCGAGTTGCGGCACTGCGCCGGCCACGGTCGGACCGGCGGCCGTCTTCATCTCCATCTGGGGCTTCCTCGCGGCTTATGCGTTGCCGTTATAGCTGATATGATGCTGCGGCCGAAGCGAGAGTGCAACTGGCAAAAAGTGGCGTTCGTCGTCTCGTTTGGTCGACGAGGCCCAAGTGGGGGACGGTCGCCGGCCGCTCGCCAACCGTGTTGCCAGGGCTCCGCTCAACCACGGCAACGATTCATCGTGGAGTGACGACGTGCTGCTTGAAACACTTCTTCCACTAGGCAAGGTCGATCCCGGCCTGCGCGCCCCCGA
>Ga0070734_10005170_pt1 | contig 11741 bp, 11 predicted proteins | sample Coa_R1_8_FD_66444 | JGI IMG/M metagenome (GOLD analysis project Ga0070734, IMG submission 66444) | Surface soil microbial communities from Centralia Pennsylvania, which are recovering from an underground coalmine fire - Coalmine... | ecosystem: Environmental > Terrestrial > Soil > Unclassified ...
TCCCATCTTTCGCTCATCGTGAGCCGGATGGTCAACAAGTTCATCACGATTCCAGTGCTCAAAGACCACCGCTCGGCGGGTGTGACGTTGGCCCTCAAAAACATCTCGCATGGCCTCAACAATAATGTCGCCCGCAGCCATCTTTCGAACATCCACCGGATGGATGGGGCCATTAGCGGGCCGAATCAGTGCAACACATTTATTCCGACGGCTGCGTCCCAGCTGGCGATCCGGCAAAAAGCGACGTTGCACATCCTGGATGGATTGATTGGCGTGTATGAAGGCGGGCCGGGATCGTGGAACTCGACCTGGGCCACCTGGCCACAGCGGTCCCTGTTTTTTGCGACCGATCCGGTGGCGATGGACCACGTTGGCTGGGACATCATCGACGCCAAGCGTGCCCGGGAAGGTTGGCAGCCGGTGGCCAAGATGGGCTTGATCCAGGATACGCCGGCGATGAGGCTGTCCACACGGCTGGCCATGCTGGCATCGTGCGGACCGGCCGATGCCGCCGCGCTTGCCGTCGCTGGCAGCCACGCCGAAGGAGGCCGACAAACGGAAGCCTTCGATCGCCGCCAACCGGAGCACATCATTCTGGCCAGCATGATTGGCATGGGCGTATTTGACGCTCACCGCATCGAACATCGGCGGATCGACTTGCCTACGTAGGGGTGGCAAGGTTTGTGGCAACCGAAAAGCCGTTGCCAACCCGTCGGTGTGGAGTTACGATGGCAACAAGAATCAACGGCCAGGATGGACCCGGACACGGCAACATCGTGATCGCTTAGGCGGGCGTAATTCAGCGGTAGAATGCCAGCTTCCCAAGCTGGACGTCGCCGGTTCGAATCCGGTCGCCCGCTCTTGACGCAGGTCTTTTCCACTTTGGCGAGGCCGGAGATAATCGAATGGTCCCCGTTCTGGCGCCCGGCCGGTACTACGGCAACCGTCAGCGGAGCCGATCCATTCCGGGTGTCACCCTCGTCGAGAATGCCTACGCGCCTGCCTTCGTCATTCCCCGACATGCCCACGCCTCCGCGTTCTTTGGCCTCGTTCTGGAAGGCGGGTACCGCGAAGTCTACGGGAGCCATGTTCGAGAGTGCGGCACCGCTTCACTGCTCTTCCATCCATCCGGCGAGGTTCATTCGGAAACGCATTATGACGTCGTAGTCCGCATTTTCAGCATCGAGCCGACGCAAACGCTGTTGACCCACATCGGAGAGTATACGCGCAGCCTGGACGGAGCGCCCGCCTCTACCGGGAATTCCGGAATGACGATCCCATCGCACCTCTCGCCATGGAGGGGATCGCCTTGGAATTGCTGGCCGGCATTTGCCGGAAGGCGTCGAGCCGCACGTCGACTGCACCGCTCTGGCTTCGCACAGTGGCCACGCCATCCATTTGGATCGGCCGGAGCTGGTCGTGCAAGCAATCCGAGAAGTCGTGATGGCAGCACAGGGCAAGAAATCGCGGCAGGTTGCTCCATGAGCGGGATGGAACGCTCCGCGAGTCCGGCGCCCCATGCTGTGTACGGTCCAGCGGCCCAAGCACCGACAGGCGCGGTTGAAAGAAACGTCGACCCAGGCCGGGAGCAGGACCAGGAACTAGAGCACGGACCTTCTCCGCCTTGGATGGCGCAGGACGCAACCGGTAGTCTAGGATCGAGGGTCGTTCCCGCCGTGCTTAAGCGGCGCCGTTTTCGGCGCAAATTTTGGATCGATGCGTGACAGAGCAGTCCGGGCCGCTTGGCGCACCCTGGCGTCGCGGTCCTTCAGGGCTGTCTGGAGGACAGGGATCGCAGCTTTGGCTTGCTCGCCGTAATATCCGAGCCCAATCACAGCACTCAACCGGATATCCACTGCCTTGTTCTTGGCGGATTCGATCAGGGCCGGAACAACCCGCGCCGCGTCCTCCTCTCTGTGTTGTAAGAGCCGAACCGCGACCAGCCGATCCCGCTCTTGGGCCCCCTTCAAGTCGTGGAGCAGCTCGTCGGTGGATTTCTTTCGGCCACAGCCGCCGCACAGCAGCGCGCAAAGCAACAAGACGGTGCAAGTTTGGACTTTCATCGGTAAATTCCTCCATCGGCTCAGAAGGATGACCAGTCGCCGAGCGCCTCGCCGCCGGCAATGGTGGCGAGATGTTGGTACGTGTAAGGATCGATGTTGCTGGTCAGGAAATGCACCGAGCCGTCGCCAAACAGGAAGTTCGCCCCTTTCCCCGTGTGCATGCTGTAAAACGTGTCGGGGTCATAGATCGGATAGTCGGCACTGGGCAGGTGCGTCGCGTTGCAGTGGGCCAGGACCAGGGCTTCGCCGAAATCCGCATTGTCATAGGCGGGTCCCGGGGGCGGCGCATAGGGAACCGGCGGTTGCGTCGCCATCCAGGCGGGACATCTTCCCCCGGGCACGGCAGCAGTCCAGGTGCTGGGAGAATGGTTGCTCGAACGCTCGCCGACGAAGATGGTGTTGCTCATACCATCGGTCACATCCGCAATGCGGTAGTGGCTATTGCGATAAAACAGCCCGTTGCCCGCCGCCCCCAAAGCGCCATTCAAGCCATCGTTGCCATCACCCTGGCCATTTCCGCCGGCATTGTTGAAGCATTCCTCCCACCCATTGCAGCCGACATAGTTACTGTATGCCACGGTGACAATGGGGTTGGTGAAGTTGCTGTCGTAAACGCCAAAGTTCTGATGGAGCGGATCCGAAGGACATTGGTAAACGGTCAGCGGCATCTGGGATATTGACACGTTTTTTCCGACGCCTACCCCTTGGCCGAAATTGATCTGGTTATAAAGGTTGCCCTGTTCGATGTAGGGGAGCAAGAACGCCGCCCAACCCCATCCCGGTCCCACGTCATTGTCGGGGGTGCTGTTGCGGTCCCGGTTGCCGTCGATGTAGCCGGGCGGGAAGGAACTGTTGGCGTCGTGATACGAGTGCAAGGCCAAGCCGATCTGCTTGAGGTTATTGGTGCACTGCGCCCGTTGGGCCGCCTCGCGCACCTTTTGCACCGCCGGCAGCAGTATGCCGATCAGGACGGCGATGATGGCGATGACCACCAAGAGCTCGATCAGGGTAAAGCCCCGACGAACGGATGAACTTCTCATGGAAGACCCCTTGCCTGGAGAACAGAAGATGACACACCAGGGTGACATCCAGGGCCGGACCAGTCCCCGATCAATTGCACCATGCTCGTGGGACTCGGCGCGGTCAACGAGCACAAGAGCGTGGCAGTGCATCTTGAACGATGGTAGGCGGCCTCAGAGGAGCTGGCTTACAAAGGCGGGCCACGAGAGTGCGTGGCCGTCTCCAACGGATAGGGCCGGATAAGGGCTAGCGGAGAAAGTGCATCCTCGTTCACCGGAGTGATTGCTGTCAGCGACAGCGGAGCGGCTGGCATCGGGGCGAGGCTCAGGATAGTGCATAAAACGCAGGCTTCGTCCTCGTGGTCGTCATCAACCTGGCCCGCCGTCCAGGATGACGCCTCGGTGTGCACGGCAAGCGCCGGCTTTCCTGGCCCGCATTCCGCGGTGTGGTGATGCAACACCGCGGCGAAGACGTGGACCACGAGATAGGTGGCCAGTGCTACGGCAGAAACCAGTGGACCACGCAGGAACGACTGCATCAAAACTCCGATCGCTCCTCGCAGGCCAACTCATGGCCGTGCGACCAAAGGCTCCCCGAGCCTTGGTATAACTACGTGATACCAAAGTTTAGCCAGGCCGTTTTGCATCGTCAAGAGGACTCGAGAACAAGTTTCACGGACTGGACCTGGCTCACGTCCCTCGCCGGATCACCGCGAACCAGCCTTTGGGCCCGCCTGGACTGAACGCGAACTCTTGCGGATTCGCGATAACGTCGATCTGGACGGCTTCGATCGATTCGATGACCCATCCATCGGCGAAGGCAGCGCGTAAATCCTGCTTCGAGACGCGGCGCGGGCCCTGCGTCCCGGGTTCTTCGTCGCTGAAACACATGAGAAACAACGTGCCGCCCGTTCTCAGGACGGTCGCCAAGCCTGCGACATACCGCTTCCGGTCGTCATCGGAAAAAACATGGAAGAGGCCGCTGTCGAGGACGTGGTCGAACCGTTCCCCCCAGTCCTGGAGGGTCAAGGCGTCTTTCACAAGAAATGTTACCGCCAATCCTCGCTGGACAGCTTTGTCCCGCGCGCGCTGAATGACGACCTCAAGAAAGTCGATGCCCGTGACCTTGCAGCCGCGCGCGGCGAAGTAGAGCGATGTTTCTCCGGTTCCACATCCCGCATCGAGGACCGAGCCCTGGATGCGATCGGCCACTGCGAGGAAGGCCTTCTGCGGCCGGCCGATGTCCCACGGGGCCTGGCCTGCGTAGAGGGCCTCAAAAGTCGATCGGTTGGGTATGGCAGTCATGGTGGGCCTCCGGTTCAAATTCATTGCTTCGGTTATCCTACCAGAAGGCGGATTGGCCGCATGGGGTCGCGCTGGTTCGACCCGTAAATCGTTCCTCTCATCTTTGCATCATCAGCTCTGCCGTTCCGCCTTGCATCCTGTTGCCACGCTTCTTCCGTATCGATACGCTCACTCTTTGGAGGCAGTTTCCATCGGAACGCCATTGTCCGCGGCAGATCCAGGAGGCGAAGAGGCGGTGAAAACGGTGATGGCGTGCTGGATAGTGGTCGGGTTGGCGCTGCTTGGTCTCCCAGCGCGGGCCGATCCCGCGGAGCCGCGCGACCTCCCGGTGCATCTGGCTCAGGCTAACGACGGCGGCCCGTATACCTTCGTCCGGGCCAAATTCAGAATCGATTGGCTCTATCGTCAACCCATTGCCGGTGTCGGAACGGAAGCGGATTCGGCCGAAGCTTCGTTGCGAAACGTGTTCGGTGCGGCCGCCGGCTGGATTGATCGGCCCGTGAGCGAGGAAGACCTGGCCTCCCTGCTCATGCGGATGATGCCCCGGATTGCCGTGAGGCGGGAAACGGCGGAGATTGGCCTGCTGAAGATTGTGCCGGCCGCCCTCGGAGGCGATCAGGCAGCGAGCCGGGAATCGCTGCGGCGCACCAAAGATCCAGCGGCGCGCACCGATTACTACATCCAATTGATCTGCAGACATGGGGAGCGTGGCGGAACCCCCTCCGGGGGCCGCAAGAAGGACGACCACGAGGGCACACCGCGAGTAGGTTGGACCGGCAATCCCTGTTGGCATGCCGCCCTGATGCCATGCTCTGTCCGTGCGCTCGAGCTTTTTGACCTCTCCTTTCGACAGGAAGCATAGCGCGCGGCGATTCTCCGCTTGCCGAATTGGTAGCCTGGTCGGCAGCGTGTTGCCAGGTGCCCGGCCGGAGATCGATCCAAGCGAAGGAGGTCCCACGTTGTCCGCCGCTTTATCCCGCGTAGCACTCGTGACCGGCAGCGGCAAAAAGCGCGTCGGTTGGTACGTTGCCGACGCCTTGGCCGGGCAAGGCTATGCCCTTGCTGTTCATTATCACACTTCCGCCACGGAGTCGAACGAAATGGTTGCCCATCTGCGCGGACGCGGCGTCCAGGCGGTGGCGTTCCAGGCGAACTTGGCGGATGCAGAGGCTGCCCGAGGAATGATCCGGGCTGCGCTGGGCCATTTCGGCCGGCTCGACCTGCTCGTCAACTGTGCCTCGGTGTGGAAGGCAAAACGGCTGGAAGACGTGATGGCCACGGACCTGCTCGACAACTTCGGTGCCAATGTCCTGAGCACGTTCCTGTGTGCCCAGGCAGCCGGGTTGGCTATGGTGCAGCAGCCGGAGGGCGGTTGTATTATCAATTTCGGGGATTGGGCTTTGGCGCGGCCGTATCGGAACTACGCAGCATATTTTGCCACCAAGGGTGCCATCCCGGCATTGACGCGCTGTCTGGCCGTCGAGCTGGGCACCCGCAACCCCAAGGTGCGCGTGAACTGCATTCTTCCCGGACCGGTCCTCTTCCAGCAGGACTTCCCACAGGCGGAGCGGCAAGAAGCGATCCACGCCACCTTGACGCAGCAGGAGGGCCGGCCCGAAAACGTGGCCGCGGCCGTCGTGTTTCTGGCGCAGAACGATTTTATCACCGGAAGCTGCCTCGCCGTGGACGGTGGCCGAACCATTTATGCCGCGGGCAACTAAGAGGCAGGAGACACCAGCCGGACGCACCAGTGCAAGGCTAGCATCACGCCTTCCTGCCCTGGCGCGTCCGGCGGGTGTCCCGGAGTTACGACAAGGTTTGTCCGCTCGCTCTCATGCAGAGACCGGCTGTCCCGCCGCTCAGCCCCGCCCAACGAGCGGCATCTTGGTAGCCATCACCGTCAGAAACAGCACATTCGCATCCAGCGGTAGGCTAGCCATGTAGACGACGGCCCGGGCGACGTGCTCCACATCCATGGTCGGCTCGACGGCGATTTCGCCATTGGCTTGCGGCACGCCGTTTTTCATGCGGGCCGTCATTTCGGTACCGGCGTTGCCAATGTCGATCTGGCCACAGGCGATATCGTATTTCCTGCCATCCAGAGCAGTCGACTTGGTGAGCCCGGTGACGGCATGCTTGGTTGCGGTATAGGGCGCTGAGTTGGGTCTCGGTGTTAGGGCCGAGATGGAGCCATTGTTAATGATGCGGCCGCCGCGGGGATTCTGCTCCTTCATCAACCGGAACGCCGCCTGGGTGCAGAGAAAGACGCCGGTCAGGTTCACCTCCACGACCCGACGCCATTGCTCAATCGTCAAATCCTCTAGCAACACGGCCGGGGCACTGGAACCGGCATTGTTGAAGAGCAGATCGAGACGGCCAAAATCATTTTTCGTCTTCTGGAAGAGCGCAGCCACGGAGGACGGATCGCTGACATCGGCAGGAACAACGAGCGCGCGGCGGCCTTCGGCTTCTGCCTGGGCGAGCACTTGCTCCAGAGGCTCCCGGCGGCGGCCGGCAAGCACAACTCGATACCCTTCCTGCAGCAGAGCGAGGGCGGTCGCCCGGCCAATTCCTGATCCTGCGCCGGTAATCAGGGCTATCTTGCCGTTTACAGCCATCCGAGACGCGCCATGATTTCCCCAACTGCTTCGCGTTGGCCGAGGTGTCCAGCGACGCTATTGCTTGGCCTGGGCTTGGTCCGGAATGAGAAGCACGCTGTTATGGAAGTAGCCTGCCTGGCGAGGATTGGCCGGGTCTTGCCGCCAAACCTTGCCCTCGAGTACAAATTTGTACTCATGGCGGCCGGGTTTCCATTTTAGCGTAGTCGTGAACCGACCCTGGCCGTCCGGGCCGTCCATCTTGTGGCCATCCGGCTTCCAGTTGTTGAATTCGCCCGCCAAGAAAACCGCTTTTGTGCCGGCCGGTGCCTGGTAATGGAAGGACACTTCGTATTCACCATCGGCCAAGGCTTTTATCTTGGGCAGACCGGATCGGAGATCCTGGTCGGCCAAGGCCATGTCGAAGTATCCCACGAGCATTTCGTTCCACGTCTGTTCGCCGAAGTGAACCGCCACGTTGGGATCGGGGTTATTCAGGTTGCCTTCCGAGTTGTCGAAATGCCCCTCGCACTGGAGGACGGTCCCTTCCGGCATTCGCTTCGGCTCGGCCAGGACATATTGATTCTGCCAGTCAAACCGATACCGAGGCACGTCGAGCACGATTTCCTGGCTCCCATCGGGGTACAACGCTGTGAAGCGGAACGATTTCCCGCGCAGATGCATGTGCGGGAAAAGCGCGTACAGCAGCGCGTCTTGGTCAAATCGGTAGTCGGCCACTGCTTCGGAGTCCGCAGCTCGCGGGGGAATGTTGAGCTGGGTGTTGATGGCCATATCGGAGCGGATGGCGCGCCGGACCGTTTTGGGGTCGGCAAACACCAGGCCAACCCGCGTTTGATCGGTTTGCACCGAGCCGCTCGGAGTGTAGTGCATCTGGAAGACGAGCTTCGATCTGGCTGGGATAAGTCGGGCTGTGCCCTCCGGGAAAATGAGCGGCCACATACCCGGCACGCCAACGGCAACGGGACTACCGATGCCGCCGCGCAAGGCCGGCGACGGTGCACCCGGCGGCTGAATGATGACGACCACATGGTGCACGACGGTGGGATTGCCGGGGCGGACCTCCGATGCCTGCACCCATTTATCCTCCTTGAAACCCGGATCGACGGTGAAATACTGGTAGGGAACCGAGCCCTTGGCCGGGACCGTGTACGGCTCGGGCATGGAGAGCACGAGATCCGGCTTGGGAATCCGCCAACCTTCCGCAAAGGTGACCGGCTCGGGCAGGTCCTTGGAATTGCCCTTGGGCAACCCGTTCTCCACCCATTGGTCGATCCGTTGCTTTTCCGCATCGGTCAAGCTCGGATTATTGGAGAACTTGCCATATTTCAGGTCCGCGTCCCAGGGAGGCATCCGCCCATCCTGAATCACTTCGCGGATTGTCTCAGCCCAGCCGGCCACATTCTCGTAGGAAGTGAGTGCAAATGGGGCAATCGAGCCGGGGCGATGGCAGCTCACACAGTGCCGCTGCAAGATGTGGGCGATCGAGTTCGTGTAGGTGATTTCGCCCCGCGCCGGCCGGCGCTGGACACGGCCAATGAGGCACCCCGACGCTTCCGTGACCGGCCGGCTCACGGGCTTGCCGGCCAGTAAGTCATCCAGGGCGTTGGCCAGGTCGCGCTCCTTGGCCGCGGGGCGGAGGTAGCCGATCCCATATTGGTCATCGATTCGGCCGCGGTACCGAAGGACAAAGCCATGGTCGAGTACGAAGACTTCGGGGGTGCGTTGGGCACCAAACTGATCGGCGACGACATTGCCGGGGTCTTTGAGCAACGGAAAATCGATCTTGTGAACCCGTGCCAGGTGAGCCATCTGAGCCAGCGAATCTTGTTGATTGGAATCTACCGCGACAAACGCCACCCCGCGCGGTCCATATTCCTTGTCCAGCTCAACCAATCGGTCCGCATAGCGATTGGCCAACGGGCAATCCGTGCCAAGGAAGGCCACCACGACCAGTTTACTCTTGGCCAACTCCGCGAGCGGATGGGGAGTGCCCAAGTAATCACGCAGTTCGAAAGGGGCCACAGCCTTGCCGATTCCGATGGCGTCGGCAGCAAAAGCCGGCGCCCCTGCCAGCAGGACGATCACCAAGGACGGAACCGATGGTACGCGCATACGGAGACTCCTTCAGCCGGGAGGACGAAGCAAGTTCGCGAGCAGGTACCAGCGATTAAAGCACCTGGCTCAGGTGGTGCCAAGAGGATTCCGCAGGGCACGCGGACATGTCCGGATTCGGTTTACTCTCCGGCACGGACAACTCCGGCCTTCCGCTGTCCGCTGCGAGTCACATCCATCACTCGGCCAAGATCATCGAGGGCAAGATGGAACCGCTCGTTGCCCTGGATGCGATGCAAGGAAAGCTGATAATCCCGGCTGCTGGCTGCCAGATAGGCTAATTTTTCGGGCTTCTGTGGTGTGCGGAGCCGGCCCCAGGAACCATCGCCGAGATAGAGCACACCGTTTTCATGGCTCACGCCATCCAGCAAGGGTTTGGTCCGTTTGAACGTGTGATCGTGATGTTCCAGCACAACAGGTACCCGATATTTCTGAAACAAGGGCACCCAGTGCTTGCGATTTCCCTCGCCGGTCCCCTGTTTGCCATTGACGCCTTCCATCTTACGGTACGACGGATAGGCGGGGACGTGATTGACCACGAAGACATTGGGGTGATCGGACCGTGCTTTCAGGACGTTTTCCAGCCAGTTCGCCTGCTCGCCGCCGATCGCGCTGGTGTGGCCGGTGTCGAGCAGCACGAGGCTCAGGTAGTCGCCAAAGTCCAGCGTGGCGAAACCGGTGTCTGGGAAAAGCCCGTCGAACAGTGCGTAGAAGAAGGGAGCCTTGTCGCGGGGTTGATTGTAGCCGCCGTCGACCTCGTGGTTGCCGATACAGGTGATCATGGGAATCAGTCGGCCATCCCGGCCACGCATCTGTTTACTGTAATTGCGGATGAACGCCAGGCTGATCTCGACCGATCGGCCGTTATCGTAGCCCAGGTCTCCGCCGACGACCGCAAACATCGGATCTTGCCGGGCCGCCTGGATGTTGTTGGCAATCGTGTAGGCGTTGACGCCACAATCGCCGCCGGAAACGAAATGGATCGTATCGGTCGCCTTGGCCGGCATGGTACGGAAACGGTAAGTGGGCGACGATCGGCCGATTCGAAACTGATAATCGGTTCCCGGCGTAAGGCCCGTCAGCTCCGCCCGGAAGACTTTAAAATCGGTCATGGGATAGGGCGTGGCGGTCGTGAGCTGGGCCTGGCTCGGACCACCTGCGCGGGGCGAACAATAGACGGTGGTGTCCGCGGTCTCCCCGCGGGTGCCGATCCACTGGACGGTCATCGTCGTGGTTGGATCGCGCTGCCAGCTGAGAAAGAGCGTGTCCGGTTGGAAGGCGGGATCGTCAGGAACCACTTTAAGCGCTTCAACCGGTTGCTGGGCCCCAAGGAGCGGAGCGGTGGCCAAGCCGGCAAGGGACGCTCCAAGGAACGATCGGCGTGACAGACACGTCATGGTGCGGACTCCAGGTGCGATGAGTACAGGCTCTCTTCGTTTGGTCTTCGGCGAGCGCTCTCATGATCGCCTGAATGGCTGAAAATTGCAAGAAGATTGCCAGTTGTGGCGCAATTCCCTGCCATAACCTCTTCTATGCGTATGTCTTGCGTGCGATCCCGGGTAACCATTCGGTGAACCAGTCAGTTGCGCTGGCCAGCTGACGACTTCGGGCTACAACGGTTGGCATGGCTGCCGCGTCATCCCCGGCCTGTGCGGCGCCGCTCCTGCGAGACGGCCCCTGTCCTGTTGGCCCGCGTCTGGCCGTGGAGTTCGAGCCCTGGCGTCAGGCCGGCTACTGGAAGGCCATGCACGACCGCGCCGTGCAGCGTGAGGCCCTCCTCCAACAAGAGATCGAACAACTCCGCGCCCAACTCCGCCTCCGCGAGCAGCAGCTCTTCGGCCGCAAGACCGAGGCCGGCTCCGCCGCTGCTTTGACCCCGCCGGCCACGAACCTGGCGGCCACGCCCCGGCGGCGTGGCCAGCAACCCGGCCGGCCGCGGCCTTCGCCGACGCCGACGCACGGCTACGCGCGGCGGTGACGGCGTCGGGGGCCCAAGGGGAGGCGGAGTCGGCGGAGCCGCAGTTGCACCCGGCCCGGCGAAAAGTGCTGGAGAGCTTGGGGGACCACTGGACGGGTCTGACGGTGTTCGCCGAGCACCCGGAGGTGCCGATGGGTAGAGTCGAGAGGTGGCGCGGTGGTTTAGGTCAGGCCTATCTGTTGCCGGCCCTTTCGTCTGCCGGTGCCTCACGCGCCCGACCATGCCCCGTTTCCACCTCCCGCTCCTCGAACCGGACGTGCAGATTTCCCGCATCCGGCTCTCATCCGGACCCTCAAGCCTTCGCATTCGGCCGGGCCGCACGACGGTCGGGGACCGAGAAGAGCCCCAGGTCCTCGTACAGGTAGCGATCCGGGTAACGCTTGTAACCCGTCCCGCCACGCTGCTCCCGTCGCATCAACCACCTGCGGAGTCGCCGCTCGACGTATCGGCGGACCACGCGATACGCCCGGACCACTGGGCCCTGGTTGAAGTACCCACACCACCCGCGAAGGATGGGGTTGAGTACCTCGACCCGCTCCGCGGGTTGTTGCCAGTTCCAGCGGCGGGACGTCTCCTCATGGATTCGGGCCAAGAGCTTGCAGACCGACTTCTTCGACGGCCGGGTGCCGATGTACGGCCGACCGCC
>Ga0070734_10005173_pt1 | contig 11736 bp, 8 predicted proteins | sample Coa_R1_8_FD_66444 | JGI IMG/M metagenome (GOLD analysis project Ga0070734, IMG submission 66444) | Surface soil microbial communities from Centralia Pennsylvania, which are recovering from an underground coalmine fire - Coalmine... | ecosystem: Environmental > Terrestrial > Soil > Unclassified ...
TGCAACGCCGCCCGCGGGCACCGCCCTCCCGCTCCCCGCGCCGACATGCCTTCGGCGCAGGCCCTTTGGCGAGCGGGATTGGCGGCTCATGTAACGCAACCAGTGACCAATGTCAACACCGCGGTGACATCACGATTGCGTGTATTCCCGGGCGCAGCGCAGCACGCAGCGGATGCGCAGCGGTGCGCTGCCGACCCGGGATCGTCACAGGCTCCGCGCACTTGGCACAGGCGCCGCTTGGGAAGGCCCCGGATCAGCGGTGCACCGTTCCGCTTCGCTCCACGCTGCACCGCGTCCGGGGAACGTCACGTTGTTTGTTTTTCGGGCGCGGCGCAGCGCCGTATCTGCGTTTCCCGGGCGCAGCGCAGCGCGGAACGAAGTGGAGCGGTGCGCTGCCGACCCGGGACCGTCACAGGCTCCGCGCTCTTGGCACGCGCCACGCTTGGGAAGGCCCCGGATCAGCGGTGCACCACTTCGTGCTGCACCGCGTCCGGGGAACGTCACGTTGTTTGTTTCCCGGGCGCAGCGCAGCATCGATCCGCGTATCCCGGGCGCGGCGCAGCGCGCAGCGGTGCGCTGCCGACCCGGGACCGTCACAGGCTCCGCGCTCTTGGCACGCGCGCCGCACGCCTGCGGCACCTTCAGCAGGACCACCGCGTCAAGGCCGGTGGCGACGCTGAGTGCGGGCCGCCGCGCCCGCGCGTCTTCATCACAATTTAGCCCTGGTTCGATTCGGATACTCAGCCGGGACGTCGGGGGACTGAGGGTCCCCATGTTGATGCGTATATTGCGAAGTTATGACATTCCCGAAGTGCTCGTGCTTGCCGCGGCCACTCTCTGGGCCGTCGTCAGCATAGGTTACGTGATCGGGACGTTCTAATTTGGCTTCGAAAAGCCGGCGGCGTTGAAGAACGCGGGCGAACGGTGAGGCAGCCGCGCCAGTCGGCTTTTTGGTGCTCTTATCTTCGCCAAGCTTGCGCGCCGACCGCTGCACAAAGCCGAGCGGAGCGTGGCCGCAAAGACACTATCCACCACAATCGTCGGGACGGGCCTTGACCGCCACAAAAAAGCACCCCGACGCAGCTTAAGCGTCAGGGCGCTAAGTTGTTGCCTCAACTTAGGCTTCTACGTCGAGCGGCCGGGGTGTCGGGGGAAGGGGAGCCGCTCGGCGCGGCCTAATGCACTCTATCTAAGTGCGCGGTGGGCCGCCGCAATGCCCGCGTCCTTGCCGCGCAGGTGAGGCGGGCTCGCTGCAGCGGCCTCGATCGGACAATCTACCGTCCGCGCCCATCCTGACACATCACCCAAGGCACAGGGATCATCACGGGCTCGAACCTGCTCAGCGTGTAGCCCGCGCGAGCGGAGCGACATGCGGGACCGGTTGCGAGGCGCAATCGCCGCTCCCGGATATCGCTTCGCTCAGTCCGGGCTACGGTTGCGCCTCGCGCTGCATCGCGTCCGGGGAACATTGTGGGAAGGCTGAAGAATTGGTCGGAGCGGCGAGATTTGAACTCGCGACCCCCAGTCCCCCAGACTGGTGCGCTAACCGGGCTGCGCTACGCTCCGCCGGCTTTGGCCGCCTTAAGCAAAGGTCCGGATCGGCGCTGTCTACTGATTTTGCGGCGTTCTGGCAACGGCGCTTAGGGCGCGGCGCGGCCGCACGACGCTTTGCGCCGAGACCCCCAAGGGTAATGTATGCGAGCCTCGCAGGGCGGTTTCATCGCGTTCCCGCAAGGTGACGGATCACTAACGCCGCTATAGAAGGAGCATTCTCGCCGACTCGCACCCTTCTGGCAGCGGACGCACCCTTGAAGCGGCTCTCTAGCGCAACCTTCAATTCGTTCCGTGGCATCCGCGATGGGATTCGCACCGAGCCGGCCATCCGCGACGAAGCGGTGCTGCTTGCGATCGGCGTGCCAGTCGGCCTGTTGGTGGCGCCGAGCATCGCCTGGTATGTCGCCATGATCGGGTCGATGCTCGCCGTGCTGGCGATCGAATTTCTCAACACCGCGGTGGAAAAGCTCGCCGATCATGTCACGCCCGAGCATCATAAGGAGATCGGCCGGATCAAGGATTTCGGCTCGGGCGCGGTGTTCTGCGGGCTGTGCCTGACGGGACTGGTTTGGCTTGCGGCGCTGGCGCTGCGGATTGGGGGGATGTGAACCTTCCGCGCGATAGCGGGGGCGGAAGACTTACGCCGCTCCTGCCGCAAGCGCCCGCAGCAGGCCGCGCAGCGAGGGGCGCCCGTCGGCCGGCGCGGCGGCGGCGCTGAACGGGCCGAGGATGGCGAGCGTGGCGAGGCCCAGCGCGCCGATCGCATAGGCCGTCGCATAGGCGGCGAGGAAGCCGACCAGGCCTAGTTTGAAGACGAAGGTGACGACGGTCGCAACGATCATCATCACGACGACCAGCGCGCCGTTGAGCGCGAGGCTTCTGAAATAGCCGGTATATTGCAGGAGCGCCTCGGCCACGATCTGCAGCACGCTCATTAGCACCAGCACCACGATGATCGGCGTCACCGCCGGCGGCACGGTCGCGGCCGTGCGCAGCAGGAAATGATAGAGCGGCGGGCCGGCGAAGATCAGAAGCGCGCAGGCGAGGAGCGCCGGCAGGAGGCAGAGCGCCACTGCGAGCAGCGTCGTCTTGACCAGGCGCTTTGCATCGCGCGCGGCAAAGGCGCGGGTCTGGCCGGGAATGGCGAGATCGCAGACGGCGGCGAAGATCACGCAGGCACCGCGGAAGATCTTGAAGGTGACTTCGAGAATGATCGGCGCGGCGCCCAGCCCATAGGCGAAGGGCACGACGTAATAGGGAAAGGTCGCGACGAACAGCCCGCTCAGGGCGCCGGTCGCGCTGCGCGCGATTGCGTGCCGGTTGGAGCGGAAGAAGCCCAAAAGCTCGCGCGGAAAGCCGCGCAGATGCAGGACGAGCGCGCCGCGGGCAACGAGCTTTGCGGTCGCGGTGGCGAACAGGCCGGCCCAAAGCAGGTTCGAGCCAACGAGGAAAGCGGTGAGCGGCAGGCCGGCGAGCATCGCGAGCAGGCTTGCGATATTGGCGGCGCGGCGCACCAGTTCGAGCCGCTCGAAATAGACAAAGAGATCGACCGCGATGGACAGCGTACGCAGCGAGAACCAGGCAAGATTGAGCACGATGAAGGCCATGAACAGCGCAAGATCGAAGGCGCCATGCATGCTGGCGCCGGCGCGCAAAAGCTCGGCCGGGAAGCAGAGCACGGCGGCGGCGAGCGCCAGCGCCACATAGAACAAAATGACCGCGGTCGCCTCGCGCGCGGCGCGCTCGTCGCGCCTGCCCTGCAGATGCGGCGCGCGCAGGTTGACGAAGGCGATCTTGGCGAGACCGAGATCGGTGATCCACAGCGAATAGCCGACCGCGCCGGTGATGATGAAGATCGAGAAGCGCTCCGGATCGAGAATGCGGGCGAAGACGAAGGTCTGCACGAAGCCCATGGCGAAGGCGCCGGCCGCGGTCGAGCCGCGCAGCAACAGATAGGGGATCGAGATCAGCCGCTCGCGCGGCGCCTTCTGCGGCACCGCGCCCTCGGCGAGCGGCTCAACGGGCGCATGCATGCGCCGACATTGGCAGGGATTGGGTAACGCGATGTTAATGGGCTTCCCGATCTGGGCCGTCACCCCGAGGCGCGAGCGAAGCGAGCCTCGAAGGGTGCGTTCGAGGCGCGTGGGCAGCATCCTTCGAGGGCCGCTGCGCCGCCACCTCGGGATGACGAGGCGCAGCCCTGTTTCCGCGGCGCGCTTAGGGCGTCACCCATGCCCACCGTATCGATGTGCACGTTTTCAAAGAATCCCTCCATCGTAAACGTGTCCGCGCCGCCTGCGGAGCTGTCAGTGAATTCGGTCCGCATTCCATATTGCGCGCAATTCGTGATGAATACGTCGCGCAGGATCGGCCGGGCACAATAGGCCGCGATACCGCTGCCGCTCGTGTTGCCGCTCCCGGCATTCCAATTGCCGTTGAGCGTAATGCCCTGCAACTGAAAGCCATCAACGATCAAGGTGGGCGAGCTGCTACCCCAATTCGCGTTGGAATTGTTACCGTAGATCAGGTCGGTGTTCGAGCCGATGATCTGCTTGATCGTGGTGGCATTACGCCCCACGCCGCGCCAGTTCGAACCGGTATACAGCACAAGCTGCGATACCATGTAGGTCCCGGCGGGAAAGAATACCGTGCCGCCAAAGGAGCGCGCATACGTATCCGCAGCTTGAATGGCTGTCGTGTCATTGCTGACGCCATCGCCCTTGGCGCCAAACCATCTGACGTTCACATTGCCCGCGTCGGCACGGTAATAACGATGGCCGGAAGCATCGACGATGATCGTGCCGCCGTTGTCCGCGCTGCTCGTATCGGTCGAGACATACTGAAAAAATCCTTCGCCACCATCGTTGATCGATGTGTAGCCCTGAACAAAGATGATCGGATACGCGACGGTGTTTGTACGCAGCGTGGCGATGTTCGGCACTGATGTCGTCATTCACGTTACTCCCCATGCAGATTTCGAGCATAGGAAGCGATGCGCGATAAAATTGTGATTGTTTCAAAATAATTCAAACGGTTGTGAAAGCGGGGGAAACTTAACGGGTGGGGAGCCGAGCTGACTGCGTCGCTTTGGGTAACGCGATCTTAATGCGCCGTCGCTAACCGCATGCTGAACCGGTGCTGCGGACTGTTAGCCGCCTGGCTTCCATTGAAGGACCCCGCTCGCGTGCAGCCGAAAATTGTGATCAACGGTCGCTTCCTCACCCAGCGTATGGTGGGCGTGCAGCGCTTCGCTATCGAGGTGACCAAGGTCATCGATCGCTTAATCGAGAGCGGTGAATATGCGGGATTGAATGGCCGCGTCGAAATTCTGGCACCGTCTGCCGCGCGGGATTTTCCATTACGGAATATTCCAGTGCGTCGTTGCGGAAACGGCGGCGGCTATTTTTGGGAGCAGTTCGAATTGCCGTTCTTCGCTGGCGGCAATTTGCTCTTGAACTTCTGCAGCCTCGGTCCCGTGATCAGGCGCAATCAGATCGTGGTGATTCATGACGCGACGCCCAAGGCGCGGCCGCAAAATTTCACCAAGCTGTTTTGTGCCGTTTACAACTTTCTGATCCCACGCCTCTGCAGGCGGGCGCTGTGCATCGCCACGGTGTCGGAGTTTTCGCGCAGCGAACTCGCCAAGTGGTATGGTGCGGACATCAACAAAATCAAGGTCTGTTACGTCGGCGCAGATCACATGGCACGGATCGTGCCGGACAATTCGATCGTCGATCGGCTGGGGCTCAAGGACCGCAAGTTCTTTCTCGGCGTCGGCGCCGGCAACAACAAGAATGCCGAGACCGTCGCGGCCGCCATGAAAAAAGCAGGCCTTAACGATACCTTGCTTTTGATCACGGGGTACCGCAACGCGATCGTCAACGGGCAAGCGGTCGAAATCGATTCCGACAATGTGCGGCCGACAGGCTATGTATCGGACCAAGAGCTGCGCTCTCTGATGGAGCATGCCTTGGCGCTGGTGTCACCGTCGCGCTACGAAGGCTTTGGCCTGCCGCCAGTCGAAGGCATGTCGGTTGGATGTCCGGCAGTCGTCAGTAACACACCAGCGATGATCGAGATTTGCGGCGACGCGGCGTTGCATTGCGATGCCGATGACGTCGATGGACTGGCGCGTCTCTTACGCATCCTTCACGACGATCCGGTGCGGCGCGCCGAGCTCGCCACGTCCGGGCGCGCACGTGCGGCGCGTTATACATGGGAGCGCACCGCGCGCACGTTAATTGAATTATGCGCGCAATATGGCGGGATCCGAATGCCAGTTCGCGCGCCGGTCAGCCCCGCCGCGCTCGCAACATCGAAGTAGACGATCCCGCTTCAATTTCCAGCTTCCGAAGGTCGCCAGCCAAAATCTGACGACGATACCTTATCGTCGCCGCGGCTAGACCCCAGACGAGGCCCATCATTAGATAAAAATGTCGCCAGTGATCCGTATCGATCACAAAGGCCTCCAATACCAGACCTACAAACGGGACGTAACTCGCGATAAGAAACGTCTGCCATGGCGAGCGTACCAAGAGCGCCCTAAATCCGATCGCCAGCGTCAAGATGGTCAGCAAAAGATAAGCGGCGCCGCCGACCCAGCCGTGATTGAGAAAGGTGCTGAGATAAGTGTTATGTGACACCCAATTCGTGGCATGGGCAAAGCCCCACGGCCCCATGCCCATGGGATGCAGCAAAATCTCACGCCAACTGTCGCGCTGCAGCAGGATGCGCGATCTGTTGTCCATATCGAGATCATAGCTTTGCAAGCGCGCGCGTTCCGCAAACATCTGAGCGACAACGTCGATCGACATCAGTAACGTCAGGATGGCCATTGCTGCAACTGCGCCACCTATCACGAAGAAGGCGAGACGGGCTCGCGTATGCGAGTCTTTCTGAGTGACGTACAGCAGATAGAGCATCAGAAGCGTGCTGAAGACGAAACTTCCCCACGCTGCGCGAGAGAATGCGAGCAATAAGCCGATAAAAATGATGATGCTCGCAACTAGATTATGCAACTTGATCTTATCGACAATGAACTCTTGGATAAGCCAGGTCAGCGGCGGGATCAGATAGCAGCCAAGCACGTTCGGGTCCTTGAAACCGGCGACTGCGCGATCATTCAAAGAAAACATGTCGAAGCCCGGAATAAAGTCGAAATACAGCCCGAAATATCCAAGCGTTCCGACAAGCGATGCTACAGCACCCGCCATGACGTACGATGACCGAAGCGTGGCGATCCGCCGCATTGTATCGTCGGCAAACATGCAGGCGAACATCACGCCCGTGATGCCGAGATAGAAAGACGTTCCGAGAAACCGAGTCGAATCGTCGTACTCATAATTGTGCACGAGATCCACGACCGGTTCGCCTTCGGCTCTGATGTATCCTGTGCCGTAGATGCGCAGCAGCCCAAGCAGACCGACGCCGTCGCGGATGAGCAACAAGATTAACAGCGGGACGATGACCCGGCTGAAGCGCACCCGTGCCAGGATGCAGGCGACGCCGAGCACGACGGCGATATATTCATAGGGCGCCGGCTGCACGAAGACGAAGAAGCTCGACAGGATACAGAGGTAGAGCGTGACGTGGAGGAAATTGTCGGCGAGCCGCTGCGGGCGGATGCCGAGGCGCGGGCTTGCCGTGTCGCGGGTGGCGGCGGAGGTCATTTGGGCGACTCGGTACTCGTGTCATTGCGCGCGACGCGAAGCAATCCAGGCGACGGCGCAGAACCGGATTGCTTGATCGCTTCGCTCCTCGCAATGACGCAACTGTGCCTGCACTTCGCAATGACGAAGCTCAATACGCGCTCTCCCCGCGCAGGAGCGCGAACGGCGTGCGCGCGAGAATGTAAAGGTCGAACAGGATCGACCAGTTCTCGATGTAATAGAGATCGTGCTCGACGCGGCGCTGGATCTTTTCCTTGCTGTCGGTCTCGCCGCGCCAGCCGTTGATCTGCGCCCAGCCGGTGATGCCGGGCTTGACGCGGTGGCGGGCGAAATAGCCGTCGACCGCCTCGTCATAGAGATGATCCTCGGCCTTGGCGTGCACGGCGTGCGGGCGCGGGCCGACCAGCGACAGGTTGCCGGTGAAGACGACGTTGAACAGCTGCGGCAGTTCGTCGAGGCTCGTTCGCCGGATGAAGCGGCCGACGCGGGTGACGCGCGGATCGTCGCGGGTGACGAGCTTTTTGGCGGTCGGGTCGGTGTGCTCGGCATACATCGAGCGGAATTTTAGGACCTCGACCAGCTCGTTGTTGAAGCCGTAGCGGCGCTGCTTGAACAAGACCGGGCCCTTGCTCTCGAGCTTTATCGCGGCGGCGATGACGAGCATGATCGGCGCCACCGCGAGCAGCGCCAGCGTGCCGACGATTTTGTCGAACAGCCATTTCATCACCACGTCCCAATCGGCGATCGGGCGGTCGAAAATGTCGAGCACCGGCACGTTGCCGATATAGGAATAGGAGCGGGGGCGGAAGCGCAGCTTGTTGGTGTGCGCGGAAAGGCGGATGTCGACCGGCAGCACCCACAGCTTTTTCAGCATCTGCAGGATGCGGCTCTCGGCCGAGATCGGCAGCGAGAAGATGACCAGATCGACGCGGGTGTGGCGGGCGAATTCGACGAGATCATCGACCGTGCCGAGCTTGGGCACGCCCTCGCAGGTCGGCGAACTGCGCTCGTCGCCGCGGTCGTCGAACACGCCGATGACGCGCACGTCGGAATCGCGCTGATGCGCGAGCGCGTCGATCAACGCTTCGCCCGGCCCGCCGGCGCCCACCACGACGGTGCGGCGGTCGAGCCGGCCCTGCCGCGTCCAACGCCGCACCAAAAGGAACAGAGCGCGGCGGAAAGCGAGCAGCGCGATCAGGCCGAGCACATAATAGCTGCCGAGCCAGACGCGCGAGAACTGATCGCCGGCCTTGGCGAAGAACGAGATGGCGACCGCGAGCAGAAACACCACCGACCAGGCCGAGGCGAGCCGCATATATTGCTTCTCGTGGCCGCGGAAGGCCTGCACCTGATAGATGTCGGCCGCCTGAAAGGCGAGCAGCGCCAGCAGCGCGATGCCGGCGATCGCCGCGAAATAATAGCGGTTGAAGCCGTTGTCCGGCACGACATAGCCAAGATAGAGCAAGAGGCCGACAGTGACGACCAGCACCACTTCAATGGCGCGCACCGCGCCGGCGAGCACGATCGGCGAATAGGCGTGGCGAAAACCTTGCGCGGCGACATCGCGCGCGGCGGGCGGCAGCGCGCGCGGCGTTTGCGGCTTCGCGTCTGCGCGCGGCATGGCCTTGACCGCGGACGACACCGCGGCCGAGGTCTCGAACAGGGTCGTGGTCTCGGGGCCGGACATGGTTAACAGCAACTTTCCCAAAACGCGCGTGGCACGCCCCGCTCTCTGCGCGCCGCACCATATGCGATGCCGCCCGGCGAAGCGACGCCGAAACATAGTGAACAATGTTCAAAAATTGGTTAGGTAAATTCGTTTCGGCAGGCGATCGCTTCGCGATAGGCGGCGAGATTGCACTCGACCATGGTGGTCAGAGAAAATTCGCTGCGCACGCGCGCACGCAGCATGCTCGCGTCGTGACGCCGCTGCTCGGGATCGTCGAGCGCGCCGGCAATGGCGGCGATCAGCGCCTGGATATCGTCGGGGGGGATCAGCTGCGAGGATTGCGGCCCGAAGATTTCGCTCATCCCGCCGACATCGGTGGCGATGATCGGCACGCCAGCGGCGGCGGCTTCGAGCGCGACATAGGGCAGCGATTCCGCGCGCGAGGGGAACACCAGCATGCGGCCCCTGGCGAAGGCCTCGCGCGCCGGGCAATGGCCGATGAAGAAGATCTGCTCGGCAAGGTCGAGCCGCTGCGCCTGCTCTTTGAGCTTCGTCGCGTCCGGGCCTTCGCCGGCGATCGTCGCGGTGACGCGCCGGCCGGACCGGCGCATGATCGACAGCGCTTCGATCAGCACGTCCAGGGCCTTGACCGGCCGCAATTCGCCGACGCAGACAATGTCGGTTGCGTCGGGCCGCGGGATGATCGGCTCGAATTCGCGCTCGGCGATGCCGTTGCGCACCACGCGCACGATGGCATGCGGCTTGCCGATCACGGTGCGAAACAGCTCGGCGATGTAGCTGCTCTCAAACAGGAACAGATCGGTGCGCGGATTGAGGAGCCGCTCCAGGGTGCGATAGAAGCCGCCGGAAAGCGTGCCGGGCGAATAGACCAGCGAGCCGCCATGCGGCGTATAGGCGCGGATCGCGTTCGGCGCGCTCGGCGTGAGGCGCGCGAGCGCGGCGCCCTTGGCGCCGTGGCCGTGCAGCACGTCGGGCTCGATCCGCTTGATGTGGCGCGAAATGTGCCAGAGCGCGCGAAGGTCGTTCGGATCAAGCTGGCGCGTGATCGGCAGGCGCAACAGGCCGAGCGCAAGGTGTGGCGCAAGCTCGGCCAGAATCTCGTCGGCGCGCGCGCCGCCCGTGCCGGAGTCGCAAATGAGCCCGACGCGATGACCGCGCTCGATCTGGCCGCGCGCCACGTCGATGACATGGCGGAACAGGCCGCCGAGCGGCGCGCGCAGAATGTGCAGAATTTTGATGCCGGCCGGCGAGGAGTTGGTGCGCGCGGCGCGAGCGCCCGATGCGATCAGAGGAGGCGCATGGCGGCCAAAAGCGGTCCGGCTCAGAGGACGGTCGAGCGGCCGCAGGTCACTCATTTGCAAATTCCGCAAAGCGGGAAAGGCGCAGGACCGATAGAGGACCCCGCAGCGGTTAATAAATCCTGACGCGATCGCCGCGTTTTGCCTGGCGCGCGCCTTAACCGGATGGCAACCTTAATAGTTTGTGATGACGCCTGTGCTAGCGGTCCTTTGCTAGTTTTCGTCCGGTCGATGAGTGGTAGGAGTGCGTCGATGGCGTCGCCCCCGGTGAGTGATTCCGCCGATCTCGATTTTCCGGCCCTCGGCGCGGCGCTGTGGCGAAAGCGGCGCAAGATCATCATCCCGACGCTGCTGACCGCGCTTGCGGCGCTCGTCGTCGTGCAACTGATTCCGCCCAAATATTCGTCGGAAGCGCGCGTGCTCATCGAGGAGCGCGAAAACGTCTATCTGCGCCCCGACGCCGACAAGATCACCACCGATCCCGCGGTAGACCAGGAGGCGGTGACGAGCCAGGCGCAGATCATCATGTCGCGCGATGTCGCGCGCGAAGTGATCAAAAAGCTGAAGCTCAACGAGAAGCCGGAATTCGACCCGACGCTCAACGGCGTCTCGCCGGTGAAGTCGCTTTTGGCGCTGATCGGGCTCGTCAAGGATCCGCTGAGCATGACGCCGGAAGAGCGCGTGCTCACCGCCTATTACGACCGGCTCAGCGTGTTCCCGGTCGAGAAGTCGCGCATCATCGGCGTCGTCTTTCTGTCTGAGGACCCTGAGCTTGCCGCGCAAGTCGCCAATGCGATTGCCGATGCCTATCTGGTGCGCCAGCGCGAGGCCAAGCAGGAGCAGGCGCAGGGTGCGAGCCAGTGGCTCGCCAGCCAGATCGAGACCATGCGGCAGAAGGTCGAGGCCGCCGAAGCCAAGGTCGAAGATTTTCGGGCCAAGGCGAATCTTTTGGTCGGCACCAACAACACGACGCTGTCGGCGCAGCAGCTCGGCGACGTGAACGCGCAGCTCGCGGCGGCGCGGGCGCTCAAGGCCGATGCCGAAGCCAAGGCAAAACTCATTCGCGACATGCTGAAATCGGGACAGCCGATCGAGGCCTCAGACATTCTCAATTCAGAGCTCATTCGCCGGCTCACCGAGCAGCGCGTTACGCTGCGCGCGCAGCTTGCCGAGCAATCCTCGACGCTCCTCGATAATCATCCGCGCATCAAGGAATTGCGTGCGCAGATCGCCGATCTCGACGGCCAGATCCGGCACGAGGCGGAGACCATGGCGCGCTCGTTCGAGAACGACGCCAAGCTTGCCGGCGCGCGCGTGGATTCGCAGATCGCGATCCTTGACCAGCTCAAGAAGCAGGCGGCTTCCGTCAACAGCGACGATGTGCAGTTGCGCGCGCTCGAGCGCGACGCCAAATCGCAACGCGATCTGCTGGAGTCCTATCTCGCCAAATATCGCGAAGCGAGCTCGCATGACACGATCAATTCGACGCCGGCGGATGCGCGCGTGATCTCGCGCGCCACGGTAT
>Ga0070734_10005175_pt1 | contig 11733 bp, 11 predicted proteins | sample Coa_R1_8_FD_66444 | JGI IMG/M metagenome (GOLD analysis project Ga0070734, IMG submission 66444) | Surface soil microbial communities from Centralia Pennsylvania, which are recovering from an underground coalmine fire - Coalmine... | ecosystem: Environmental > Terrestrial > Soil > Unclassified ...
CGGCGATGAAATCCCCTTGCGCACTGCTTCCACGCCGGCGACGAACGTGGTCGCCACCGCTCCCATGCCGGGAATCATGATCCCCAGCTTGCCTTTTGCCGGAGCGATTTCGCCCGCTCCCGGCTTACTCTTATCAGTTGCCATGAATTAGTCCGTTCCTCTGACTCAAAGTCTGGTTCACCACGGAAGCACGGAATACACGGAAGCGTTGCCGGTTTGCATGGCAAACGTCACAGCAGTACGCAAGCAAAGAAAACACAAATGTGCACGATAGAAATCTCTGGGATCGAAATACAGACCTCAAAAAACCCGTGTCTTCCGTGCTTCCGTGGTGAACATGATTGTGTAGGTGCAAACTTCTCATCTTCTCGTAAAGAAGACACCAATACGCACGATAGAAATCTATGGGACCGAAATACAGACCTCAAGAATTCCGTGCGTTCCGTGCTTCCGTGGTGAGCATAATTGTGTAAGCTGCAAACTTGTCATCTTCTCGTACCGCAACGCTGCTCTGCAATGATTGTGGCCTGAAGCGTGCCATTTCACCACCGTGCGGCAATCTAGCGGATTCGGCGGAACCATGGCGAACGACAAAATTGCAGTCATCACCGGCAGCTCCAGCGGCATCGGCCTGGTGACCACAATCGAGCTGGCCTTGAACGGCTATCGCGTCGTCGCCACCATGCGCGACCTGGGCCGCAGCGGCCGGCTGGAAGACGCCGCGCAGAAGGCCGGCATGCGCGAACGCCTCGATCTACGCCGCATCGATATTACTGAGATCGACTCTCTCCCCGACATCGTCGCCGCCATCCGTCGCGATCATGGCCGCATCGACCTGCTGGTCAACAATGCCGGCTTCGGTACCGGCGGCTTCTCCGAAGACATGTCGCTGGCCGAACTGCGCCAGCAGATGGAAACCAACTTCTTCGGCCACGTCGCCATGACCAAAGCCGTGCTGCCCGTCATGCGCGAGCAGAATTCGGGACACATCATTCAGGTCACCTCCGTCGCCGGACGCATGGCCGCTCCCCTGCTCGGCGCCTACGCCGCATCCAAGTTCGCCCTCGAAGGCTGGAGCGAGGCGCTGCGCATCGAAGTGCACTCGCTCGGCATTCGCGTTGCGCTGGTTGAGCCCGGCGACTACGACACCGACATCTGGGACCGCAACGTCAAGATCGCCCAACAGGCGCTCGATCCCAATTCGCCAAACAAGGAGCGCAGCCAGCGCTTCGTCGAGTTCGTAAAGTCACGCGCTCCCAAGCGCCGCGATCCCCGCGAGGTGGCGCGCCTCATCGTCCGCATCGCGCGGCAACCGAATCCGAAGTTGCGCTACCTCATCGGCCCCGATGCCAAAACCTCGCTCCTGTTTCGCGCCCTTCTGCCGTGGCGCCGCTACGAACGTATGGTGGCGAAGATGACGCGCATCGGGTGAAAAATCGGGTCTCCACTGCCACGCCAGCATCGAAGCCGTTTCCCGTAGAGCTGGCCTTCAGGCCAGCGTCGAAGCCGTTTCAGGTAAAGCTGGCCTTCACGCCAGCGTCGAAGCCGTTTCAGGTAGAGCTGGCCTTCAGGCCAGCGTCTAAGCCGTTTTAATTTCGTGCTTCCGAGCGAGCTTTAGCTCGCGAGGAAGCTGCCTTTCCGCGTTCTTCTGCAAAACCGGCAATCCCACTCATCTCTGCACACCCGGCTGAAGCGGTGCTTCACCCGCTCGCTGATACAGTGGAGTCGCCGGTTCTAGCCCATGAAGCGGGACAGTTCTGCATGTCGCAACCGTCACCGTTAATCGAAACCCGAACCCTCTCCCGCGACCTCGGCGTCCTCCACGCCGCCGCCATCGTCGTCGGCACCATCATCGGCAGCGGCATCTTCCTCGTTCCGGCGGAGATGATGCAAGCAGCCGGCTCGGCGCGCCTCGTCTACCTCGCCTGGATCGCCGGCGGCGCGCTCTCGCTGGCCGGCGCCATCACCTACGCCGAACTTGGCGCCATGAAGCCCGAGGCCGGCGGCGAGTACGTCTACATCCGCGATGCTTACGGCCCGCTGCCTGCCTTCCTCTACGGCTGGACGTGGTTCATCATCGCCAAGCCCGCATCCATCGCCACGGTCGTCACTGGACTGGTCCGCATCCTCGGCACCTTTGCCGCGTTCAGCTTCTTCAACCGTGCCCTTCTTTCCTTTCCGCTCACCATTACCTGCGGACAGCTCGTCGCCATCGCTGCCGCCGTGCTGATCACCGCGCTGAATTACATCGGCATCAAACGCGCCGGCGACTTTCAGGTCGTCTTCACCGTGCTGAAGATCGCGATTATCGTTGCGGTCGCGCTAGTGGCCTTCACTGCGTCCAGCGGAAGCTGGCAAAACTTCGCGACCAGCTTCGCCGGCGCCGCGGGCGGTCTCGCCGGCTTCATGGCAGCCCTGGTCGCCGCGCTGTGGGCCTACGACGGCTGGAACGACCTAAACATGGTGAGCGGCGAAATCCGCAATCCCGCGCACGCCATCCCCATCGCGCTGATCGTCGGCGTCGCGATGATTGCCGCGCTCTACATGATCACCAACGCCGCCGTGCAATACGTCCTGCCGGCTGCGCAGATCGCCGCCTCACCGCGACCCATGTCGCAAGCGACCATCGTCGCCGTCGGCGCCTGGGGTGCCGCGGTGGTCTCCGTTGGAATGGCTTTGTCGATGCTCGTTACCCTGAACGGCACCATCATGAGCGGCGCGCGCGTGCCCTTCGCCATGTCACGCGATGGCCACTTCTTTCGCGCACTCGCCGAAGTGCATCCGCGATTCCGCACGCCATCGGCGGCGTTGATCGTTCAGCTTGTGTTGTCGGTGGCGCTGCTGCTGTTCGCCGGCAGCTTCCGCCAGCTGTTCTCGCTCGCCATCTTCGCCGAATGGCTCTTCTACATGATTGCCGCGAGCACTGTCTTCGTGCTGCGCCGTCAGGAGCCAGATGCGCTTCGTCCCTATCGCGCCTGGGGATATCCGCTGGTGCCCGCCATCTTCATCGCGGCTGCGGCCGTGCTGCTCTACTACACCTTCACCGCCAACCTGCGCAACTCCGCCTGGGGAGTGGCGGTGATCGCCGCCGGCGTGCCCGTGTACGGCTATTTCGCGAGCAAGCGGGATAGCAACTAGCCACTAGCAACTCCTGGCTGTTCGCTGTTCGCTGTTGGCTCTTAGCTCTTAGCTTTGAGCTCTTTGCTTTGAGCTCTTTGCTTTTACCTCTCGGCTTTAAGCTTTCGGCTTTAAGCTTTCGGCTTTTAGCTCTCGGTCTTTGGCTCTCGACTCTTAGCTCTCGCTGATGGCTGATGGCTCATAGCTCATGGCTCTTGGCCCTTGACCGTTGCCCTTGGCTGCTGCCACCCCCGATTCACAAGACGCGCCCACGTCGCGCCCACAGCCTCGCAGAGGCGAAAGTAATTAGCCCAGCGCGGCAGCGCTGGGACTAGGCCCCACCCCGATGTACCAGCCGCGGCAGCGGCGGCACGGGTCCCTCAAAACCCTCTCTCCAAGCAAAAAGAGCCAGACAAGCTCTTCGCTTATCTGACCCTACTTTCACCATAGCATATGGCATACCCCTCCGTTCCGAGGTTTGCCAACTTTATATCTGGCGTCACTTCATCAACTTGCGGCTTATTGTTGCAATTCGCAACCTTGACACGTAAAACCTACACTCAAAACTAACCACGTAGTGCCACTACTCTGCGTCACTTCCCAATCTCCTCCAGATACTTCTCCGCCTCCAGCGCCGCCATGCAACCGGTACCCGCCGCCGTGACCGCCTGCCGATAATGCCGGTCGGCAACGTCGCCGCTGATGAACACGCCCGGCGCACGCGAGCAGACATACCATTCGGGAACAAGATAGCCGTCGCCATCGCGCTTGAGCTGGTCACCCACAAACCCGGCATTCGGGATATGCCCGATGCCGAGAAACATCGCGCTGACCGGCAGCTCCCACTGCTTGCCCGTCTTCAGGTTCCGCAGCCGCAGGCCGGTGACCTCCTTCCGGCTCACGTCGAGCACTTCATCAACCACGGTGTCGGTGAGGAACTCGATTTGCTTATGCTGCCGCGCGCGCTGCAGCATGATCTTCGACGCGCGAAATTCGTCGCGCCGGTGAATCAGCGTGACCTTGGTGGCGAAGCGGGTAAGGAACAGCGCCTCCTCCATCGCCGAGTCGCCGCCGCCAATCACCGCGATCTCCTTGCCGGAAAAGAAAAATCCATCGCAGGTCGCGCACGAAGACACGCCATGGCCGATCAGCGCCTGCTCGCTGGGGAGTCCCAGCCAACGTGCCGATGCGCCGCTGGCAATAATCAGCGTGCGGCTCTGCAAGGTCTCGCGGCCCAGCGTGACTTCGATCGGCTTCTTCCCGACATCGGCTGATTTCCGGCTCAGGTCGACGTTGGACACATGGCCGGTGATGAACTCCGCGCCGAAGCGTGCCGCCTGCTGGCGCATGTTCTCGATCAGCTCCGGCCCCTGGATGCCATCGGGAAAACCGGGAAAATTCTCTACCAGGGTGGTGATGCCCAGCTGCCCGCCGGGCTCATGGCCATCGATGACCAGCGGCTTCAGGTTCGCGCGTGCAGCATAGATGGCCGCCGTCAGCCCCGAACAGCCGGAGCCGATGATGATTACATTCCGTACATTGTCGGACATAGGGACTCGTTAGATTCTCGACGGCAGCGGAAGATGCATAGGGGAGGCCCGCCCGGAATTCTAACAAGCCGCCACACTGCGCGAAACGATTAGAATCGAAACGGCATCACCTTAGCAGCCGATCCTTGCGACCATGGCATTCGCATTCCCCAGTTCGGCCGAGCTTCGCGCCCAAGCCCGCCGTGTGCTTCGCCCCAGGACCAAGCTGGGCAAGACCACGCTGTGGTTCGGATATCTGGCGGCGGCGCTGGAGCTCTTGCGGCTCGCCTTTCGCTCGGCGCCCGGCAGCTTCCTCAGCGGGTGGGCGACCTTCCTCTCCTACGTTTTCATCGCCTGCCTTTTGCTGCTCGGCGTGCGCTGGATTCGCAGGAAGCTGATGTGGCGGCTGCGCAATCGCCTCATCGTCACCTACATTTTCATCGGCGTCATCCCGGTGCTGCTGCTGCTGGGCATGGCATTTCTCGCCGGCTATCTCTTCGCCGGACAATTCGCCACCTACGTTGCCACCTCCGACCTGCAATCCGAGCTGCAGCGCCTGCATTCCACCAATCGTTCCCTGGCGGCACAGTTTCGCTCGCTGGCACGGCAAGGGCGCTTGACCCCGGAGCTGGCCGCCGAGATCGCCAGCGCGTCGAATGAAAACTTCCATCGCCGCACCGTCACCGTCTGGGATGGCGACAAAGCGTTCGTACTGTCAGGAAGCGGCGTCATGCAGCGAGGGCCCATCAAGCCATCGTCGGCCATCGCCGGCGACTTTTCCGGCTTCGTGCTCGATGACGACCGTCTCCAGCTTCGCGCCGTCAAGCGAGTGCAGGAGGGCACGCATAATCTCACCGTCATCTCGAACATGCCGATCGCGGCGGAGCTTCTGCACCACACCACCGACCAATTGGGCGCGGTCAATATCTACCCTCCGGAAGAACACAACGGCACGTACACGGCGCAGGCAGGCGGGGCCCGCGTCGCACAGGGCGGGGCCGGCTCGCAGCCAAGCAAGAATCAGCTCACTCTTAACCTGGGCAAGTCGCAAACCTCCTACGACGTTTCCGGCAATGAAAGCCGCGCCATCAACGCCGGCGGTGTTCCCCCTCCATCCAGCGCCGTGGACATCCGTGTGCCCTTTGGGACGCGCATGGAAATTATCGACTGGCGCAGCGGCAAACCGCTGATTGGCCTGATCACCGTCGAAACCAGGCCATCGCGCATTTACGCAACGCTGTTCAGCACGCTGGGCGAAAATGCCGGCATCTTCCGCGATCTGCTCATCGGGATCGCGATCTTCCTGTGCGTCATCGAGCTCATCGCGCTGTTCATCGGCGTGCGCCTCACGCGCAGCATGACGCGTTCTGTGGCGGAGCTCTACCAGGCAACGGAACATGTCAATCGCGGCGAGCTGTCGCACCAGATCCGCATCCGCACGCGCGACCAGATGGCGGCCTTGGAGCAGTCGTTCAACTCCATGACCCGCTCGCTATCTAACCTGATCGCCGAACAGAAAGAGAAGCAGCGGCTCGAAGGCGAGCTGGCTATCGCGCACGAGGTACAGGCGCTGCTCTTCCCGGCCGATCTCAGCGGGCTGCCCTCGCTTGAGGTGCATGGTGTCTGCCGCCCGGCGCGCACCGTCAGCGGCGACTACTACGATTTCATCCCGCTCAGCGAAAGCCGCATGGTGCTGGCGGTCGGCGACATCAGCGGCAAGGGTATCTCGGCGGCGCTGCTGATGGCGACCGTCCATGCCTTCGTGCGCGCTTATGCCTTCGAGCCGGAGCGCACCCTGGCAGCTGTGGCCTCCGGCGGGCGGGGTGCCGCGGTGATGACCGCGCTGGCCGGCAACGGCGACTCGGGCAATGAGCTTTGTCCCGCGTCGCTCATGGCCACGCTGAATTACCAGCTCTTCCGCAGCACTCCGCCGGAAAAATACGCCACCATGTTTCTGGCTTGTTACGACGCCGATTCGCGCATGCTGACCTACTCCAACGCCGGACACCTGCCGCCGCTGCTGGTGGGTGGCGATGGCGACGTCCGCCGCCTGGAGACCTCCGGCACCGTCGTCGGCCTCTTCGATGCCATGTCCTACGAGAAGAGTTCGGTGGCCATGCATTCCGGCGACATCTTCGTCGCCTACAGCGACGGCATCACCGAGCCGGAAAATGAGTTTGGGGAGTTTGGCGAGGCGCGGCTGATCGACCTGATTCAGCAATACCGCGATCAGCCTTTGGCGCGTATCAGCGAGGCCGTGACCACCGCCGTCTCCGACTGGATCGCCGGCGGCGAGCAGCCCGACGACGTGACCCTGGTGCTGGCCCGCGCGCGATGAACATGAAGCAGTCGCTGCGACCCCTGCTTCATGTGGGCACTGGGCTCGTCATGGATTACGTGGCGCTCTTCCTGGTTGTGTGCTGCTTGGTCTCGGCCTGATGCTGTTTGCCCGACTGCCGGGTGTGCTTCTTCTGCAGCTTGGCCGTTTGCTTCTGTTGCTTCTTCAGCTCTTTGTTGTAATCCTTCGACGACTTCTGCACCTGCTTGGGCGTTTCCGGATGTGTGGAGCTGTTGCGGGCTTGGAGCAATGCCGGCGCGGACAATGCCAGGCCAAGGACGATCAGCGCAACCCGACCTTCGCTTCTCTTCACAAGTTCACCTATAGGAGGGTCTGGCGGCATTGTACAAGAAGCACTCGCCAGTGGCCAGAAATCATTGCCAGTGGTCAGTGGTCCGTGGTCAGTGGCCGGATGCTCGTTCCTAGTAAACTGACAAGTGGTTAGCGGGAACCGGCTACTGACGCCTGGTAACTGGCCACTAGCCACTAGCCACTGACCACTGCTTCTCATGAAGATCGCACTCTTCGGCGGTACCTTCGATCCTGTACATCGCGGACATCTGACGGTGGCCCGTGCCGCCTGCGCGAAGTTTGGCCTGAAGCAGGTTTGGTTCGTTCCCGCCGACATTCCTCCCCACAAGCAGAAGACGCCCATCACGTCCTTCTATCATCGCTATGCCATGGTGGCTTTAGCGGTCGCCGGCGAGAAGCACTTTCTTCCTTCGCTGGCGGAGGCGCCTCAGCCGGATGGCAACAAGGCCGCTCGCCCCAGCTATTCCATCGAGACCGTTCGCCGCATCAAGAAATCGCTGGGCAAAAGCGACCACCTGTACTTCCTCATCGGCATCGATGCCTTCAAGGACATCGCTAAGTGGTACAAAGCGGAAGAGCTGCTGGCAGAATGCGATTTCATCGTGGCAGCGCGTCCCGGCTTCTCGCTGGCCGACGTGGCCACATCGCTGCCCGAGAAGCTGCGGCCTGCCGCCGCTGTGACCAGGCTGTTTCGCAAGCAGGAAATGTCCGGCCCCCTGGTGCTGCCGGGCGTAACGTTGCACCTGCTGCCCGAGACGCATGAAAATGTTTCAGCAACCCAAATACGTGCCGCCGCCGGACGCGCTCGAGCGCTGCAGCGGCTCTTACCCGACTCGGTCACCGAATACATCGTGAAAGAACGGCTGTATCGGAAGGCAAGGGCGAAGGGCAGTGGCTAGTGAATAGTGGCTAGTGGTCAGTGGATAGTGGACGCGATTCGTGCGGTACTGTCGCGCCTAAGAATTCTAAGGGCTAAAAGCTAAGGGCTAAATGCTAAGCGCTAACAGCGAATGGCGAATAGCTAACGGCGAAAAGGCGACTATGCGAGCTTTTGCATGAACAAGAACGACCTGAGGTCGCAGGTGGCGCTGGCGGTGCGCGCCTGCCAGGAGAAGAAGGCGCACGACATCAGCGTGCTGCAACTGGACGAGCAGGCCAGCGGCTTCACCGACTACTTTGTGCTGTGCTCGGGAACCAACCCGCGGCAGGTGCAGGCCATTGCCGACGATGTCGACCAGAAGCTGAGCGCCGCCGGCGTCGAGCCGAAGCACCGCGAGGGCTACGGGCAAGCCGACTGGGTGTTGATCGACTACGTCGATTTTGTGGTGCACATCTTTTCCGAGGCCGCGCGCAAGTTCTATGACCTGGAGCGGCTGTGGAAGACGGCCACGCGGATTGAGCCCGCTGAGCTGGAAAAGCCGGCGCGCCGCCCGGCCGTGAAGAAAGCCGCTAAGCGAAGCGGCGCCAAAGCCGCTGCGCCCCGCAAGCGCGCCTCCGGCAAGCGTCCGGGCGCGCAGGCGTGAGACTCCACGTCGCCTGGATCGGCCGCACCAGGAGCGCGCCCATCCAGTCACTCACCGCCGAATACCTGAAGCGGCTGTCGCACTTCGCAGCCTGCCAAGCGCAGGAACTGCCATCGGAGGCCGCGCTGCTGAAGCAACTGGAGAAGGCCGCGCGCACCCCGCCGGTGCTGGTGCTGCTCGATTCGCGCGGCCGCCAGCTCACCTCGGAAGAGATCGCTAACTTCCTCGACTATCACCAGTCTCACGCTACGCAGGAGCTGCTGTTCGCCGTGGGCCCGGCGGATGGCTGGAGCGACCAGACCCGCAGCGCGGCGAAAACCGTTTTGTCGTTCGGCAAAATCACGCTGCCGCATGAACTCGCGCGCGTAGTGCTGCTGGAACAGCTCTATCGCGGCTTCACCATCCTCAAGGGACACCCCTATCACGCGGGGCACTAGCACTCATTCATCGTTGGAGTTGGACGTCTTGAAACGTTGGATTATTCCAGTTGCACTATTCGCCGCACTCTTCTCGGGTAATGTTTTTGGCCAGGCGCCATCCGCGTCCAAGTCCGCTGCTGTCTTCCCGCCGCTGGAGGAATGGAAGGCCGCAGTCGTCAGCGGCAACTTGATGCTGCTTCATGCCATGTACAGTGCCAACCCGCCGGCGCGGGTCGCGACCGTAAGCGGGGAAAGCAGCGCCGATGCCGAAATTGCCTTTTGGACCGGCCTGAAGCCGCGGCGCATGCAGCTCGAGATGGCCGAATCCACTTCGCCGCAGCCCGGTGTGCAGCAGGTCGTTTTCGAAGCCGAGGTCCACTCCGGCGCCGGGGCCGCCGAGCACGTCCTCTACGTCACCGAGGGCCAGCTGTGGCAGCAGCAAAGCGGAAGCTGGAAGCTGGTCGCCACCAAGCGCAGCGATGCCAGCAAGCTGCAGCAGCCCACCTCGACCAGCAAGGTGATCTATGCGCCGGGCCTCGACGCCCACGAAGAGATTCGTCAGGCGCTGGCCCGCGCTTCACGCGAGCACAAAAACGTGCTCATCGTCTTCGGCGCCAACTGGTGTTATGACTGCCACGTGCTTGACCTGGCCTTCCATCGCCCCGAGATGGCCGCGATCCTGCAGCGCAGTTATGAGGTCGTCCACGTTGACGTCGGCGAATTCAACCGCAACACCGACCTGATGCAGAAATACGGCGTGCCTCAGCAGAAGATTCCCTCGCTCGCGGTGCTGGACGGCAAAGGCAAGCTGCTCTACAGCCAGCAGGGGGGCGAGTTCTCGAAGGCGCGCGCCCTGGCGCCGGAGGACATCCTGGCATTCCTCAAAAAGTGGAAGCCGGCGACCTAGGCGCGACGGTTACTGCGAGTGACTGAATTGCCGGCGGCGATACTCGCTATAGCGCGCAAGCGCATCTTCGATCACCGGCAGCGCGTGACGTGATGGCAGGATCTCGTCGACCTCGACGCTCTTATCTTCCAGCTGCTTGTAATCCAGAAAAAAGCGGCGCAGCATGGCCAGCCGATGCTCGGGCATCTGGGAGGCTTCCCGGTAGGAGTTGAACTCCGGGTCCTGGGTAGCGACCGCAATGATTTTGTGGTCACGCTTGCCGGAGTCGATCATGGTCATCAGTCCAATGGCGCGCGCGTGAATGAGCGTCAGCGGCACTACCGCTTCCTGGCAGAGCACCAGCACGTCGAGCGGGTCATCGTCTTCCGCCAGGGTCTGCGGGATAAACCCGTAATTCGCCGGATAGTAGACGGCGGAATATAAAACGCGGTCCAGCTTGATCAGCCCGCTCTTCTTATCGAGCTCGTATTTGACGCTGGAGCCGAAGGGGATCTCGATGACGCTGTTGAATTCCAGCGGGACATTTTCACCGGGAGCGATATCGTGCCAGGCATGAGTCATGGGGTCGCTCGGCGCGCCGAGCGGAGTTCATTGTAGCTGAGCTGGCAGGCGAGTTAGGAGGAGCGGAGTGGCGGAGAGCAGGCGCGGCGAGGCGCGAAAGTTTGAGTTAACTGCGACCCATCAGAAGCGGTGTGGCAGCTTCTCTTCGGTGTCCACGGAACTGGACAACGATCCGACGACGTAGCTCACCACAATGATGCCCAGCAAGGCAACGGTCACCATATCCATGCTGTACCTCCTGCCTGCGGGAAGCTCTGCGGCCCTGCGCGACACACAACGTGCCGGCAATCGCAGGAATACTCAGCGCCGGTGCGATGATGCGTGCAGCACCACCACCGTACCAGGAGCAAGGTTATGTCCAAGTTCGTCGACCGGCTGGCGCGGCGCAGGAACGCCATCCTCAACTGTCCCGCTGAATCTGTTTGTACCACTGTTGCCGGCGAGTTACCAGTACTGACGCATATTGGCACTTATGGTTACGCCCCGCCGCTCACTCCGCGATCAGGACGCGGTCACGGCCTTCGCGCTTGGCGCGATACAGCGCGGCATCGGCGGCGCTGATCAGCGTGGCCGCGGTATTGCCATGCGCGGGAAAGCCCGCAATGCCCATGGAGAGCGTGATCCTGCGCAACACCTGCCCGTGGTAGTGCAGTTGCAACGCCGCGATCCTCTCCCGCAGATCCTCCGCCCGCCTGCAGGCCAGCTCGATGTCGGCCTCGCCCATGATCAGCAGGAACTCCTCTCCACCGTAGCGGCAGGCGACATCGCCGCCGCGCACCTGGTCGCGCAAAATCGAGCCCAGCTCCCGCAACAGCAGATCACCCGCCTCATGCCCGTAGGTGTCGTTGAAGCGCTTGAAATGATCAATATCAATCATCAGGACTGTTGCGGTGGTCGATTTGCGGGCGGCGCGCAGCAGTTCCCGCTCCAGCACCTCCTCCATGTGGCGGCGATTGAACAGCCCGGTGAGCGGATCGCGCACCGACTGATACTTCAGGGTGTCGCGCAGCATCAGGTTGGCGAAGGC
>Ga0070734_10005176_pt1 | contig 11733 bp, 8 predicted proteins | sample Coa_R1_8_FD_66444 | JGI IMG/M metagenome (GOLD analysis project Ga0070734, IMG submission 66444) | Surface soil microbial communities from Centralia Pennsylvania, which are recovering from an underground coalmine fire - Coalmine... | ecosystem: Environmental > Terrestrial > Soil > Unclassified ...
ATGCCGCCGCACTTGCCGCACCAAGATGGCCGTGAAATAACGGTTGTACCACCGGTTTCGTGGCAAGGCGAGCAGAGCCGCGCAGCGGATCAAGTCAATGGGCGGCGCCACGGTGGCGACACGCTCCAGGCCGGGAACCGGATGTTGCGCTGCCTCCCCGGCAAGCTTGAGCGCGATGTTGCCGCCCAGGGAGAACCCAATCACGATCAGCGGCGCCGACGGATCCCAGGCGTGCATCTCGGCCAGGGCGGCACGTAGATCCTCAGAGCAAGCACCGTTATAGGTCTTGCGGGCCAGGGCTGTTCCTCGGCCGCAGCCCCGTAAATCAATCCGAACGGCGCGCAAACCGTGGGTCACCAGGAGCCCTGCCAGGCGCACCATGTAGCCGGAGCGGTGCGTGCCGCCCAGACCGTGTACGAGCAAAACGATGCATCGGCCCGGTTGCCAGTTTGCCGGCACGCTATCATGCAAAACCAGGCGATCGCCATCGGGCAAAGCGACGTGCCGCTCGCGGGTGCCAAAGCGGGGCACGACGCCCCGCCAAAAACTGCCGAGCAGTGTCTGGACATGGGCGTTGCCCAGGAGCGGGAGCGGCCGAAACTCGCAACCGCGTGCAGAAGTCGACACCCTGAACTTCCTCCTCACGCCGCTCTCATCCACGGTCCGGTTCATGCGGTCGGTTTCGCGGAGGTTCGCAGACATCAGGCCTCGGTCTCTTCACCCGGGGGACAAAGTCTCTGCACACTTTCGAGCAGCCGTTCCATAGCGAAGGGCTTGCAGATATACTCATCGGCGCCGAGCATTTCCGCATAGGCTCGGTGCCGGCTTCCCTCGTTCCCCGTGATCATGATGACCGGAGGGCTGGCCTCCTTGCGGCTCTTGAGCTTCTCCAGCACGAGGAAGCCGCTTTTCTTGGGCATCATCATATCGACCACGACCAGATCCGGCCGGTCACGTTCCGCCAGCGCCAACCCAGCGTTGCCGTCCGATGCCGTCAAGACGCGGTACTGGTGTCGTTCAAGGATGGTTCGTAAGGCCGCGACGATCTCGGGGTCATCGTCGAGAACCAGGATGGTCTTCGAAGCAGCCATGGGCGTTTCCTCCGCAAAGACGGGACTTGCCAGGGAGCGATTGCTGATGGGAAAGAGGACTGGTTCCTTTGCTTCTCGCTCCGCTATCCTCTATTAAAACCGTTGCCGCACGGAAGGGAAAGGGAACGAACTCAATTTTCGAGCGGAGACGCGATGGCCCCGTCTCGCCGACAGGAGCCGACTGTGGAATACCTGGCCGCCGACAAGAATTTTTTGAAGATCGAAGAGGAAGCATTCTCCGCCTACGCCGCTTGCCGCTTTGTCATCCAGCCGGCCCCGTATGAGCACACCTCCTCATACCGGACCGGCTCCAAGGATGGGCCGGAGGCCATGATCCGGGCATCGCACTACGTTGAGCTGTACGATGAAGAACTGAACCAGGAAACGTATCGGCAGGGGGGCATCTGCACCCTTCCGCCGCTCGATTTCACCGGCAGGGTCGACGAGGCCGCGGTCGTACTCATCGAAGAACGCATGAGCCGTCTCCTTGCCGATGGAAAGTTTCCGATCATGCTCGGGGCAGAGCACACGGCCACGTTGGGGACGGTCCGTGCCTTTCGCAAACAATTCCCAAGGCTGGCGGTCCTCCAGATCGACGCCCACTCCGATTTGCGCGCCGATTACGAAGGCAACCGGTACTCTCACGCTTCGGTGATGGCCCGTGTCCAGGAATTGGGGGTGCCCCTGGTCCAGGTTGGCATTCGCGCCCAGTGCCGGGAGGAAGCCGAACGGATCCGCGCCAGCACGGCCATCCATACGCTCTATGCCCATCAGTTGCGCAGCCGGCCCCGGGCAGAGTGGATCGGCGAGGTTGTACGCCACTTGGCGGAGGATGTCTACGTGACGGTGGACGCAGACGGCTTTGATCCAAGTATTGTTCCTGCGGTGGGCACGCCGGAGCCGAATGGGCTTGCCTGGGAAGAGGCCTTGACCTTGGTGCAGGCCGTGTGCGCAAACCGGCGTGTGGTTGGTTTCGACGTCGTGGAACTCGCGCCATTACCGAAATCTACCGTTTCGGAATACACGCTGGCCAAGTTCGTCTACAAGTTCATCGGCTTGGTGACACGCGCGGATGGTCGTCGGGCTTAGGGGGCGCGCTGGGAGTTGGACGCTTCACGGAGAGCCATACACTATAGCCAAAGACACCACGGCGGAGAAACGGCGGACGCAACCTGGATGCGGAGGCACGAGCGCGCGGATAATCCACGACGACAACAGGGAGATGCGAACATCATGAACGAGGGACTATTAGGTACGTTTGCCAGCCACGAGTTCCTCCGCCGACTGGGCGATCGCCATCTCATGCTTTTGGCTTCCGGGGCCAAGCCATTCACGGCCGGGCCTGGCGAATACCTGGGCCGGGAAGGCGAGGCTGCCAAGGCGTTCTACTTGATCCAGTCAGGCCATGTCGAGGTAGGGACGCAGCGGGCCAAAGGCGGGGAGGCAATCGTGCAGACCGTGGGGCCGGGTGAGGTCGTGGGCTGGTCCTGGATCTTGCCTCCGCATCGCTGGCAGTTCGATTCCCGGGCCGTGGACACCGTTCGTGGTATCGCCTTCGATGCGGAATGGTTGCGGGAGAAGTGCGAACAGGATCACGAGCTCGGCTACCAGCTCCTCAATGAGCTGTTGGCAGTGGTCGCGAGTCGTTTGGTGTCCTCTTGGCGGCAACGGGCCGGCATGCAGTCCTGACGATCCGACGGCCGGCGTAATTTCTCGGTGTGTTCTGCGCCGCTGCGCGCAACCTGGATAGAGTTTCGCGCAGAGGCATAGTGAACGTAATGGTCCGGTCCGCTTCTGGCGGTCACGTGCTAAGGTCCGACTCTCCACTCCAGAATGCCGCCGGAATAACCCTTCCGCAGTTGCACTTCCAGCCGCAGTCCACTTGTCCGAACCGGTTTGAATGTGACCTTGTTGAAGCGATCGATCTCTAGGCCGTAGGGCGACACGCTCTCCACCGGTTTCCAGGTCTCTCCCTCCTTGTACAGAAGGCTCCATGATGCCGGTACCCGGCAGCGGCCGGTGCCGGTGTCGTCGAACCAGTAAACTTCTACCGAGGATACACCGCGCGGTTTGGCGAAGTCGTATTGAACCCATTCGCGGGTCCCCTGGTGGTCCCACCACGTGAACCGCGGAATGGTTCCATCTCCGGAGCGAGAGGGAAGCTCACCATCGTTGAGAGCATCGAGCGTATCCTGCTCAAAGGTGTGCGATGCGGTGGCAGTCACGCCGGCCGGCTTGATAAGAACCGCCCAATCATGGGCATCCGCGCCGCTGCCGATCACGGGAAAGGTTGTGATTCGAAGGCGCGCCGCGCCCATGGGAATGAGCGTAATCGTTTCCGTGGGCTCCGCGGAACGCACGGGACTCGGTTGAAGCTTGCCGGCCAGTCCGTTCCGGTCCAGAGTCCAGCCAGGAATTCGTTTGGCTTTGGCCTTGATCTGCAACAGCGCATGATCCGGAGTGAATGGCTGCGCGGGAACGGGACCATCCCTGCGGACGAGCTCCAGCGTGGCCGTTGGATTCTTGCCATCGAGCACGAGGCCATAATTCCAGGCGGTGGTGGGATAGACTTCGAGCTCCGGCCACTCGTCCGTGCCGCCGTAGTGGACGGACTTTTCACCGATCTTGAGCGAGAAAGTCAGCGGGCCATATTCCACCGATACGGCATTTTGGTTCCTGGCCCAGGTGCGCACACCGAGCGTCATGGGAAACCGCACTGTCACTGTGTCGCCGTCTTTCCATTCGCGGTCCATAACCAGGTAGGAGTGCGGGTCCGTCTTCGTGGCCACCGCTTGGCTGTTGATACGAAATTCTGGCGCTTGGCACCAGCGCGGAATCCGGAGATAGAGCGGAAAGCGAGCCGATCGGCCGAGTGAAATCTTGAGGTGAACCGTCGCGCGGAAGGGATAGTCTGTTTCCTCCGTGATCGTGACCGGCGTATCGTCGCCGACCTTGGCCGTGACCTCGGAGGCACTGTAGAGCGATGCACAAAGACCACGGTCGGCCGTGGCGAGCCAAAGTTCTTCGGCATAGTAGGGCCAACCGTGAGAAACGTTGTGTTGACAGCAGCGATAGACGGCGAGGGGACTGAACGAAAGCATCGGCCCACGGTTCTCGATGCCGGGAGCATGGTTGTTTTTGTCGAGTTGGACCATGTTGGCGCCGGTGAGATAGTGCAACGCTTTCTGGTCGGCGGTCATGGAGGCGGGCAAGGAGTTGAAGGCGATCTCTTCGCAGCGGTCGGCCCAGATGGGGTTACCGGAGATTTTTGTGAGCATTTCAAAACTGTGCAGAAATTCGACCCACGAACAAGTCTCCATGCCCTGATGCGGATCGGTGAAGCCCTTGCGGCAATGCTCGTCGGAAGCGAAGCCACCGCCGGGAAACTGGCCGTAGATTCCCATGACAGATTGGTAATTGCGTTCCGCAGCATCGAGCAAGCGCTTGTCGTGGGCCTGAAGGAAGTAGACCCCCGGTTCGCGGAAACCTTGAGCGATATTCACGCCATGCCAATCCGGGATGCCGTCGCTCCAGTGGGCAGCCGCCTTGTGGATTCGTTGGCCCAATTCCAGGAGCCACCGGTCGCCGGTGCGGTTGTAGAGCCAGTAGACACTTTCGAGGTTGTCGCCGGCGCGCATTTTCGGCCAATAGCCGGCCAGGAAATCCGCCTCCGGAACCTGGAGCTGCCAGCGGAAGTACCGGGCCATGAATGGGAGGATGCGCGGGTCCTGGCTGTACTCATGATACGATTGCAGCACATTGAGCATGACCATGTGTGGCCAGAGGTCGGGTTTCCCTTTGAGCGAAGTTTTCAGCGCCCGTGGGCCAAACCAGCCATCCGCTTCTTGACTGGCGAGCACAGCCTCGATCCACCGCCGCGCTTCTTTGATGATGGCCTCGTTCTGAAGGACATAGCCGAGGTCGCCGTAGCCCTTGAGCCAGTAGGGCAATTCTTCCCAGCCACTGTGTCCTTGGCCCTGAGGATCGGCCCAGGCGTTGCCATCGAATTTGCACCAGGCGGAGATCGCCGGCAGCCGGCCCGTCATGCCCAGGGCTTCCAGTTCGAGCTGATGGCGGAGCCAACCCTTGGGTTTGATGCTACCGATTGGAAGCTTTCTCAGCGGGCTGGGCGCTAACGGCGGCCGGTTGCCCAGGTAAAGTCCCTCGGAGTTATTGACTGGGATCTCCTGCACCGTGTGCACACGCTCCGGTTCGTTCGTCTGTCCACTCGTCGTTAGAATTCCGCACAGGACTGCCGAAAGGAACGCTTGCCCGGTTCGCTTGGATGAGATCATGGCGCTCTCGTTTCTCGGATGGAAATTGCAGGCCGCGGATTCCGAGGACTGCGGCTCCGCATGGGATGAACCGATACCCAGTTCGGATCATGTGGTCTGTTTCGCGGTGGTTCGCAGAACCGCCACGAATTAGAATTGTTCCCTTCATGGGCTTTGTCAATACGTGACGCGCCTCTGCTCTTGTGTTACACTGCTCCTGGTCGAATTCATCGGTCGGGGGAGAGGAAGCGCGGCAAGGTGCGGTGCTCGGCCACCCGACACGGTTTCACAGAATTGGTTTCGGAGGTACATCCATGCGAGTGGCACGATTGTCGGGAGTAGCAAGTGGTGTGATTGTCGGTCTGATCATTTTGCTCGGTCCGGCCGCGCGGGCGGATCTGGTAGGCTTGTATCGCTTCGAAGATGCTACCAATCCCGGGGCGGACTCGAGTCCGGCCGGCAACAACTTGACCGCGTTCGGAGGATGGGGCATCGACCCCAATGGGAAATTTGGACAGGGATTGTCGTTCAACGGCTTTGATGCTGTGTTGGGAATCGACGATGGCACGGGGGTTCCCGATGATAATCGGCTCCCGAACGGTTATCCGTTTGACCACAGCTCGTACACGCTGGCCGCGTGGGTGAATACATCCTCCTTGGTCAATGACGGCTTTCAAAGCCAACTGGGCATCATTGGCTGGGGATTCTACGGCAATGCCGGGCGGGTGATTGCGCTGCGGCTGAAGAATGATGGCAATCCCGGCGTCACCGGGATCCGACATTACTGGTGGAGCCGAGATCTGGATATCAATGGCATCAACTTGTCCGACGGCACATATCATCATATCGTCGCCACGTATGATGCCGGTACGATGGTGCGGCAGATCTACATCGATGGCAGCCTGGCAGGTTCCGATAGCCCATCAGCGCTACCGAATAATCCGGCCGCCAGTTTTCGGATCGGTCGAACCTACGACGCCGGGCGTGAGTATTTCCAGGGGACGATGGACGACGTTGCAGTCTTTAACCAGAGCTTGACGTCGGATCAAATTCTGAAAATCATGGGCGGCGATTTCTCCGATTTCGGTGTCCCCCCGCCGTGATGCTGCGATCCTTGCCGTCGGTCCGGCCAGCCGGGGGAGACCCCGTCGCCTGGCCGGTTCGAGGGCAGGGGATCGTTGGCCGAGAGCCAGTGGAAACGGTATAGTGACAGGAATCGCTGAGTTACTTACGGGTCCGTACTCGAGGGAGTTCCTAGTTCTCCGCGTTTACCGGGAGATTTCGCATGCAACCACTTTTCTCCGGCTGTCGGGGCAGAACGCGCGCTGCCTTCACGCTCATTGAACTCTTGGTGGTGATTGCCATCATTGCCGTCCTGATCGGGCTCCTCTTGCCTGCGGTGCAAAAAGTGCGCGAGGCAGCGGCGCGGGCCCAGTGCGCCAATAACCTCAAGCAGCTCAGCTTGGCCTGCCACAGTTACTACGATGTTCAGCAGAGCATGCCCTATGGCCGCAAGTACGACATCTGGGACACCTACACCTGGACGCAGCTAATTCTGCCCTACATCGAACAGATGGCCATCTACAACGACTACTGGACCTTGCCCCGAACGGGCTTCGATCCGAATAACTCGAACGATCAGCAATATCCTTCGCCGAATGGACCGATCGGCGATGATGCCCGACTCCGTGCAGCCCGCCAGGCAATCATCCCACCGTACCTCTGCCCGAGCGATCCCGGACCACGACTGAATGAGGAATACACAGCCCCGTACGGGTTCGAGCGTGGCAACTACCGTGGATGCGTGGGCAGCGGCGACATGTACGGCAATGCGACCGACACAACGAACGGCCCTTGGGGCAAGGGCGTTTTCGGCGTCCAGCCGAAGCAAACAATGGATCCGGGGAAGGGTCCCCAGACACGCGGGGTACGAATCGCCGATATCCCGGACGGCAGCTCGAATACCCTCCTGATTTCGGAAGGCGTGGTGGCGACCATCACCACGGCATGGGGCGGGCCCATGGGGGAGACGATCTACGGCAACATGGGCGGTGCGCTGTTCTCGGCGACACTGACCCCGAACTCTACTTCCCCGGACCGGCCCATTGGACCCTGCCCGAAGGACCAAGGGGATACACTCTACAAGGCCCCCTGCTTATCGTTAGGAGGCAACGCTTGGTGGACCCCCAGTGCTCTCAAGGCCCACGCGGGAGCCCGTAGCTACCACAATGGCGGGGTCAACGGTGCCATGGCCGATGGCTCAGTGCATTTCTTTGCCAACACGATCGATCTGTTGACCTGGCGCGCGTTGGCGACTCGGGCCGGCGGCGAAGCGATCTCGGACATTCCGTAACGCAGAGGCACACGATCCATGTTTCGAACAAACATTGCCCTGCTTCTGCTCCTGGTTTTGCTCCTCGGTCTGATCTCGGGCTGCGGCAGCGGCACCGCCAGTGTCTCCGGAGCCGTGACCTACAACGGCGAGCCGGTAGGCAATGGATTCATCACATTCCTGCCGGCGGATGGCAAAGGACCCTCCGCCGGCGGACAGATCGAGGATGGCCGCTTCGCCGTCGACAATCTCATCCCGGGTCAGAAAGTGGTGAAAGTCGAAGCGGTCAAGAAAGTACCGTTTGCCCGAAACTCCGAGGACATGGCGAAACGCTCCGCGGCAAACAGGTTTCTAGGCGACGGCTCCGGCTTGATCGATCCCGCCGACGTGATCCCGCCGAATGCAGAAGGCAACAATGAAAAGGTGGATATCCAGCCCGGCAGTCAGATACGCGATTTTCACCTGAAAAAGGCGGCGGGGAAGAAAAGCCGGTAGGCGCGCCTCAAGCCATGATCTCGCGGATCGGCTCGGCCCCCTCGACGCCGACCAACTTCTGATCCAGGCCGCCGTAGAAATAGGTCAGCCTGTCGGGATCGAGTCCCATCTGATGCAGGATCGTGGCGTGCAAGTGCTTTACATGGAACGGTCGCTCGACCGCGGCACTGCCTAACTCGTCTGTCGTCCCGACGCTGATTCCGCCCTTGATGCCGCCACCGGCCAGCCACATCGTGAACCCGTAGGCATTGTGATCCCGGCCCGTGCCCTCCGCGTACTCGGCGGTCGGCTGCCGGCCAAATTCGCCACCCCAGATCACCAGCGTCTGCTCCAGCAGGCCGCGCTGCTCGAGGTCCTGGAGCAGGCCTGCAATCGGCTTGTCGGTTTCCCCAGCATGAAGGTTGTGGTTGGCCATCAAGTTGCCGTGGGCGTCCCAGTTGGAATCGTTATGGTTTCCGCCCGAATAAATCTGGATGAAACGAACCTCCCGCTCCACCAGCCGGCGGGCCAGGAGGCACTGCCGGCCAAAGACCTCCGTTCGCTTGTCGTCGAGACCGTAGAGCCGTTTCGTTCGCTCGTCCTCCAGGCGGAGGTCGACCGCCTCGGGAGCTGCGCTCTGCATCTTGAACGCCAATTCATAGCTGGCAATCCGCGACGCCAGCGCCGGGTTATTGCCCCGCGCGGCCAAGTGTTCGGAATTGTAGTCCCGCAGGGTATCAAGAAGTTCACGCTGGGCGGCTGCGCTGGAACCCTCTGGCCGGTGCAGATCGAGGATGGGTGTGTCGCCCGAGCGCAGGATCGTTCCCTCATAATGGGCCGGCATGTAGCCACTCGACCAGTTCTTGGCCCCGCTAATCGGCCCCCCGCGGGGATCGAGCATGACCACAAAACCGGGCAAATCCTCGTTGACGCTCCCGAGGCCATAGTTCACCCATGATCCCAGGCATGGGCTGCCGGAAAGGATCTTCCCGGTATTCATTTGGAGCATCGCCGAGCCATGGATCGGGGAGTCCGCGGTCATGGAATGCAGGAAGGCGATGTCGTCGACGTAGCGGGACAGGTGCGGGAACAGATCGCTGACCCATTTGCCGCACTGGCCATACTGATGGAACGCCCAGCGCGGCTCGACAATGCGGCCCTGATTCTTATGGCCGCCCCGGCCAAAGGTCTTCACCTGGATAGTTTTTCCGTCCATCCCCTTCATCGCCGGCTTGTAATCAAAGGTGTCGATATGGCTTGGGCCACCGTACATGTACAGGAAGATGACGCTCTTCGCCTTGGGGGCAAAGTGCGGTTTCTTGGGAGCCAGCGGGTTGACGAACCTCCGCGTGCCGTCGGCGGCCACGGCCTGCGATGCCAGGAAGCCCTCTTCGCCCAGGAACACGGACAGAGCCACGGCTGTAAAGCCGGCTCCGGCCTCCCAGAGAAACTCCCGCCGCGTTCGGCCACAGAAATCCGCCATGCTGTTCTCCGCCAGGATTCTTCAATCGAGATACACAAACTCGTTCAGGTTCAGCGCCAGTAAGCAAAACGAACGCAGTGCCTCTTCGGCCGTGGCGTGATGCTCCGCGCGCATCCGTTGCAGGAACCGCACCCCGCGCTCGATCTCCGGTTCGCGGGGTTCGCGTTGTAGAGTGTGCCACAGTGCCAGACGGACTTGCGCAGCCGGCTCGGGACCGGCCTGTTCCCGCAACCGGTGGGCAAACACCCCGGCCTGCTCGTTCAAGAAACTACTATTGAGCATTCCCAGAGCCTGCGCAGGTTGCGTGGTGGTAAAACGCACGGGACAGCTGGCGTCGGTATCGGGTGCATCGAAAGCCGCCAACAGGGGGACCGCAAGCGAGCGCTTGATGTGGATGTAGATGCTGCGCCGGTTGCGGTCCTCGGGGGGCGAGTTTCCCCAGCCAGCCCCCGGCATCGATTGTCCGGCCAAGACTTCGCGCGGAATTAGCGGATAAACGCTGGGACCGCCCATCTTCTGAAGGTGGAGATTCCCACAGACGGCCAGGATCGAATCACGGATCTCCTCCGCCTCGAGCCGGCGCGCATCGAAGCGCCACCAGCGATCGTTTTCGGGATCCTTGGTCCATGCAGCGGCATTCGGCTGTGCGGACATGCGATAGGTGCTGGAGAGGACCAGAAGCTTGTGCATCGTCTTGAGCTTCCAGCCGTGGGCGACGAATTGCCCGGCCAGCCAATCGAGAAGTTCCGGATGCGTGGGCGGCGTTCCCTGGTAGCCGAAGTTGCTCGAAGAGCGAACGATGCCGCGGCCGAAGTGGTACTGCCAGAGACGGTTTACCATGACCCGCGCCGTGAGCGGATTGGCCGGATTCGCGATCCAATCCGCCAACCGCCGCCGTCGCCCCGACGTCTGAGCTCCCGCTTGCGTTATGCGTTCGCTCCCTTCTTTCCCCGCCGCCCCACCAGTAGCCAGCACCGATGGAAACCCGGGCTCCACCCTCTCTCCCTTGGCCTGTGGATTTCCCCGCATCAGGACAAAAGTTTCCCGCGGCGTACGGCCAATTTCGGTGACACACAGTGCCTGGGCCAAGGCGGAGGGTTGCTTGCGTTCCAGGGCACGCAGTTCCTTCCGCAGGGCCAGGTAGCCGTTGAGCGCATCCTGGCTGATCAGGTCGGGCACATGCTTCCGCAAGATCGCGGAGCGATTGACGTCGTATTTGAAATCGTCCCGCTCGCCGCCTTCCAGATGCGGGCTCACGGCATCTTCAATGGCTTTGAGGCGATCCCGGACGGTACGCAACCGTTCTTGGTGCGCCTGCACTTCTGCCCGCTGCTGGTCCTGGTTGATCGGCACGGGAATGGGCCGCAAGGACGCCTTGGTCACCGAATCGGCGCTGCGCTCGCCGTACCGCTGAATGCCCTGGAAGAAGGCGAGCAATCGGTAGTAGTCCTTTTGGGGGAACGGGTCAATCTTGTGATCGTGGCAGCGGGCGCAGTTGACGGTCAGCCCGAGAAATACCTGACCCGTCGTGGCCAGGATATCGTCCAGCTCATCGTAGAGGGCCTGAACGGCGTCCACGGGCTCGTCGTCCCATTGGCCTAAACGGTAATAGCCGGTGGCGATCAAGCTCTCGGCCGTCACGTGATCTTGTTCATCACCGGCCAATTGTTCGCGGATGAATTGATCGTAGGGCTTGTCATCATTCAGCGCGCGGATGACGTAATCGCGGTAGCGCCAAACATTCGGCTTGGTGCCGTCACGCTCAAAGCTGTTGGTCTCGGCATAGCGTACCAGATCGAGCCAGTGGCGGGCCCAGTGTTCGCCGTAATGGGGCGAAGCCAGCAGCCGATCCACAATTCTTTCATAGGCATCCGGTGAATCATCTGCCAGGAACGCCCGCACCTCCTCGGGGGTCGGCGGGAGACCGATCAGGTCATAATAAATCCGCCGCAAGAGGGCGATCTTTTCAGCCGGGGGTGATGGTTTAAGGCCTGCCGCTTCCAGCTTCGCCAGCACGAAAAGATCCACGGGATTTCGGGCCCAGGCTCTGTCCTGAACCGCTGGCAAGGCGGGGACGAC
>Ga0070734_10005177_pt1 | contig 11732 bp, 11 predicted proteins | sample Coa_R1_8_FD_66444 | JGI IMG/M metagenome (GOLD analysis project Ga0070734, IMG submission 66444) | Surface soil microbial communities from Centralia Pennsylvania, which are recovering from an underground coalmine fire - Coalmine... | ecosystem: Environmental > Terrestrial > Soil > Unclassified ...
CCATGCTCGATGGTCGCCACCAGCGTGGTGAACAGCCCGGCCTCCCGCGCCCGCTGCAGCGCCTCCTGCTTCTCGGCACGCAGGTCACGCCCGTACAGGCGGGCGTGGACCTCCGGGCGGAAGCTGGAGAAGGAGAAGTAGAGCTCCACGCGGTCCCGGCGCGCTGCCAGAGACGCGAGCAGCGCCTCGCTCTGGCGCAGCCGCAGGCCGTTCGTGTTGATTAGCACGCGCCCGACGGGATAGGCCAGCGCCATGTCCAGGATCTCTAGAAAGCGCGGATGGATCGTCGGCTCGCCGCCGCTGAGCATCAGCACGTCCAGGCAGCGTTGTGAGCGGAAAAAGGCGTCCAGGCGGCGCCGGGCCTCTTCCGGCGGCATGAAGTCGTGGCCCTGCGCGTCCGCATAGCAGGTCGGGCAGCGCAGGTTGCACGCCTGCGTGATCTCCAGCAGCAGAACGCAGACGGGCGGCGCGCCCGGATCGCAGGTTTCCCCGCCGCAACAGCAGCCGCTCACGCGCGGAGGGACATACCGGCGCAGGCGGCGATACTCCCCGGCGTCCGAGGCCAGCAGCGCCCGATATGCGCCGTGCTGCGGGCAGGCGCGCTCCATCCAGACCGCGCCCGCCTCCTCGAAGAGCCGCGCCGGAACCGCGCGCAAACACTGCGGGCAGAGTCCTTCCGTCTCCTCCGCCCAGGCCGTGGATAAGGCAGTCATAGCTTCAACTTTCCACTCAAGAGGCTGACCATGCAAATGGCGAACAGACCCAGACCGATCAGCGCAGCCAGCACCGGGATCGCCAGCAGCGCGAACCCTATCCCGGTCGCCAGAGCGGGATAACGGCGGCGCAGGCCGGTATAGCCGGCGATCCAGGCGCAGAAGATGGTGGGCAGGAAAGTGTAACCCCACACTGGCGCGAAGAGGTCGGTCAGCCAGGTCGCCAGGATCAAACTCGTCAGGACCGCTCCCGCGCCCAGCAGGCGGTCCGGCCAGACCTGCCCGGTGAGCAGCCGGCCTTCCGGAGGTCCCTGCGGCGGCAGATTCACGGCTCCGCAGTGCGAGCAGAAGCGGGCCCGGTTCTCGATCGGCTGGCCGCAGTTCGGGCAGGGGCGCATCGTCAGAGGCTCCTTTCCGGCTGCGCCGCCAGCCGACGCGCCGGCTGCTTCAGGCCCTGCGCTTTCCAGGCGAAGAAGCCCAGGCCGGCCAGGCACGCCCACTGCGCCGCCGAAAGGCTGAGAGCGAGCGGCGGGGATTCGCGCCAGCACTCGATGAGGAAGCGGGCCGCGCAGTAGAGCAAGCCCTGCAAATAGAACAGCCCGTTCTCCGGCAGCGACCGCCGCTCGGTGCGCACGAGCGCAATCAGAATAGCCAGGGCGGCCAGGGAGAGATAGACCTGCGTGGGATGACGCCAGGCGCCGTGCTGCCAGATGGCCCAGGGGACGCCCGTGGGCCGTCCGTAGCAGCAGCCTCCGAAGAAGCAGCCCCAGCGACCCACCGCCTCGCCTGCCGAGAGCGCCACGGCGAACAGATCGCCCAGAGGCCGCCGGATGCCGAGACCGCGCTTGCATAGGGCCACGCACAGCCAGCCGCCTGCCACCGCGCCCAGCACCGTCTTGCCCTCTGTGCCGGCCACCAGCCGTTGCGCGAGGTTCGCCGAGGCCAGCCCGCCGATCAGGCCCGCCAGCATCAGTAGCAAGACGCCCTGCGTCGCCAGCCGCCGCCGGCAGGCCATCCACCAAAACGCCGTCAAGCCGGTCAGATACCCGGCGCCATAACAGATTGCCGATAACGTCATCTGCCTGACCTCACCCCACCCCTTTCCAATCGCTGCTCACCCCCCCCGCGGCTGCGCCTATCCCCTCCCTGATTCGCTTGCTACGCTCGCAGGGAGGGGGAACCAAGCTGGAAGGTTGGAGTCCCCGGAGGGGGCTTCGGGCTTTTGTTGACGCAGTTTTAACTGCCCGCTAAAGAAACTCCTGCCCTATTATAAGGCAGGCAGTTACCGGCATACATGAGGCATTTCTCCTAATTTTGCACGAGTAAGGGTCCTGATAAACACAGGACCACAGTTCCCCGGAACTCCGTCACGGTAAATCCGTAGCTTCCAAAGTGTTGCTTTTCGGCACGTGCTCCCTTTCCAGAAAACCTGAACCACCGACGCAACAGGCTTTCCGTCCCCAGGACGGTTGTCCGAAGGACAGCGGGGTGTAGGGGTCCCCGCAGGCGGGTAATTCATTGCCCGGTAGAAGCGGTCCGATCAAAACGGTTGGGCGCAACCCGGCAAACTATGATCGCATGCGTTGTTTTTCGGATGCAAAAAGCGCGCGCTGGTGTCTGGCTTATCCTGAGCCTGGCGCTTCTCTGCCTCTGCAGAGCAGCCTTCGCGCAGGACTTCGTCTGGCTGGAGGGGGAAGCGCCGGCAGCCTGCAACGTCAAGCCGATCATCACGAGCCCCGGCCACAAGGAGTTCCTGTCCGGCCAGCAGTGGCTGCAAATTGCCATCGAGGCCGATAAGGTGGAAAAGGAGACGCCCGCCGAGGGCGTCCTCATTCAATATAAATTCGACATCAAGAAGGCTGACGACTACGAAATCTGGAACCGCATCGGCTACGAGTTCGACCGCTCGCCGTTCGCCTGGCGGGTGGACGGCGGCGCCTGGAACACAGTCCCGCCCGACCAGTTGACCACCGACCTGATGGAGCTGGATGCCACAACGGAAGTCGCCTGGCTCAAGATGGGCAAGACGACCCTCCATCCTGGCGCGCACACGCTGGAGATTCAGGTGCCGCGCGCGAAGGATGCGAAGGGCCAGATGGCTCCCCTGCGCTATGCCTCCGACGCGCTCTGTCTCTCGAACGGCCCCTTCACGCCCAACGCGCAGTACAAGCCGGCCGAGGCGCGCAATGCGCCGGAGGACAAAGCCGCCGCCGAGAATGTTTTTACCCTGCCCTTCGCCTTCCAGCCCGGCGAGCGCGCCGTCGCGCCGCTCAATGGTCTCTGGCAAATCTGCCGGGACGACGAGCAGGCGCCCGGCGAGACGGCCGCGCCCATCGCCGCGCTGCCGCAAAACCCGGTCTGGACCGGCATCGCCGTGCCGGGCGACAAGAACACGCTCCGGCCCGACCTGCTGCTCGCCCACCGGCTCTGGTACCGCACGAAAGCGCATGTGCCGGACCGTTATGCCGGGCGCTCGTTCTTCCTCGTCTTTCCGCAGAACAACCTCAACACGACCGTCTACGTCAACGGCGCGCTCTGCGGCTTCGGCAAGAACCCGTACGCCCGCTTTGCCGTGGACGTGACTAAAGCCATCAAGCCCGGCGACAACGAGATCTGGGTCGGCATCCGCGACGCCTGGTACGGCTATGCGGCCGATCCCAAAAACCCGCTAAAGCTGCGCCGCGCGCTCGATCTGCCTTTCGAAGCGACGCAGCAGCCGCGTCAGGACCTCGCCTATCCGGTCTGGGGCGCATTCCAGTCCGGCCTGCTGGCGACGCCGCAGTTGGTGGCCGCCGGCCCGGTCTACACCGAAGACGTCTTCTGCCAGCCTTCCGTCGCGAGCAAGATGCTGACCGTCTCCGTCACCCTGCGCAACAGCGCGGCCCAGGCGGTCTCCGGCGAAATGGCCTGCCAGGTGCTGGATGCGGCGACCAGCTCGCTGGAGAAGGCGCTGCCGGTCCTGCCGTTCACCCTGGTGGCCGGCGCGGAGCAGACCCTGACGGTCCGAACACCCTGGACAAAACCGCGCCTCTGGTGGCCGGACGCGCCGGAGTGGTACCTGCTGCACACCATCCTGCGCGTGGAGGGCACGCCCGTCGACCTGCAGAACACGCCCTTCGGCTTCCGCGAGTGGACGACCGACGGCAAGAACCTCAAGCTCAACGGCGTTATCATGCCTCTCTGGTCCGACGACACGCTGAGCGTCGAACCGCACGCCTGGCTCAGCGCCTATCTCCAGACGAACCAGCGCATGGCGCGCTTCGGCGGGCCGTCCTGGCTGGGTCTGCCGCCGGACGACGCCCTCGAATTCTTCGACCGCAACGGCGTCGTGGTCCGCCGGCAGGGAATGCTCGATGGCGCGAGGAAAGGCTATCAGATACTGGAGACCGATCCCGACCGCAAGAAGCAGACCGGCTCCGACCTGAAGATGGACCTGATGACCAACTGGCGCGACCAGATCGTCGCCCAGGTCCAGGGGGAGCGCAACCATCCTTCGATCCTGCTCTGGTCGCTGGAGAACGCATTTCTCTCCACCGATGCTGCCGGGCTGGACCCTGCGCATCGGGCCCAACTTATCGCCGAGGAGCGCAAGACGGCGCAGGCGGTCCAGCAGGCCGATCCGACGCGGCCGGTGCTGAGCGACGGCGGCGGAGCGTCCGCCGATGGCGCCCGGCCTCTCTTTGGCAGCCACGATCTGTTCACCGCTGCCGATTTTCGCCGCTATCCGGCGCTGGCCTACCAGCCGAATCCGGAGGGCGGCGGGCAGGGGCGATGGACCTGGGACGGTCGCACGCCGCGCTTCATCGGCAAGGACCTGGACGTAGCGTCGCTCGAACCGGGCCTGCTCGCCGCGTTCGGCGGGCCGGAGGCGCTGCATGAGGGAGCCGCGCGCGCCCACTCCATCGGCGTCGTGGCGGACATGCTGGCCGAGGGCTACCGCTGGGCCGGCTTCGCCGCCTGGGACCTGTACGTACGCCTTAAAGACGTGGCCGGGAATTACCATGCCACCGCCTTCGCGCCCCGCGCCGTGCTCTGCCGCCAGTGGGACTGGACCTTCGGCCCCGGCCAGAAGGTCCTTCGCACGCTGACCCTTTTCAACGACAGCCGCTCCGCCGACCCGATCTCCTTCACCTGGGCGCTGCGCGTCAATGGCAGGCAGGTCGCCACGCAGACCACCCCGCACCGCGTTGCGCCGGGCGCAAAAGAGACCTTCTCCATCACGCTCCCAATGCCCCGCGTCGAGTCGCGGGAGGAAGGCCAGCTAACGCTCACGCTCTCTGCCGGCGGCGAGCAGGTGTTCCAGGACGTGAAGGCGGTCTCCATTCTGAACCCGGGGACAAAACACGCCGCCATGACCGCCCGGAGCCTGCTCGTCTACGATCCCAACGGTCCCGTGCGAGCGTTCCTGCGCGCGCGCGGCATCGCCTTCTCCGATCTGCACACCCTGGATACACTGCCCCCCACCGGCAAGATCCTGATCGTCGGCCCGGACGCGCTCGACCTGGCTGCCAGCCGCTCGAGCCGGCTCGCCGCCTACGCTACGAGCGGGCGGACCGTGATCGTGCTGGAGCAGGACCATCCCCTGACCGGCAAGGCGCTGCCGGCGCCGCTCGAGACGACCACGCACACCGGCCGCATCGCCTTCAATACGGACAGAGACGATCCGGCGCTGCGCGGCCTGCAGCGCAAAGACTTCTTCGCCTGGGGACCGGACGAGGTCGTCTACAAAAAGGCTTATGTCAGGCCGAAATCGGGCGCCCGCTCGCTCGTAGATTGCGACCTGGGCCTGCAGGACTCGGCGCTGGTGGCCGAGCCGGCCGGCAAAGGCGCGCTCCTGCTCTGTCAGCTCGTCGTCGGCGCAAAGCTGGCCGGCAGCCCGGTCGCCCAGCAGCTACTTCTCAATTTTTTAACGCCTCGGTAACGACGCGGGCAGTTAAAACTGCTGCAACAAGAGCCTAAAGTCCCCTGCGGGGACTCACCATTCTAAATCTCCCCCTCGCCCCCTGTGGGAGAGGGGAAGGGGTGAGGGCGGCCCGGTTAAGCAAGGAGAGCATGGCATGGCACAGCCACAGGCTCCGGGGCAGATCGTCATTCTGAACGGTACTCCGCGGTCCGGGAAATCCAGCATCGTCGCGGTGATTCAGGAGACCTTTGCAGGCGTATGGATGAACCTGGGGGTAGACCGCTTCATGCAGATGACGCCCAATCGATATCTGCCCGGCATCGGGCTGCGGCCCGGCGGCGAGCGTCCCGACCTTGAACCCCTCGTTTCGATACTTTATGCCGCCCTGTATGAATCCATCGCGGCCCATAGCCGCTTAGGGCTGAACATCGTGGCGGACGTGGACCACCACGACGCCTACACCGCCCCGCGCGGCATTCTCCCGGATTGCGCGCAGCGGCTGCGCGGCCTGCCGGTCTTATTCGTGGGAGTCCGATGCCCGCTCGAGGTCATCCTGGAGCGGCGGCGCGCCACCGGCTGGGACACCGGCCGCGCCGCCGATGCGCCCCCTCCGCCGCCGGTGCTTCGGTGGCAGCAGGAAGTCCACATCCCCGGCATCTATGACCTGGAAGTGGATACCTCCATCCTCAGCCCCCAACAGTGCGCTGCCGCGATATAGGATCGCCTCGAACAGGGTCCGCCTCCCTCCGCTTTTCAACGCCTCGCGGCCCTCACCCCCTAACCCCTCTCCCAGGCTGCGGGAGAGCGGGAACTTTAGGGACGCGGTCGAGTCAATAACGGATCTGTTTCGGCTCGTAAAGCGCCAAATAGAAGGCGACCACCAGCGATACGACCGGGATCGCCATGAGCAGTCCCAACCAGGCTGGTTTGTTGGTGTTCTCGGCGATCGCCATCCAGATCAGGACGTAGGCGATGAGGTTGACAATGGGGAGAAAAAACAGCAGCAGCCACCAGACCTCTTTGTCCGCCATGTCGCATAGCAGCCAGAGATTGGCAAAGGGCACGAAGGCCAGCCAGGCATACTCATGCTCGGACTTTTTGGCAATGATGTAGACCGGCAATGCGAAGAGGATATAGCCAATGAGGTCTATGATCAAATTCGACATGAAGTCCTCCTTTCACCCCTCCCATTCGCAAAGGGAGGGGAAGACCAAGAGGTTGTTAAAGCCGCTTAATCGCACAGGGCTTCGTTAATGACGCGGCCATCCCATTCCGGGCTGGGAGTCAGGCCGAGCAGGTGCGCCAGGGTGACGCAGGTATCGTAGATGTAGACCTGCTCCCGAATGACGTGGCCGGGCCGGACGTTCGGGCCGTGCAGCACCCAGGGAATGAGCATATCGTCGTCCTGGTCCGTGCCGTGGGTGCGCTCGTGGCCGCCGTGATCGCTGACGACCAGCGTCGTCGTCTCTCCGGCGCGGCCCAGCCCCTCTATGGCGGCCAGCACCTTTCCCAGGCAGGTATCGGCATTGGCGATGGCGTCCAGATAGGGCGCGCTCATCCAGCCATTGCGGTGCCCGCACTCGTCCGGCCAGCCGAGGTAGAGGAAGATCAAATCCAGGTCCAGGCGGTTTACATAGCTCACCGCCAGATCAGCGATGTGCTGGTCGCCCGCCGCAGACTTGCAGTCGGAGTTCATCACGGAGACATTCAGCTTGCCGGGCGCGGCCAGGTCGCGCAGCTCCTCCCAGTTGTAGAAGGCGCCCGTGCAGCAGCCCTGGTCGTGCGCCGCCTCGATGAGACTGGGCACCGGGCGCACGATCAGATGGAACGTGTTGCTGGTGATGCCATGCCGCGGCGTGTCCACCCCGCGCAGCATGGAAGTGTGGCAGGGCAGCGTGCAGGAGGGCATCACCGTGCGCGCCGTCCAGCTCACCGCCCCCTCCCGCGCCAGCCGGTCTATTGTCGGCGTATGCGCCGCCTGAATGGCATCCGGCCGCACCCCGTCCATCGAGCAGAGCAGAACCCGCGAGCGTCTCATGCTTGCATTCCTTCCCCTTCCTTCACAGGTTACGGCCCATTTCCTCAATGCGCCCGGCCAATCCTTCTCTCTGCTCCCAGTCTGTGCAATCAGCCAGCTTGCTTGCAGAGAATTTCACCACCCGCTGCGCTAGAGCACACAGAGACCACAGAGGAAAAGCCAATGCGAGAAAAGCAAAAGAGAGAAGAAAGAGGCTGGTGCAAATAGAAAAGCCTTTGCCTCTGCTTCCGGCGGAGGAGAACACAGAGAAATGCCAGACCTGCTTGCTCATGGTGTTGATGATAGGAACGCGATGTAGAGCAGGTTTTTCTCTGTGTTCTCCCTGGGGATCGGTAGAGGCACCGACTTGCTATAGGGAATCACCGGTTTTCCTCTGGGCTTTTCTCGCATTGGCTTTTCCTCTGTGGTCTCTGTGTGCTCTAGCGCAGCGGGTGGTGAAATTCTCTGCAAGCAAGCTGGCTGATTGCACAGGCCTGAGTCGGAAAGGGAGGAACCTGGGGGGGAGGGGAGCGTATATGCGGTCAGCGGCCCGGCATCCCGGCCGCGAAAGGGGAGAGATGAGCGTTTCGCGTCGCGCGTTTCTGACCGGGCTGGCCCTGCCGGCGCTGCTGGCGCCGGGCTGCAGGCGCAGCGGTTCGCGGCAGACGACCTTGCGGTTCTGGAATGGGTTCACCGGTCCGGATGGCATCACCATGCTGCGCATCGTGCGGCGGTTCAACGCGCAGAACCCGGACGTGAACGTGCTCGTGCAGCGGACGGACTGGGCGACCTATTATAACAAGCTGTTCGTGGCGGGGTTGTTCGGGCGCGCGCCGGAAGTGTTCGTCCTCCATGCCAGCAACATCCTCCGCTTTGCGCGGGCGCGCTTCCTGCATCCGGTGGACGATCTGATCTCCGGGCCGGATGGGCTGGACAGCCACGATTTTGACGCCAACGTCTGGCAAGAGGTGGAGGTGGACGGCCGCCACTACGGCGTGCCGCTGGACGTGCATATCCTGGGCATGTACTTCAACCGCCAGCTCTTCCGGCAGGCCGGCATCCAGAGTCCGCCGGCGGAACGCGCCGGGTTTCTGGAGGCGCTGCGGCGGCTGACCCGGCATCCTGCCGGCGGGCCGGACCAGTGGGGATTCGTCTTCACCAACCTCAGCTCTAACGTCTACACGGTGATGCGCCAGTACGGTGGCGCGTTTTTCACCGAGGATTTTGGCCGCTGCGTCATGAACGATGCGCGCAACGTGGCGGCGCTGCAGTTCTGCGTGGACCTGATCCGCCGCGAGCGGGTCGCGCCTCCGCCGGAGAGCTTCGACGCCTGGGTCGGTTTCCTGCAGGGCAAGGTCGCCACCGCCTTCGAGGGCATCTACATGCTGGCGGATCTGCAGAAGCAGACGGAACTGGATTTCGGCGGCGCGCCCGTGCCGCAGATCGGGCCGGAGCCGGCGGTCTGGGCGAATTCGCACACCCTCTGCCTGCGCGCCGGCATGAGTGGCGCGGAACTGCAGGCGGCCTGGCGCTTTGTCCGCTACCTTTCCAACAACAGCCTGGACTGGGCCGCCGGGGGCCAGATCCCGGTCCGCAAGAGCTTGCGCCAGACGGCCCGCTTTCACGCCATGCCCATCCAGTCGGCGTTCGCCCGGCAGATCCCTTATGTGAGCTATCTGCCGCGCGTCACCTTTACGTTCGAGTTTCAGGACGAGCTGAACACGGCCATCGAGAAGGCGCTGCGCGGCAGCGCCTCGCCGCAGCAGGCGCTCGACACGGCCACGGCCAACGTCAACGCGGTCATCGCCCGCGAAAGCAAAAGCGTTTGAGGGAGTAAGGGAACCGGGAGACGCGCATGGGAGTGGCAACGGAGAGCGCCGCTGAGCCAGGAGGGACGCGGAGCCTGGCACCGGCGCGCGGACGCGCGCTATCGGGCTATCTATATCTGCTGCCCTATCTGATCCTGTTCGGGGTGTTTCTGGTCCTGCCGCTGCTCTATGGGCTGGGGCTGAGCTTGTTCCGGTGGGACATGCTCTCGACGGTCCCGGCGCGCTTCATCGGGACCGGCAACTACAGCGAGGCATTGGGCAGCGCCTACTTCTGGAAGGCGCTGGGCGCCACCTTCCGCTTTGTCGTCATGGCGGTGCCGCTGACGATTCTGCTGGGGCTGCTGATCGCTGTCGGTATCGAGGCAGTCCCCGTGCGCCGCCAGGCGCTCTACCGCGCCGCCTACTTCCTGCCCACCCTCATCACGGTCACCGTGGCGGGGCTGCTGTGGCGCTGGTTTTTCAACAGCGAGTTCGGCCTGTTCAATGCGCTGCTGGCGCCGCTGGGCATCAAGGTACCCTGGCTGACCGACACGGCCTGGGCGATGCGCTCGGTGGTTATCATGACGCTGTGGTGGACGGTCGGCGGCCCGGTGGTGATCTTTCTGGCCGGCCTGCAGCAGATTCCCAGCCACTACCATGAGGCGGCGGCGCTGGATGGGGCGAATGGCTGGCAGCGGTTCCGGCACATTACGCTGCCCCTCTTGCGGCCGGTGATGGTCTTCGTGGTCATTATGAACGTGATCGGCGCCTTTCAGGTCTTCGGGCAGACCTTTATGATCACGCAGGGCGGGCCGGAACTGTCCACGCGCGTGCTGGTGCAGTATATCTACGAGACCGCCTTCAACAACTACCGGATGGGCTACGCCGCCGCGATGAGCTGGCTGCTGTTCGCGCTCATCGCCGGCTTTTCCCTGGCGCAGGTGCGTCTGCTGCGGGAGCGGTAAAAGCGGCTGGAGGTGATCGCCCTTCGGGCGGGTGATGAAGGTGATGGAGGTGAGAAAAACGGAGCGAACAACGCAATATTGGGCGAGACTGCGGCGAGGGCTGGTCGAGGGGATGGTGGCGCTGGGCGCCATGCTGTTCCTGTTACCCATCCTCTTTCTCTTTCTGACCGCCTTGAAGCCCGATGCGGAGATCATCAAGTTTCAGAGTCTCGTGCCGCATCACGCGACGCTCTCTAACTTCCGCCAGGTTCTGGGCGATCCGGAGGAGATCCCGATCTTTCGCTGGTTCGCCAACAGCGTCTTCATCTCCACGATGGCGACGCTGCTGGTCCTGACGGTCGATTCCCTGGCGGCCTACGCGCTGGCGCGTCTTGATCTGCCGGGCAAGCGCTGGACGTTCGCCCTGATCGTCGGGACGCTGATGGTGCCGGGTCAGATCCTGCTCGTGCCGGTCTATCTGATTCTCAACCGGCTCGGCTGGCTGGACACGCCGCTGGCGCTCATCGTGCCGGCAGGAGCCGGGGCCTTCGGGGTCTTCCTGCTGCACCAGTTCTTTCTGGGTATCCCCAAAGACCTGGAAGAGGCGGCCACGCTGGATGGCTGCGGGCGCTTCGGGGTGTTCTGGCGCATCGTGCTGCCGCTCTCGAAGACGGCCCTGGCGACGCTGGGGATCTTCACCTTTGTCGGCGTCTGGAATGACTTTCTCGGGCCGCTGGTCTTCCTGGATTCGGTGGACCAGTATACGCTGCCGATGGGCATCGCCCTCTTCCAGACCTCCTACTTTGTGGAGTATGGGCTGACCCTGGCCGCCAGCGTGCTCTGCACCCTCCCGGTCCTGATGGCGTTCCTGCTGTTCCAGCGCGCCATCGTCAAGAGCATCGCCCTCACCGGATTGACGGATTAGGCGCAGGAAATGGAGGCGCGCGCATCGAAAACGGGGGCAGAGAATAGGGGCGTGTCGCGCCCAAAAACATTCGGGAGTGGAACATGGATCCTCATCAAGTGGCTCTGACCGGCCGATCACACGCTCTGCAGAGGCTGCTGCCGGCGGTCGGCAGTCTGCTTTTGGTCGGATTGGCCGCGTGCGGTATCGTCCTGTTTCTGCATGGGAGCCGGCATGGAATGGCCGGAGCGGCGGTCGCTCCGGAGCGGGAGCCACATAAAATGATCCTGTTTTCGGGCCAGGAGGCCGAGCTGAAGCAAAACTGGCTCAAACGCGGCAGCGACGAGCCGGCGGCCTGGAAGATCGAGGACGGCGCGATGGTTTCCGGCGGCGGGGATATCGTGACCAAAGAGAAGTTCACCGACTTCCAGTTGCACGTCGAG
>Ga0070734_10005178_pt1 | contig 11731 bp, 8 predicted proteins | sample Coa_R1_8_FD_66444 | JGI IMG/M metagenome (GOLD analysis project Ga0070734, IMG submission 66444) | Surface soil microbial communities from Centralia Pennsylvania, which are recovering from an underground coalmine fire - Coalmine... | ecosystem: Environmental > Terrestrial > Soil > Unclassified ...
ATCGTCACCGGCGGCGGCGGCTCGATCGGCGCTGAAATCTGCCAGCGTGTCGTGACGTTCGGGGCGGCGCGGCTCTTGGTGCTCGAAAATTCCGAGCCCGCGCTCTATGCGATCACCGAGGCACTCACGGCCACTCCGACGGACGCCGCCATCGACGGCCGGATCGGGGACATACGCGATCGCGAGCGCATGCTGCAGCTGATGAAGGAATTTCGGCCGGACCTGGTGTTTCACGCGGCTGCCCTGAAACATGTGCCGATCCTCGAACGCGACTGGAGCGAAGGTGTCAAGACCAACATCTTTGGTTCGATCAATGTCGCCGATGCGGCGCTTGCCGCGGGTGCCGAGGCGATGGTGATGATCTCGACCGACAAGGCGATCGAACCGGTGTCGATGTTGGGGCTCACAAAGCGCTTTGCCGAGATGTACTGCCAGGCGCTCGACCACGATCTGGCCGTGCAAGCGGGGGCCAAACGGCCGATGCGGCTGATCTCGGTGCGGTTCGGCAATGTTCTGGCCTCGAACGGATCGGTGGTGCCGAAGTTCAAGGCGCAGATCGACGCGGGCGGCCCGGTGACCGTGACCCATCCCGACATGGTCAGATATTTCATGACCATTCGCGAAGCCTGCGATCTTGTGGTCACGGCGGCAACGCATGCGCTCGCGGCGGAGCCGCCGCATGTTTCGGTTTACGTCCTCAACATGGGCCAGCCCGTCAAGATCGTCGAACTGGCCGAGCGCATGATCAGGTTGTCCGGGCTGCAACCGGGTTACGATATCGATGTTGTCTTCACCGGCATGCGGCCGGGCGAACGGTTGAACGAAATCCTGTTTGCCAGCGAAGAGCCGCCTGTCGAAATCGGGATTGCCGGCATCATGGCTGCAAAGCCGAACGAGCCGCCGATGCAGACGCTGCGCAAATGGATCGCGGCACTCGAGCAGGCGATCGACAAGCACGACCCAACGGCGATCAAGGCGGTCTTGAAGGATGCAGTTCCCGAGTTCGGCTCCAACGCCGCCCTGATGCATGACGAAAAGACGGTGGTTTAAACCTGCCGAGGCCTTGTGCTTCGCGCTTGTCTTCGCAGCGAGCGGCGGCTGCCGCCATAGCTTGGAGCTGCACGCTGGGTTTGAAGGATGCTGACCATGACCAATCACGCCGAGAATTTCTTTCGGGAATCGGGCTCGATATGCTCAACAATCGATACCGCAAAGATCGAGATGCTGGCCGATGAGCTTGCGGCCCTGCGTGATCGGAAAGGACGGCTCTTTATTATCGGTGTGGGCGGAAGCGCCGGGAACTGTAGCCACGCGGTCAACGATTTTCGCAAACTGTGCGGGATCGAAGCTTATTCGCCGGTCGACAATGTTTCCGAACTAACGGCTCGAGCGAATGACGAGGGGTGGGAAACGATTTTTGCTGGGTGGTTTGATGTAAGTCGACTTGGTTCCAACGATGCGATCCTTGTATTCTCGGTCGGCGGCGGGAACGTTGCGAGCAATGTCAGCACCAACATCGTCAAAGCCGTTGATTACGCCAAGGCCAAAGGGGCGAAGGTCTTCGGTGTTGTAGGTAAGGACAACGGCCATACCGCAAAGCGAGGCGATGCCGTTATCGTGGTTCCGATGGTCAACGAAGCCCATGTGACTCCATTGTCGGAAGCATTCCAGGCTGTGGTTTGGCATTGCCTCGTTAGCCACCCGAAACTTCAAATTAGAAAGACCAAATGGTGATGACCGCAAGGGCCGTTTTTTTGAATCGCGGCGGGGTGCTCACGATCCCAGATTTCCGGAAAGGCCGCATCTATGCGCCATAATCGACGAAAACCGACGGGACCGACATTTGTTGTTCGCTCGATCGCAGAAGCTGCCGCCCGCATCTTGGCTTGACATTAATGTTTGGGGAAAATGCGCATGTCGGTAAACGATTTGAGGGTCAAAGTTTTCGCTGACGGGGCGGATATCCGTGGCATCATCGAGATGTCGAAGAATCCACTTATCAAGGGCTTTACGACCAACCCAACCCTGATGCGCAAGGCTGGCATCACCAATTATGAAGCCTTCGCGCGCGAGCTTCTCGAAGTGGTGGCGGACCGTCCGATTTCCTTCGAAGTATTCGCTGACGATTTTCCTGCGATGATCAGGCAGGGCCGCAAGATCGCAAGCTGGGGCAAGAACGTCAACGTCAAGATACCGGTGACGAATACCAAGGGCGAATTTGCCGGGCCCGTCCTGAAGGCCCTGTCGGCAGAGGGGGTCGTCCTCAATGTCACCGCGATCATGACGGTCGAACAGGTCAAGGCTGTTGCCGCCGAGCTGGACGCTGACGCGCGGGCGATCGTTTCAGTATTTGCCGGACGTATTGCGGATACAGGGATCGACCCGATGCCTCATATGCGGATGTGCAAGGAAGTCATGGCTTCACGTCCGAAAGCTGAACTCTTGTGGGCGAGCCCGCGCGAGGTCCTCAACATCTTCCAGGCCGACAAGGTCGGCTGCGATATCATCACCTGCACCAATGATCTGATCGCGAAGCTGTCGCTCACGGGTAAGGACCTCGTCGAGTATTCGCGCGAGACGGTGCAGATGTTCTACAAGGACGCGACCGCCGCGGCCTATAATATCGAGTAGTCTGAATCTGGGTCTGGACTGGCAATGCAGAGCAAGCAGCCTACCGTTCTGGTGACCGGCGCAAGCGGGTTCGTCGGACGGCACGTCTCGCCGATCCTGGCGCATAACGGCTGGAACGTGCGTTCCGTCGTGCGCCATCCCGCAGGCCATGAAAACGAAGTGGTGGTCGGATCGATCGGTCCCGACACCGACTGGCAGGTGGCGCTGGCCGGCGTCGATGCCATCGTTCATCTGGCCGCGCGCGTGCATCACCAGCACGAGGAGCATGCTGACAAGCTCTATCGAGACGTCAACATCGACGGGACCTTGCAGCTTGCGCGCAGCGCCATCAAGGCGGGCGTAAAACAGTTCATCTTTGTCAGCACCGTGCTCGTCTATGGGCGCAGCAATGATGGCCGTCCGCCATTCAGCGAAGAAGATATTCCGACGCCGCGCGGTCTCTATGGCGTCTCGAAGGCCGAGGCCGAGGCGGGCCTCAAATCGCTGGCGCAGGATCACGACATCGACGTCACCATCATCAGGCCGCCGCTGGTCTATGGCTCGGGCGCCAAGGGTAATTTTGCCTCGCTGGTGCGCGCGGTGAAGCTCGGCGTGCCGCTGCCCTTTGCCGCGATCCGCAACCACCGCGCGTTCGTTTCGGTGCAGAACCTCGCATCCTTCATTTCGTGGCGGCTATCGAATCCGGGAGGGAAGTTCGACGTCTTTCTGGTCGCCGATGAGGAGCAGGTCTCGACGCCGGAGTTCATCCGCCGCCTCGCGCGAGCGGCAGGAGGCCGCGCGCTGTTGTTTCCGGCGCCGGGACCGCTGCTAAGCATGCTGCTGACGGTGAGCGGGCGCCCTGAAGCACGCCACAGCTTGATCGGCTCGCTGGAACTCGACGTCTCCAAGGCGGCGTCTACGGGCTGGCGGCCGCAGTTCACGCTGGATGAGGGACTTCGCCTAGCGCTGTCAGCACCGCAGGCGTGATCTTCAAGAGGTGGCTTTGCTCGCAAATCTGTAGAGCATCAGAGCCACAAGCAGCGCGCCGATGAGCAACAGTGCAGTTGCAGCCGCTCCGGACGCGCCAATCGACATGATGGCGAGTGCGGCGAGCGCCAGATTGAGCACGAACACATTGGCGGTCACGCGGGGCACCGTAAAACCGTTGTCGGTGGCGCGCTGATAGAAATGCGAGCGATGCGCCTCCCAGAATGATTCGCCTCTTGCCATGCGACGGAACAGTGTCAGCGTCGCATCGGCGATGTAGTAGAGCGGCAGCAGCAACGCGGCGATCAGCTCCTGGTGCCATGCGAGCTGCAACAGGCCCCAGCCGAGCAAGAGACCGATCGGGAGGCTGCCGACGTCGCCGAGAAAGACTTGTGCGATTGGCCGATTGAACGGCGCAAAACCGATCATCGCGCCGCAAAGCGCTGCGGCGACGAGCGTCGGCAGCGCGGGCAAATCGCCCCGCCACCCGAGCAGGATCATCGCAGCGGTGATCGGCACCACCTCGGCGACCGTCATCAAGTCGAGGCCGTCCATGAAATTCACGAGGTTGACGAACCAGAGGCCCGCGACCAGCAGCAGGCCGCGCTCCAGCCATAGCGGCGACGCCGGAACGATCCGCAACTCCGCAGGCGCGAGAAAGATGATCGCGCCGACGGCCGCAGCTTGCAGCAGGAGCCTCGGCAAAACCGGGATAGGTCGCAAGTCATCGGCAAAGCCGACCAGCGCGATGAAGGCGGTCGCAGCGAGCAAGGCGGTCGGAACAGCAAGTCCTGCAAGGCCGGCGCTGACACTGGCGATGCCCAGCGTGGCCGCGATGACCGCGATGCCCGCGCCTTGGGGGGTCGGAACGATGTGCGATGACCGCGGGTTCGGGCGCGCCAGCGCATAACGCTGCAACAGCGGACGCAGCAGCGCGATCAGCGCGGCCGAGAGGAGGGCGGCCGCGAGCAGGACAATGATCGCCACGCGATCCGGGTTCAGGGCGTTCATGGCGGCTCGCTCAGGCGACTTCTTGTAAACTCGCTTCGCTGCGGACCTGCTGTCCGTGCAACAGGCGATCCATCAGATCGCGATAGGCGCTGAGTGAGATTTGCCGCGTGTAGCGCGAGGCGACCACCGCCGCGCGGCGGCCTCGCTCCTTTGTGCTCGCGGCATTGAATGCGGCCATCGCAATGGTCTGCGCCAGCGCTTTGGGATCTTCGGGCGGAGTCACCCAGCCGATGTCCTCCTCCTGCAGCAGCATCGCGGCTTCCGCATCCGGCTCGGAGCAGATGATAGTCGGCCGGCCGATCGCGAAGATATTGTAGATGCGGCTCGGCACCGAGACGCCGGTGTTGTTCTTCAGATACGGAACGATCCAGATATCTCCGGCAGAGAGGAAATTCTCCAGCTCGGATTCCGGCACGCGCTCGACGAACGTGACGTTGGGAATGGGAGAGGCGGCCTGCGTATCCTTGATCTTGTCCCAGCCGACGCCTTCGCCCGAGAGCATGAAACGGATATCGTCGTGATCTTTAAGGATTCGCGCGGCTTCGAGGACGGACATCGGATCATGCGTGAAGCCCGCATTGCCCGACATCGCCACGATGAACTTGCCGCCGCAGCGCTGGCGATAGGGATTTTCGGCGCTCAGTTCCCGATAGCCGATGCGCATGTTGGCCCAGTTTGGAATGAGCGAAATCCTTGTCGCGTTCACCTTGGGATAGGCGAGCACCTTTGGTGCCATGTCCCGGCCGATGATCACGATGGCATCGAGCAGGCGGAACATCACTCGGTTGGCGAAGCGCAAGAGCCGCGTCAGGAACGCGTCGGCGCTCACGAAGCCCGCCATCACGAGCGAGTCCGGATAGAAATCGTAGATGATCAGGGCGGATGCCGCCTTGCGCAGGCGCGCCGCCAAGGTGACCGTATACGGCAAGGTGAACGGGGTCGTCACGCTGAGCAGCACATCGTCGCTGCGGGCGTGCTTCAACACGGCGAGAAACACCTGGATCGAAAACAGCACGGCTGCGAAGGTGCGCGATACCAGCGCCGATTTGGCCGGCCACCAGCTCTTGATCTCGATCACCTCGGGCTTGCTGGGCACGAGTGGCGAATTGGACGCTGAGCCAGGCGTGCTTGTGATCACCATGACCTGCCCCTCTTTGGCGAGGTCCTCGGCGATGTCGGTCATATAGGCCGCGGTCGAGTTTGGGAATGGTGCGTAGTGCTGGCTGACCAGGATGACCTTGCCGCGCTGCGGTTCGCGCCTCGCCTCGCGCACGGGACTTTCGAGCATGACGCGGTCATAGAGCTCGACGATCGAGTTGCCGATGATCTTGGCGGAGAGCTTGTCGACTACCAATTGGCGCGCGGCATGGCCGTAGCGGGCGCGCAGCTGTGACGACCCTGCGAGTTGCACGAGAGCATCCGCCAGCGCCTTCGGCTCTTCGATCGGCACCAGGAGCCCGGTTTGATCTCTCAGCACGATCTCGCGGCAGCCGGGCGCATCGGTTGCGATCAGCGGGCGACCGCAGGCGGCCGCCTCGAGCAGGCTGACCGGCAGGCCTTCGCGATGCGACGGCAGGACCGCCACATGGCAGGACCGCCACAGCGAGACGATGTCATCGACGTGGCCGAGCCAGGTGATCCCCGGACTTCTGCTCCACTGCTCGACTTCGCTCAGCGGAATTGAGGTCGGGTTGGCCGGATCGGGGCTGCCCGCGATCAGGAGATTGAAGTCATAGCCCTTGCCGCGCAGGATTTTGTGCGCGGAGACCAGCGCGCGGATACCCTTGTCGACCAGGATGCGTCCGGCGAATCCGAAGGTGATGGGTCCTTGCGGTTCGGCAAGCGGCTGCAGCGCGTCGGTATCGACGCCTGAGCCCGGGATCAGGTTCATACGCGTCGGCTTGATGCCGAGATCGAGCAGGGTTTTGCGGTCGTCCGGATTTTGCACCAGCACGAAGCTGGGCTTTCGGTTCAACAGCCAGGGCAACAGCCACGCCATGCTCTGCCGGAGCAATTGGGTCTGCCAGTTGATCGAAGTGAAGATGTAGCCGAGCCCGGTGATGGCGTTGACCAGAGGCACGCGCTTGCCGAGCGTTGCGATCGAACCATAAACGCAGCATTGCAGACCTGCGAGGTGGACGACCTCTGGCTTGATGGTGTTCAGGATACGCCGGATCGCAAAGATAGTCGGAATCGCGCCGAACGGCGACAGTCCGCCCCGCCGGAAGGGGATCGTGTGCAGGATAAAGCCTTCGGCCTCGATTTCGGTGGCCTGCTTGTCTACGTTGGTCGCGAAATGCACCTCGAAGCCGGCGTTGCGCGCCGCGCGCGCCATCGGCAGGCGGTTCACCAGGAACGCATAATTGCCGCCCACGACATAGAGCACGCGTCGAGGCGAGGCGGTGTTGAGCCCAGATGAAGCGGTGCTGGCTGAGAAGGCGGTGCTAAGCGAGGTTGCCTGGTCCACGGCGGTCCGATCATCCATCAGAGGTTTAAACCCGATTGCTATTGGATGATGATAGGGCCGGTCAATTCCTTAAATGGGTCCTTTGGAGATAAGTCCTTTGGCGGGAGGCCGGCCGGGGGCGAGTTCCTTCCGCTTCAGGGCGATGACGCCGACGGCAAGAGCAAGAAAGAACTGGAATTCGTAAGAGAAGGCAAAGCTGCCGGAAATCTCAACGGTCGCAAGATAGAACGCATAAAGTGAGATCGCGGCTCTCTCCTTCGCTGAAAACAGACACCAATACTTCAAGGAGATCACCAACGGAAATACCGTCAGAAGGGTGAACGCAAAAAACGCGAACACGCCCGCCTCGTAGAGCACTTCGAGGTGGTCGTTGTGGGGGTAATGTTTGGCGCCCTCGGTTTTGCGCAACAACCAGTCCGGCGCGCCGATACCCTCGTCGATCGGGTACATGCCGATGCCGCGTCCGAGCAGGAGGTGATCCGGCTCTGCCGTGATGCGATGCCAGGCGCGCTCCCAGATTGGCAAACGGAAACCCGGATCGTCGCTCTGGATTTCCTTGATGGTGCGGGTGACGACGTCGGTGGCCACTACGTTGACGCGATCATGAAGCGCGAACTGGTAGAACAGAGCTGAGGCAGCGGCTGCACCCAGCACCAGCGCCGCAAGGCTTGCGATGGCGACCTTTCGCGATCGGCCCCAGAGATCGGCCCACGACAGGTACAAGAGGCCACACAACAGCGCCACAATCGCGGTTCGTGAGCCAATGTGAAACATGAACAAGAGAGCAAACGGAAGGAACGCAATCGTCGCCAGCCTGATCCATTTGACGGCAAATCCAAGCGCGGCGAGCACCGCTAATCCCAGGGCCATGCCGATGTGCTGATGCAGGGCGATCGCCAAGGCGCCATTCTTAACGCCGAAGACGTCCTGAAGATATCCGTTCTTGAACACGTCGCCGAATCTGACAGTGTATCGAGCGATAAAAATCAGGTAGACGGCGGCTTGCGTTAGAAGCATGGCGAAGACCGCCTTCGGAGCGCGCGCGGCAACGAAGCCGAAGACAAGAAACAGGCCGTGAAAGATCAGGATTCCCGACAGATGTGTCGGGGGGACCTGATGGAGGGAATTGACGAGGTAGCTTGCGATGACGAAGGCGTAGAGCACGCCGATGGTCGCGAGAACGTCGCCGGCATAGGCCGCCTCATCGTGGAGGGAGCGCCAGTCGAAGGCGATCAAGGCAACGCCCGCCACAGACAAAACAATAAAGATCTCCGTCGAGCCCATCAGGTAGAATGGCACGAACAGCTTGCCGAACGCGGCCGTGGTCACGATCGCTGCGGTGAGTGGCGCGACGAGGCGCGAATGGTCCCTGAAAATTGTTTGCATTCGTCTCAACGCTTCCGGCCGACTGCGCACCAATAGGGCACCTGGTCGGAAAAGCGGATATCATCAAATCCCGCATTCTGCAGCATGTGCGCGATCTGAGGCCTCGTGAACCGCTGCTCGAGCCGGGTGCAGAACCGGTCGTAGGCATCGGTTTGCATGACATAAAAGGCGCGGCTGCGGTAGGCCTCGAGCGGAATCAAGGCCGGTGAGAACCCGGCGCGTTCGACGAGCGTGGCAAGACGCGCCAGCGGCCAATAGACCGTGATCGCGATGATCTGGCTCACCACCAGCCGTAGCCAGGGTGGTGCGCGAGAGATGATGACGCGGAAGAAATTGCTGAGGCGCCAGATCGCGCGGAACCACCAGGGGCGGTTGTCGAGCGCATAGTAGAGATAGACCAGAAACGGCGCACCTTTCTTTAGCTTGGCTGCGATCGCGCCGATCGCGGCGGCAGTGTCAGGGACGTGGTGCAGGACGCCGAGCGAAAACGCGAAATCGAGCGAGTTGTCATCGAGCGGGATATCGCCGACGCTTGCAAGATGAAAGCTGACGTTGTTGGCCTCTGCGAGGTTTTCGCGGGCAACAGCAAGCGCCTCCTGGCTTGCGTCGAGCAGATGCAGATGACCGACGCGCGGCGCCACCATCACCGACCAGCGTCCGCTGCCGCAGCCGACGTCGATGCCAACAGGATTTGGTGGCAGCGCCTCCCAGGGAAAAATGCGGAAATAGGATGCAAAGATGGCTTGGCGGTCGGATGCGGAAAGCTCCTCCGCGCCTTGTCGGAACGAGGACCACTCGTGACCGAAGCCAGCCGTGACGTCGGTATCGAGGTTGGGCGAGAGATGGGGCATAGGTGACCGGGGTAGTCCTTGGGGATCGGCTGTTGAAATGCTCGAAGAACACCGGTGAGGATTGGGCTTTCGCACTGGTGTCTAGGGCGTCGCGGAAAGGCGTTCACGATTGATGTCAACTTGTTAAGTCTTTAACCACATACGAGGGTCAGGGAGTCCGAACTATGGTAGAGCATCATCTAGTGGCATTTTTGACGACATCAGCTCACCGTAATATTGAAGCGTGAGTTCGACCATTTTGGGTACACTGTAATTTGAGACGATCCGCGCGCGAGGATCATCATAGCGCGCTTGTTCGCAGAGAGCGTCGGCTATAGCGCGACCCAGGGCTTCTGGATCTCTTGGTGGCACCGTTTGCCCGCACCCGCCCACAATACGTCTCACGTCCCCGACATCGGTGGCCACGACCCGCAAACCGCAGCTCATTGCTTCGGCGACAACATTGGGAAAACCTTCGCCAAATGCAGAAGGTAGCACAAGGGCATCGGCCGCTGAGTAGGCATTCTCGACATCGCCCATGCTTCCAACCAATCGCACTCGAGTTTCGAAACCTAACTCTTTAATTGCTGCCCGCAGCTTTAGCATTGCCGATGGAGCTCCAGAGCCGACAATGGCAAGCAGGGAATCGGTCGGCCAACGTCGCATTGATTGGAGGAGCGTTTCGTGATCCTTCATCGGATCTATCCGGCCGACAGCAAGGCAAAGCTTGGCTGTTTCAGGAATTTCCCAGATGGTTCGGATTTTTGTCCGCTGATCCTGACGCCATTTGAACCTCTCCGTATCAATACCGTTCTCGACGACCTCGAAGCGTTTTGGGCGTACCCCCCGATCAATGTGCGCGCGAACTCCGGCATGCGAGTTCGCGATGGCAAGATCGCAGGATCGAGACATCAGCGCTTCGAGCTTGGCGCAAAATCTGCTTAGAGTGTCGTAGTGGCTCAAGTCCATGTTGGAATTTCGGACACCCCAGACCAAGCGCGTTCTACCGAGCCATGGCCGAAGCAAGGAACCAATGATGTTGGGAACGGTCAGGAAGGTTTGAAGTATGTCGGGGTGAAAGATAGTGACGAGTTTTTGGAGCTCCAAAAAAAAATGCGCGACGTCCCATCTGCCGCGCTTGTTAAGCGGAAAAACTTGGACCTTGGATGAGGCAAGCTCGCTTTCAAACGCTCCGCCGGGGTACATGACTGCAATTCCGACCTGATGTCCGAGCTCAGCCATGGAACGTGCCAAGATGGTGATCTGACGCTCGGCTCCGCCTTGCGCCAAACTTCCTGTAAGAATGAGGATCTTCATTTTCGATCCGTCCAAACCGTGGCTAAGCGCGGCCACGCCTCAGTAGCAGTGGAGGAAGGCAAGCCGAAATTCTGACGGCAAGCGCGCTCGCAGCTCGCCGGCGGTGGCAAAAGAGCGCGGAAGATCAAGACCGCCAATTGATCACCTTGGGATGGGCGCCTCTGGCGCAGCACTGTTTTAGTCGGTACCTCTCTTGGCCAATCCGAAAACGCTGACCTTCTTGGGTTTCGCGACTGATTTTACAATTATCACAGTACACCAAACGGAGCACCCTTTTATCAACGATGACCGTGTTTTGGTTCTTTAGGTGCCCAGGAAATGCCGGCCGACACGGCCGCGACGATGCCAGCGCTCTTCTCAAACAAAATGGAAGTCGGTTTGGTGCGCGACCAACTGTGCCGTGGTGACGTGCTGGATAGTAATCGTGCCATGCGCAGCATCCGTGATAACGGCATTTCCGGAGGCGTCGTCATGGGTCGCAGCCAAAAGCGCATTGACATTTGCGAACACGGTCTTGCTGAACTCGATGGTGTCCGTTGCAGGTGCAAAGTTTGCGATTCCGGCTTGACCAAAATTCGATGCGAACACGAAATTGTCGTGTTCGCCGATTGAGGAAGAGCCGGTCACTGCGGTCGCGACCGTTTGGTTCGTAGCACCTCCCGCATTCGGAGCGCCGTAGATGATGGTTCCGCCCTGGCCGTCGTCAGCAAAGTGGAAGTTATCCTGCGAATATTGCCCCAGGAATTGAAGGTTCGCGATCGTCTGACCGTCGTTCACCGTAAGGACACCGGAGGAGCTGCTAAAGTCGAAGTGCATCGAGGTGTAGTTGAGGCCGCGCAAGTCGATCCGGTCCGAGTTGGCTGGGGTGCCAACCCCAGTAAAGCCGATGATTTGGCCGTCGAAGCTTGAGGGCGAATCCAAGGTCAGGGTCGTGCCGTCAACTGTCGTCGATAGAGTGCCGGCCAATTGACCGGATGCGGGGCCGGTCGAGGCCGGAATCCCGATGACGCCGTCGCCATTGAGATCCTGATGGAATGTGGTCTCAAACGACTCCAGTGCCGAACTGGTGCCCGATACCGCTGCAAAGGGCGAGGAAAGATAATTGCCGTTACTGTCGGTGAAC